>OCZA010000070.1_pt1 | contig 33391 bp, 46 predicted proteins | sample 1539021 | NCBI WGS metagenome assembly OCZA01 (sample SAMEA2619376, study PRJEB22493) | marine metagenome | biome: marine biome (ENVO:00000447); feature: surface water layer (ENVO:00002042); material: "saline water (ENVO:00002010), including plankton (ENVO:xxxxxxxx)" | depth 5 m | reverse complement strand
TTTGCAATAGAGCCAGCAACGACTTCTATCTCTGATGATGTTTCGTTTAGATCGTCAGCTACAGTTTCTATTTCAGATACTGCTTCTGCCAAATCGTTTGCTACAGCTACTACTTTTGTTATGTCAGCAGCGACTGTATTTACTGAGCTAATATTTGTTGCAACAGTTGTAACATTTGCTGCTACTCCAGCGACTGTGGTTACATTTGAGCCAATAGCTCCTACAGCTTGAACCTCAGTTGTAATTGCAGCAACAGTTGCAAGGTCAGAAGCAACAGTATTTACAGCTCCAATATTCGTAGCTGTTGTATTTACGTTGGCTATGCTGTTAGCAACAGTTGTTATTTCTGTTGTTTTTTCACCTAGTGTCGTTAAATTAGTAGAAGATAAAGTTGTTTCTGGTACGCCATTAGCGTCAAAAAATAAAACTTTAGACGCTCTAGTTGCTTTTGCTGGCAATGTAACGTCAGCTACTATGCTATCAGTATCAGCTAATTTAACTGATCTATCTGTATGTGTATCGATATCAGCTAGTTTTGCATATATTTTATCTAAATCTGTGTTAAGTGAGGTTATGTCAAATGAGCCAGTTGTTGGAAAATCTGTAGAGCGTTCTATCGAAATATCTCTAATAATAGTAATAATGTTCCCAGCAGTAGCTCCACTGCCACCCAAAGTAACAATACCCCCAGCCCCAAACTCATAAGCACTATCGCTAGCACTAGCTGTTCCTGAAATGCTGTACTTGTTAGCAGCACTCGGAGTTGCTTCATAAGTAAGTAAAGTTGTTCCATTGTATACCTTTATATCAGATGTACTAAAAAACTCAAAAGGGATAGTAAAAGCAGTCTGGCTACCAGAAGCTGTGTAGGTTACTCTAGGCGTATTTTTAGCCGTTAATATAGTCATAATTACCTCTTATCTTAATAGTCTGTAGACCAATTGTAAATGGATTTAAACTTATCATCCCACCAAAGCAAGTTTTGTGTAGGTAATAAGTCTCTTACAGCCTTTTTTGTGTCTCTTGGTCCCAATTCGTCTGATGTCATAGCGTCATATAAATCGTAAAATTTGCTACCAGCAGGTCCCATCAATACTCTATATTTGTCATGAGGTCTTGCTCTATTGTTGTCTGGGTCAAATGGGTCTGGCATTCCTAACATTGGTCTTAATCCATATTGATTATCTGTTGCATTTTCAATCATGCCCGGAACGTCACTAAATATTCCTAATACACCAGATCGTTCTACTCCAGATAAAAACTTTTCTTGATGTGATTTTCTAAACCACATTTCAGGAGCTTTTAAATAATCGCCATAAGCACCAAAAGCAATCATAGCCATTGCGCCTTGCATTAGATAAAAGTCTCTACCTGTTACACCAGCCATTAATAATTTTCTATTGGAAGCTACCATCCAACTCATAAATTGAAATGGCAGAGACATAAAAGCATTTTGGAATTTAACACCATAGGCGTGTTCTTGAAATCCAAATTTTTGCAAAAGCTCATTACCAGCTACAATTTTTCTAAATGATTCTGACGGTATATCAACAACACCAAACATCATATTTATTTTATCTGCAGGGCTAGGAGTAATAATTGTTCTTTCTATATCCATTTGAACGGCTGCTCTAAATTTTTGTATTGCATGATTTCCGTACTTTTTACTGCCCCATGCTTTTGTGTTTGCAAGTATTAACCCAGTTTTTTCTTTTTGCCACGGCATTTTAGCTATTAATTTAGCGTCATCTAAACTGATGTTATATGAATTTAATCTAAATATTTCGTCTTTAGTAGCAGTTCCATTTGATACTTTTATAATATCTTCTATAAACCTTTTCTGAGATATAATCCCAGTCCATCTTTTCATTAACAAAGTCCATGGCGTAAGACCATTAGCCCAGTACCAAGCACCTTGCGACCTTTGTAAAAGGTTAGAACCTACTGGTCCAATTCCTGTAGTGTACCTTTCCATAGCACCCATGTTATTTGCTAACTCATGTGCATGGTAAAGAAAGTCATGGTCTTTTGCCATTTTAATATATGCTTGTTTGTTATTTATCATTGTGCCAAAAAACTCTGGAAACGCTCTAGACATTCCATTAACCATAATTGGTCTTCCAGCGTCTGCATATGCTGTGTAAAGAACCTTACCCATAGTATTAAACGATGTTAAATTACGAGCAAACTGTCCTAATACTTTATCTATAGCTGTAATATCCTTATTGTTATATGTTCCATACATTTTTTCTTTAGCACCATTTATAGCACCCAACCCTTTATTCATTGCTGTAATTTGTTTTTTAGTTTTTATATTACCTTTTGATAATATTTCTAATTCTGTCTTAATTAAAAAGTCATCCAAATGCCTGTCCCCAAAACTTCTTTGCATTTCAATAGCCATTCCCATTCTGTTTGCATACATTCTTGTTATTTGAGTTAAATCAGTTTCTAAAAATTCTTCTATTTCTTTGCTTTCAATTCTTAGCGATCTTTCCATCAATGGTCTTGCACCTGATTTATAAGCACCACCCGTTCTCCCAAAAGCCATTAATCCATCAGCGTCATTTCTAGCTGATTGCTGTAATATGTTTTCAGTAATATCATCTACTAATTCATCTACATTACCGTTTCTTTTTTGCAATCTACCAGCATATAAACCAGCATTATTTGTTATATGAGTTCTTATCTTGGTTTTAAAACCCTCTAAATTTTTACTAATTTTGTCAAAACTATAATACCTTGCAACGTATGTTTGTTTAAATTCATCGGTTAATGGATTTATTAAACCATCATCCATATCTTGTTTTTGTGATTTTGCTTTTCCTAACTGTGCATTTGTTCTAGTTTTTAACTCTTCAAATCTTGCTTTAGCTTCTGGAGTAAAATTTTTACTTTTAATATTTTTATCTAGTTGTTTTATAATGCCATCATAAAAATCAATTTTGTTTCCTAGATTTCTTTGACTTACAAACATTCCTAATCTTGTAGCTTCTTTTTCAAATTTATCGAAAAACTTTCTTGATATATCGACTGCCCTAATAAGATTTTTGTCAGTTAATGATTTATATATATCTTGATCTGATATAGCTTGAAACACTTTGCGACTAAATTCTGAATAAATATGAACAGGTTCTTGGCTTGGGTCTACTATTCCTTTTAAATTGTAGCCAAGTTTAAGTCTTGCAGATTCTAAATCTATATTACCTACAGTTCCAAGCAATCTGTTATCATCTCCTTTCGCAAAAGAAACAAAAGCGTCATCAAATTCTTTTTGAAACTCATCTAAAGTTTTTCCCCACCTATTCATTGACCTTGTGTGAACAGATGAATTTAAAACTATACCCTCTTTTTGAGCCCTCGTAACAATAGAACTGTCTCCATTTATTTCTAACATTGCTTTAGCTAGCGTGTTTGCTGATTCATCATCAATTCCTCTTAGTGCATTTGACACTTTTCCTTGGTCATAAAATTTATCAATTTGCTTCAACATAAAAGATAATACAGGTACATCTCCATAATCAGTTCTGTAGTCTCCAGTTTTGTTTTTTAATGCTTTGTTGTATGTATCGTAGTTTAAAGCTTGTTCATACTCAGCTACAGATTCGCCAGTATTTCTATCTCTAAAAGCCGTTTCTCTGTTTATTTCTTTTTTAATATAAAACTCTGTAAGTTGGTCTGAGTTTTTAAATTTATCTGCTATTTCTTTTGGCATTGTTGCTGGTGTTTGACTGTCTAAGTTACCAGCTATATGTTTTTTAGAATCAAACATTCTTTGTATATACTCTGTATTAACTATTGCTTTGGTCTCATCTCCATCTTGCACAATTCTAATTGGTGCTTTTCTTGGTAGTCCTTGAACAGAATATACATCTGTGGTTCTGTCTATGTTTATTTTTTTTGTCACAGGTTTTTCTATCCAGTTAGTATTTTTTTTAGAAATATTAATTGCGTCGCTTTCTGGAATATGTTTTCCATTCATATCTTGAAATGTTTTTGTTTCTCCCTCTTGTACTCTTATTATTTTTACATCTGGATATTCTTTTTGTATGTTAATAAGTTCGCCGTCAAAGATTTTTTCACCATTTGTTTCTTTGGTGCCTTTTGCAATGTTATTTATTATTCCGTTTTCACCACCTTTGTCATCTACAATTTCTTTTTTTATAGATTTTTCTAATCCTCTTCTTCCTAAAAATCCATTAAATAATCCACCAAAAAGAAAAGAACTTCCTACATACATTATGGTTTCATCGTCAGTAGCTGTTGGGTCAAAGTGTCTTCTTATAGGTTCTGTAGCACCTACAGATAAAGATGATATTGCTCCACCTTTATAAAATCTACTACCAAATTTTACACCAGCGCCAAATAAACCTAGTGGTACAAAATTTTCTGGATTTAATAAATTACCAACTAAAGCTGGACCCATAACCCTATCTGACCTTGACAACCTTTCTTTTCTATAAAGGTTTCTATCTATTCTTGCTTTAATGTTATCAGCTTCTTCTTGGTTTCTAGCATTAAGAAATTGATCTTCATAATCTTCATAGCCCTCTAAATAATTATTTTGGTATGGATTAAAATTTAAATCTATTTCTCTACTGTAGCTACTATCATAAATGTAATTGTTTTCTATAGACTGTCCTACCCAGTTAATCCAAAATTCATCAACAGTATCTTGCCAAAAAGTCCTGTCTTCTGGTTGATATTTTTTAAGATAAGACCCTACTGGTTTTTTTACATTACCAGTTAACTGTATTGGTTCTTTTATTTCTTCTTGAACAATTTTTCTTTGCTCGTCAAACTCATTAAATTGTTCTTCTCTAGTCCTTGTTATTTCTATAGGGCTTATATATTTTTTACTCATCTTCTTGTTCTGATTGTTCATATAAAGCATTTGCTACACCACTAAAATATTCTGGTCCGAATACAATAGGGTCACCAAAAGAATCTCTAACAATCATAGGGTCGTATTTATTTTTTCCTACGTGAAATAATGTATAGCTTACAGTTCCATCATTGTCTAAGTTTGGATAAAGTTTGTAATTACTTTTAGCCCAATGCCCTCGTGCTGGTTCCGATAAACTTTCTAAAACTGGGTCTACTGGTAAGTCACTTTTTTGTATTCTTCCATCTTTTCCTGTTTTTAAATTTAAAGCAAAGTCTTGTAAACTACTATCAATAAGAGTTCTATCTTCAATTACTTTTAAAATATCTTCCCTTACAGTTCTTGCTAATAATAATCCACCATCTGCAAAAGCTGGACCATAAACTTTTTCTGGTGCGTATTTCATTATTGTAGGTGGCAATTGGTCCATGTTTAATTGATTAGATACTTCTTCATATCCAGTCAAAGAAAACCCAGCATATGTTTTCCCATAAGATTCTTTTTCTTGTAATGTGTTTATAGCATTTGCTATGTAAGTTTTTAATGTTGGTCTGTTAGGTGCCATTAAACTTTTAGATATGTCTGATAAAACTATATTTTTAATATCTGTATATGCCATAGCACCTATGACATCATAAGCTTGTGAATCAACTAATTCATTTAAATCTTTAAACAAATCATTAGCAGTTTTATATGATTTATCTAAGCTAACAGTATTTGGATTATCTTGTAGAATTTTGTTTATACTCCCACTAAATATTTTTCTTAACTCAGTATCTCCCACATCTCTTTTTCTTTTTTCAAATGCTTGAGCTATAACTGCTGCAACATTGTTTTCACTTGCATTGTTAATTTCAGCATTTTGAGATATATAATTCATCATGTATCTGGCATTGTCATCAAACCCCATATCTGTATGAAATGCGTCAAGATCGTTTGCCATTTCAGATATCAAAGACAGATGTTTTATTACTCCATCGACATTATATCCATTTAAATATCCATTTATTTCTGCAACCTTTGATGAGGGCAACGCTCTTATTCCTCTAGTTGTATATGTCCAACGATGAAAGTCTATTATTTCTCCAGACCTTTCATATTCAGCCATGGTTCCTACTCTACTCTCGTCTTCTAAATATTCCTCAAATAATTCTGACGCAAATTCAGGGTCATCTAAAACTAAATTTCTATCTTTTGACGGTACAGCAGAAGCTGACTTTGATTTATAATCTTTTACCATTGTATTAAGATGTAGATATCTTGTATTTAAAACATTAAGTGCGTTATGTTGTCCTGTGTAAAAATTTTTTAACCTAGTATATTGAGCTACTTTGTTTCCGTCTAAAGAAGCTACCAATTGTTCTCTGGTAATTTCTTTATTTCCAATTTTTAATCCATCAGAAAAATTATTTTCAAAAGCTTGTTTTATTTTGTTTAATATATTTAGGTTGTTTCTATTAATGTTATCTCTGTCAAACATTCCTCCCAAATTAATTCCTAATAATTCTTTTACATTTTTATTTGTAGTTAATGTACTTAACGCTTTTTCTCTTGCTGTTTTAATTTTATTGTTTGGGATAGTTCCCTCTCTAAATCGTATAGCGTCTTCTACATCTTGCTTTAAAATATCATAAGAAAGATTGTCTTCATTTAACAAAACATCATCAGCACTAAACAATATACCCGTTATTTCTTTTCCTAATTCAGCAGTGTTTCTTGTAACTTCTGCTCTTTGATGTGTTTTATCAACATAAAATTTTGCATTTGTTATTTGATTTTCAGCAACAATTTTTGCTCTTCCTCTATCTTCTGGTGGTAGACTATCAAAAAATAATGATAGGTCTGCTCTAGTGCTTTTGTCAAAATCTGCAACAGATTCTTCCATTGATTCTGATTTGTTTCTATTGGTAAGGACAATTGATGAAGATACATTTTCAAGTTCATTCATTCTTTTTTTATCCATTAACTCCCAATATTTTATATTTCCTGTCTTGCCTAGATCATTTCTTTGAACGTGTTTTATTGGTACCTTTACTTGCTGTCCACCAATATTTTTAGTCTCATATTGAAACTCGTAATTGTTTGCTCTATCTATTGCTTCTATTTTTCCAGATTCAACAGCTTTATCAAAAGCATTTTTAGACACAGTCTTAGTTAAACTTGCTATTTGAGTAGCAATTTCGTCTTGTATCTGAGCAGGTTTAGCAGAACCTCTGCTAACTCCTATTCTGCTTTCATACAACGCACGTTGTTTTTCTTCTATTAATGCCATTTATTAACCTAATAATTTTTTACTCAATGATTGACTGTCTGGAGTTTCAGCACTAATACTTGAATATGTAAGCATTCCTTTTGCTATTGTTGTTAGTCCTGCTGCTTTGCCACCCTTTAAATTTGCTTCTTTATCTATTCTAGCTATGTTTTCTAAGTCTCTTGCACTTGTAATGTCATCAAGTCCTTTCAATGCAATAGCGTCTACATCTCTTAAATATTGGTCTCTTTGTGTAGAAAAAAAAGCTTTATATGATTCACTAGATAAATCAACATTAGAAAAAGCCATAATAGATAAGTTCTTTTTATAGTTTTTATCGTATTCTCTTTTTCTATCAGCTTCTCTTAAATCTGTTTCTAGCTTTTTTCTTTGAGCGTCTCTTTTGTATTGATCTATTTGGTATTGATTTTGTCTGGCACGAAGACCATAAGCATTTCTTTGTTGACCAGCACTAAATAAACTCATACCTAAAGATGTTAGTGGTGAAGTTATAACTCCTGAAACTGCTGATATTCCTTGACCTATAGCTACAGCTGTAGATGAGCCAGCCATAGTTGCAAATGTTGCAGCTGTTTGTTGAAACCCAAAGTTTCCAGCCATTGTACTTAATGCTGTTAATGTTGTAGGTTCACACATTAAAAATATACCTCCGAAGTTATCCCCAATATTCTCAATGGCAATGGTACTGACTGAGTAATATCAATAGCAGGCTCATTGTCATATCCTAAAAAGTATACATTCTTCTTTCCAGTATAACTAGAAATGGTTGAAGATGTATCAATAGTTGTTTCATTTATTAAAATGTCATTAGAATTAACAGTTAAGTTATAGGTACTCGATAATTCTAGTATACATTTTGCTATTTTTGTAGGGTTACCAGTTAAAGGATTTTGTGTGCCAGTAGCAGTAACTTTAGCATTAACAGGCAATGTTTTTATTTGCATAGTAAAATCCGTTCCAATGTCTACAGCAGAAGCTGGGGTATCTAAAACTACTACACCTCCTGACGTAACTGTTCCTTTTCCATAGTAATTAATATTACCTGATTCTGTGCTTCCAGATGTTCCATGTACTTCTAGTCCTCTCATATCTGGATTGCTATTTAACGCAGAAAACGTTCTTGATGTTGTAAATTGTAAAGCTACTCCATCTGATTGAGAAACTGATTGATCTAAAACTATTACATACTCTCCGCTATTTGCTGTTGCTGTTACAGAATTTATTGTATAAACAGTACCTGTTCCAGCGAATTGAAATGATTCACCTATATTTGGTGCATTTGTAAATCCATCTGCAATAAGAGTTGTAGAAGAAGATACTGCTCCATTTATTAATGGTGTGCCATGAGGTTGATAAGAACCTGATAAAGTTTTTGTAACCGTCATGTCTGTTGGCACATCAAAAGATGTCGAAGCAAACTGCTCTAAATAATAAACGGTTGCTGAATTTATAGTTCTTTTTACTGCAACATAAACAAAATCTGTTGAACAAGCTACTGACTGTATGATTCCAGTTGTAGACCATTGCACCCAGCCCTGTAATTCTTGTATCTTTTGTGATGAATAAACTCCTAATGTTCCGTCTGTATTTACCAAAAAGTATAATTGTTCATCTCGATCTGCCAATGATTTTATTCTGTCTGCGTCTATTGGATTTGATACTAAATGACTAGATAATAACGAAATAGGAGCAGAAGCAAATTCTTCTGTAGAAGCATTGAAAGTGTATTCTCTTACTGTTTTACCGTTTGTTTGTATAAAAATTGTAGAGCCATCAAATATTTTTGCTCTTGCAGGAAGCTGACAACCTAAAGAACTTTGTCTAACTATCTGTAAATCGGTAGGAGTAAGGGGTTTTCCTATCTGTGGTTTAAGAAAAAACTCTGCTGTGTTTGTTAATATTTCTAAAACTTTGCCAGATATAATATGTCTTATTTCATTAATTTCATCAGAAGCTATTTGTATTTGTATTGAATCAGAATCAGCTGCTTCTCCTACATCAAACTTAAAAAACTGTCCTACGTTACTTCCTTGTATACCATCTGGTAATGATGGAACACCAGCAAAAAACAATCTTTGTTCATGAAATGCTACTGTTTTAGGAAAGCCATTTGCACTAGATATAACCTGTTCTTGCCAGTCTCTGGTAGGTGCATGTGTTTTTATAACAACTCTAACACCACCACCATCTACTGATTCTGTAGCTGTATCACTTGAACCAGCTGTATACGTATAATGATTGTCGTCTACTACTGTTATACTAAATGTGCCATTTAAGTTTGCAGTAGCTAAACCATTGCCATCATCATCAAATATATCTTCTGACCCAGATATTACTACTGAAGCACCTGTAGACAAACCATGATTTGCATGAGTTACCTTTACTGTTCCAGAACCTTGTTGCGTAGCAAATGGGTCATCATCTAGCTCAACAAATAGATCATCTTTTAACGTTACCGTTACTTGTGTTCCAGATGTATATCCAGTAACTGTAGCTTCTGTTCCGTATATTTTTAACGTTGTTCCTACATAGTCGTTTGTAAAATATGTAGCACTTGATGTAACTGTTACACCTGAACCAGCACTTGAAGAATTTGCGTCTAATGTAACTGTATTGTCAGCAAACTTAAAGTAAGGTTGATATATAATTTTTCCATTTAGACTACTTTCAAATGCAAAATCTGCTCTAGTAAAACTTGTTGCACCTGTTCTTTTTATAACTTGTGGAACAAAGTTTTCATTTACTGCAATTAATGTATCTCCTTGTTGAGACAAATTTATATTTTTTAATTGTGCAGTAGTCCATGGACAACTTGTAATGGTTTGTAATAATGTTCCATTTGTTGAATAAATTTTTAATACTGTGTTTTGAAATGCTAGTATGTATTCTTGTTCTCCACTAAATATGAAAGGTTCAAGCCTTGATTCTGCTCCTAAATCGGCTCGCCAAAATGTCCCGCCCCTCCTTTCAATTGCCCCTTGGTTTCTGCATATTACGTTTCTAGCTTTGTCTAATGATTTGCCATAAGCGTTTAAATCGTTTCGTGAAATAAGATTGGGGTCTACTTCTCCTCCACTAAAATTTGCTTGATGAATTCTTGTTGTTGCCATTATGAAGATACTTTAGCTTTTACAGTCCCCAAACTTCCAGAGTTTCTTCTATTTCTAAACCTGTCCACATCTGCACGTCTTGTTGTTTGTGCTTGTGAATCTTGTGATTTAGCAATAGATAGTTGCCCTTGTGCTTTTCTTTGATACAAAATAGATAATGAATCGTTTCTTGCTATAGCTCCAGCAAATAATGAAGCTAATTCAAATACTAATGCGGATTTAAAATATGGTGGAAAGTCTGCTTCTGATGGTTGAAATGTATAATCTGCTATTACTACATCAGTTGATGTAGCGTCACAAAAAATCTGATCGTTATATCTATCATACTGAATAACATTATCTGAAACAGTTATTGTATTCATTACCAAAGCGTCTGATGGCAACGAATAAGCTGAAGAAAATCTTCCTAAAGGTTTATCGGTTTTTCTAGATAGTTGTTGTTGTTTAGTTGAAAATCTCCATCTACATCTGGTCAACATAGTTTCTAAAGTCATGTTATATAATTGATTGCAGACTTTGGATTCAGTTGTATTTTCACTAAATGAGTTGATAGTGTTTGCTCCTACTAAAACTAGGGCTTGGTTACATATATCAAATTTACTATCTGTCATAATGTTTGGGTGGGGCTGGGAATAATATGAGTGAAATAACCCAGCCCCTAGAACGTTATGTTCCGTTAGTTGTCGTTACAGTTGTCGCTGCCGTTGCACTTGTTACAAATAATAAATCTCCAGTTGCAGTACCACCTGTGGTACCTACAGCTAAGATAATATCAAATTGTTTCAAGTCAGCAGTTACTGAATTAAAGTAACCTGAGCCAGCAATAACTGCTGGTGCGTCAGTACTCTTATAAATAAAGAGATTTTGATCGCCTGCGCCAGCTACCTTTTTTAAGTTTGTTGCGTCTAAAGCCATGTTATCCTCCTTATTCTGTTATCTGACATTCAATAGCACCATCGTTGTCAATCATGACAGCTCCTGCACTAAAGTATGATGTTATTAAATTACTTACTTTTTCTGGTAAATAGTTCATTTCAGTAGTAATGTCCTGTCCACTAGCCATCCCAACAGCTGTGTTGTGATATGCGTGACAGTCCCTAGTTGTACTTGAAATGGATAACCCAGAATGAGTAAACCATAAGAAACCTAACCAACGCTTGGCAGTCATTCCACCAGCATATGGTAAGTCTCCCTCTCCTACGTATTCTGCTCTGCTGAATTGATCTATTTGTAATAGGTCAGCCCAACCAGCAGGTGATACAACAAAGTATCTTTGTCCGTCATCAGGGATATCTGCTTCGCCAAATGCTTCATATACTGTTAAAGCTTTAGCTAGCGTCAATGCCGCTGAACCATGAACTACGTTGTTTGAGTTAGAGCCAGCGTCTAATACATCTATTATTAACTGGTCTACTTTACGTCCAAGAGCCGAAGCAGCTGATTGAGCTAATATTTGTCTTTCGTCAATATTTGTTTTTAGCTCATCAAGTTTGTCAACCATATCCGCAGCATAGAAATCACTTAATGTGACATCTACTGTAGAATGTGTTAACTCCATTGTTGGAACTTCACCGTGTCTAGATTTAGTAGACGCTGTGCCTGTTCCTACTTTTTGGAATCTTGCTTGGTTACCTTGAACATTTGATGTTTGTCTTACCGTATTCTTAAGCTTTGAACCCATTCTTTGATAAGCCATGTGGACTTCGGATTCAAACTGCTTAATAAACGAATTTGTAATTTGAGTTGCCATTTAACTCTCTCCTTAAAAATTATCATTTAATGTTCTAACAGTTGTCCCTTATCTGCTTTTTCGGTTGTCCATACTGGACCGATATCATCAATAATGGGCTGCATTCTTTCAGATACACCCTGTATCTGCCTATAAAAATACAACATTTCAATATCTTTAACAAGCAAATGATTTCTTTTAAACAAAAAACCCTGCCATTTTAACCACTTTATTGTAGAAATATTATGAATTGGTACGAAATTAAACACATAATCATAGTCAGATAAGAAGTAATCTGTCCATTTTTTATTTCTTTTAGCAAAATATAGTGATTGTTTTCTCGTAAATTGCTTAGAAAGAAACCATACAGCTCCCTTTTTAGTTTCATTCATTAAAGGAATAACACCAAACATAGCAATAACTTCCTTGTCTGCAGTCATTACTGTGTACGTATTTATATTTTTTCTGTATCTATAACGAAAAGGAGAAAGCAAAGAAGTCAATGGGTCATTGCCCATAATTGCTAGCTCCTCTTTGTCTGATTGTTTTAGGTGAGGTGCCAGTTCATAGGAATGATCTGGCAATCCTCGTTCGACATAAAGTCTAGCTGTCTCCATATAACCTAGCAAAGTCATCATCTACTTCCTTGATGTAAGCTGGGTCTTTATGTCTGGGGTCAAAATATTTAGGGTCTTTCATCTTCTCTCTTACTTTAGCAAGAGTTAATGGAGACTGTGGTTTTGCTACTGCGTCTGCCATTACCCTAGTTGACTTCGTTAGATTCTGTACTTTTTCTAAAATATCAACGCCTAATGCAGATGTTCCTAAAGTATATTGAATTAACTGTGCTTCTTCTGGTGTAAAGTTTGCAGTTACAAAAGAATTTGCAGCGTCAAGTCGCTCAGGTCCATTGTCTCCAAGCTTTTTAGATTCTTCTTCAAAAGCTTTTTGTTGTGGATAGACAAGTTTATCCAAATACATGTTAACTAAGTTTTTAAATTGATCTGGTGATACCTTGTTTTCATGAGCATATTTTCTAAAATCTTCCATAATTGGGTTAGATTCTACCATTTCTTCATTGATTCCCTCTAGCAAATCAGGAAGCTCATACTTATCTGGCGATTCAGGAATAAGTTCTTTGCTCTCTAAATCCATTTTAGACTTAATTCTTTCTTCCCATGCTTCTTCTTTTCCAGAAATAAGCTGTTCTGCATTGCTATATGAGTGACATATATCTTGAAGTTTAACTTCACCAGTTTCTTCATTCCAAAATTTTTCTGGTACAAAGTCTGGTCTATCTGCTAAAACTTCAGGTTCAGATGTTTCACGTGAAACATTTTCTGTTTCTTGTTGTACGGGTTCTTGTGTTGTTTGTTCAGTAGATTCTACTGCTTGTTGCTCTTCAGCCATTGTTATTCTCCTTAACTAATTTTTGACTAGTACCTTTGTTGATTCTTCTTTGTAATAAACCAACAATGTATCTTTGTCCCTCTAAATGTCTCAATTGTTCATTGGATATTTCTGGACCAGCTACTGCGTCTAACGTTAAGGATTTCAAGTACTTTAAGATTTCTTTTCCTGATACGGTGTTGAATACACCAAAACACAAAGTATTTAAGTTCTCCTCATCTTTAGATTCTCTGGTCATACCATCTAATCCAATAAGTTTATTGGGCTTGTTCTCTGTCATAAAGACCTCACTTTTTCTTTTTTTTCTTCTTCATGCTGTCCTTTTTCTTTTTCATTGGTGGACGACCAACCTTACTTCCATAAGTTCCTTTACCCATTGGCATAATTATTCTCCTTGTGGTTCAGTTGATTGCTGTTGTTGAGCCATCATTTGTTGCATTTGTTGAGCTGCGGCTTGCATTTCCTCTTCAGAACGCACCAATTCTTCTGGCACCCCTAGTTTTTTAGCTACATACTTAGCTACTTTCATTTGATCTACTATCAAATTTGTAAGTTCTGGACCTACTCTGCCTTGTATCATTGCTAAAAATCTGTCTACTGTAGCTACATCTTGTTGGTATTGTGCCTGTGCTAGTGGGCTTGATGAAGTGACTTTTATTTCTCTGCCGTTTACTTTAGGTATTTTAATTCTTCCTTGTTTTTTAAGGATATAAACTACTCTTTGTAATACTGGTGTTACTAATTCTGCTTGTAATCTTCCGAATGCTGCACCAATTTGACGTGATAAATCAGCTTGTCTTTCTGCTACTTCTGTTGCAGACATTGGTGTAGACTGATTAGGCATTCCCAACATATCATTATATAAAGCTTTCTTAATATTGTTTCTTTGGTCTTTTAAAACTAAATCACTAACATTAAAGTTTCCAGCTTGTGGTATTGGCTGTAGTCCAGATGACCCAGCAGCTTTAGGAATTATTGTTCCCGGAATCAATGAGATGTTATCTACGTTAACTACGCCATCGTCTTCAACTTGATACATGCCAGATATAGACATCTGTGCATTTTCTAAAACCATTTCAATAAGTAGGTTTGCAGTCTTAATAGCAGGTAAAGCGTTCATCAATGGTCCACGACCATAGGTTTCTCCGCTACTTTTAGACCATCTGTATACAATAAATGGGTTAGCACCTAGCCCTTTATAGACTTCTTCGTATATTTTATGCTCATGTTCTGGTGAAATAGCACAATAATGGTACTCATCATCCTTTGTATTGGCATGATTTTTGTATACAACCTCTATGATTTCACACATTTTTTCAGGATTTTCTATCATATCACGCTTCATATCGTCGCTAAGTTCCCCATCTGGGTAAGCAATCAACATGTCTTTTGCTCTAATTTGTCTTTCTCTAAACACATGATCGACCTTATCATCATATCCAGATGACAAATAAACCTGTGGTAATGGAATACTTTTGAAAACTATAGGGTTAACTGCGTCTCCCTCTTCTACTAAAAGCACTGCTGTGCCTAATGCTATATCTAAAAATGATTCATGTACTTCTTGTGAAAAGTTAGAGTTTTGCAATAACTCAAATACATATTCAGTTACTTCGTCTAGTAACAGGTCTACTTCTTTTTTATCTTCCTTTGGAATTTCATTACCAGCCCTGAATTCTGCCCATCTACTGAAGTTTGGTACGATTCCTGACTGTAATCTTGAAGCAAACTCTTGGATTCCAACGACTGCTGTCTCATCAAAGATTCTATCTGTGCGTCTTCTACCCTGTGTTTCATCATAAAATGATTCTTTTTGTGGTAAAGCAAACTCATAGCACTCTTCAAACGTGCCTTTCCATTGGTCTTTTACTGCTTTTGCAGATTCATAACGCTTCAATAAAGCATTAACAGGACTATCATGTTGGCTAATACTAGGAGCGTAAGTGTCTATTACAGCCAAATTATGCTCCTAGTGTACGATTACTCATAAGTTCAGAGCCAACTTTAAAACCCTGTCCCCCTGTTCTACCAGTTAAGAGCGATCTTCTGCCTGTTGTCCCATACAAAGCGGCGATTCTATTTTCTAAATCATCACGTTTTTTCTCAGCCGTTTCTTTCTGCTCGTCTTCTCGCATTCTTTTACGAGCTTCTCTTGCACTCTCATCCTCGGGAGGAGGAGGGGGTGGTGCAGGAATACTTGGGCTACTAAATGGATTTCCACACATTTTTATTTTCTCCTTTCATAAATTGATTTTGATTTCAAATCAAACACATTAAAGTTTCTTTTAGCTACTACTGGTCTTGAATTAGATTGACCTACTGTCAAACTTCTTCCCTCTCCAGCACCTAGCAACATGTACTGTAATGCGTCATGTATATGCGAAAACCTATTCTTGTTAGGTTTTTCATCGTATCTTTCTCCTGATACTTGCATACGTCTGTAATGATAACCTCCATCAAAACCTTTTATAATGTTAACGCACTTAGGGTCTATTAATAAACCACTTTCGCCATCAATCATTCTCTGTAATGTAGCATTGACACTTTCCAAACGCAACGAAACATCGTTGGAATGAGTTGGTCTTGCCATAATTCCTCTGCCTTTTAGTATCTGAAATGGCGTAGATTCGTCTGTCTGCGCCCTATGGTCACCTGCTGGGTCGCCAAATATTGTAAAATCTCTAGGTAAATACTCTGCCATTTTTTGTTTCATTAGATCGCTGAAACGTAATATACCCATATCTTCTGCTACAAGCTCATCAATGATAAGCCATCTACCTCTAAGTTTCTGCCCAAAGACACACGCTGGGGTTAATCCAAAGTCTATGCCTACGTAAACTGGAGCTTGTGGCACTATAGCTATATCGCTTTTAGCTACATGCACATCTCTATTAAACATTTCATATACAGGTTTCCCATCTTCTACTTGACCTAATTTGTTTAAAACATAGACATCAATCCATGATTTGGTCTTACCACGTATAATATTTTCATAATAATTCTTAGTTAGATTCTTTCCATTTTCTTTGTTAGTATTGTCGTTATAGGTGTTCAATTCACCTCTATCATCGTACTGCTCTAACATAGCTGGGGGTTGATTAAAAAACCTCCAGTTATCAGGCTTCACTAACATCTTAGCTTCTTGCTTGGTTATATAATCTGGGATAACAGTTTCACCTGCAAGGATTGACCACCAATGGTCTGTATCTGGTGGGTTGGTATCACATATAACGCCATACCATGTAGGACCACCGTCACGCATACTAGGATATCTTCCAACCCTCATGGTACATGCGTCAACAATTGACTTAGGTATTTCTCTTGCTTCATTAATCCATACACCTGTTAACTCCAATGATAGTAGTTTCTTCACATCTTCTGGTCTATCAAGGGCTAAAAAGATAACTTCCAATTCCAAATCGCCTTTTTTTATTTTATGGGTATAGGGTACTGACCATGTAAACTTGCCCCACGTTTCTTCAGGAAACCAATCAAGCCACGTTTTTATTGTAGTTGTCTTCAATTGTGGGTTGGTATTTCTTATCACAGCCCATCTTGATCTTTTGATTCCATCTTCCGATGGCTTTTGTTCTAAGGCACGTCTCAATATTTCAACACAACAAGAGACTGATTTACCACTACCTACTGGTCCACGAAGCCCACGAAAAAAAGACGTGTCTTTCATGAATTGTTTGATTACGTCGCCGTCTGGCTTATAGGTTAACGATGTCATGGTCTACTGCTAGTTTATAAAGCTTCTCTAGTGTAACTGGATTCAAAGCTTCTAATACCCTATCACACTCTCTATCTGTCAATCCCTCTTTAGGTAGGTCTTTCATATGAGTTAATTTAACTGCAATTCGCAATTTTTTTAAAGCACCATGGTTGTATTTTCTTAATTTTTCTATGGAATGATAAGCCATTAGCTATCAATTAGTCCTGAACATAGCTTGGTAGCTTGTTCTAGTGAATGTCCTTTGAGCATTTTAACCTCCAAACATTGTTTCATTCTGGTGTTTCTGTACTCACGCTTTTCTTTTGCTAGATTTTTTTCTATTGCTTTTGCTCTTTTCTTGTTCTTTTCTAAGCTCATCTCTCCTCCGTTTAACTGCTACTTGTCGTTGAATTCTTAACATCTCATATAAAGCCCTTAAATAGGGTAAAATCGCTGTTTATTTTGAATCATGAGTATTGGTACTAGATGACTGTTGTTTCTTCTTTTTAAGGTCTTCTTTGTACTTCTCAATCCTCTTATCCATTTCTTGTTGTTTTATCTTTCTGTTTATTCTTTTGATGTCTACCATTTTTTACAACTCCAATATCTTGCTGTTAGTTTATCTTTAGCAGTAGCACACTTATGCCTTGCTCTAAATGATTTCCTACGTGCTGGTTGATCTTTTTTAATTGTCATATTAGCGTCACCAAACCTAATCAATCTAATCTTACTGCCTACCTTGGCAAGCACAGCAAATTTTTTAGTTTTGGTTCTGGAACGTTTTGGCTTATTGTAGCCAGAAAATTTTTCACCTGCTCTTTCAATCATGTTCTAGCATATGAGGGTTTAGGTCCCTTGTTGGATTTGGCTTGTTTACGCTTTACAGCACCTCTGCGCTTGGAAGCTGACATGCTTCTAGCTTTAGCTAAAGGCACGCATTTTGGATACTTTGATCTTTTCTCACCCTTTGACCTGCCACAAGGTGGAAATGAACCATCAGAACGAGGGTTAGCAATGTCAACCCACTTGTCTTTTACCCATTGTTTAAGACCTTTTTTTGCCACTCTTTTTACCTTTCGGTTTGATTCTACCAGAGCAAATACCAGCTGCATACATATTCGCATAAGCAGACGGATATACTTTGAACTTCCTTTTCGCAGCAGCTTTGCCCTTTGCACATAGTTTAGCCATAGACCAAATATATCATAACGAACCTTGAAAGGAAATATTGTGTGTAGAGGTGGTTATACTAACAGTCACGGCTGGTTTTTAAGACCCCCCTAGTCCCACAAGCCATAGACAGTACTATTATTCTCATGACTAGGTGCGGTCTGAAACCAGTCCGTGTCATACTAATGTGCGAAGCACATGCTATAGGGAAGCGAGGGGACATAACCCCGAGTATAAATGAGTGTACGCAGTACGCTAATTCTAAGACAGGTCGATATTGATAGACAGTTCCCCAGCAACCAGATGTTGATGTTTGTCTGGTGCTTTGAATCCTGCTCTATCCAATATATCTTTACTTGCTTCTAGCTGTACGTATTCACTTCTAGCATTCGCACTAAGTGATTCTATCTTATGCAGTGCCTTAGTCCCACCCAATGCTATCTTACGTCTCAGCTGTACCAGATAATATTCCTGTACCTTTGGATTCTGTAGCATTTTATGAGCTGTTACCCTTGCAGAGTTTCCCTTATATCCAGCCAGTTTAGAAGCTTCCGTAATACTGCAACCTTGTGATACTAGTATATCCACTAACTTCTTTGCTCTAGGTGTAATCTCTCTTGTAACTGTCTTCATGTTCAATATATTATTCTATTCGTTTTTATTAGTCCACCGCAGAAATTCTAGCGTCAGCGAATTTCGTGGAATCAAACGAAGTGCGATAGTCTATACAAGCATATCCATGCTTTTGTATTGCCACACTCTCTACTGTCTTATTAATTTTGTCCAGATGATTATGCCAGTCGCTGTGCGTCCCGTTAAGTTAGAGAACCGTACAAACATAAGTTCAGCCGTGTCAAGTTCCTCCAAACCGACCGAGCCTAAACTTGCCACGGCTCTGACTTTGTTCGTATTTCGGTCTCACTTAACAAAACGCCAGCGATCTGGCAGGAAAATAATAATGACAAACATTAATAAAACAGTAGATAAAATACTAAGTACACATATTTCTAATGCTGAGATGATACTTCCACCAAGTTCATCCAAGCCAGAGAATAACCCTATGAAATACTTCATAGACGGACAAGCTAGGACATTCTACTTTGCAAAACTTAAAATCGAGAAAGCTCAATCTAATGTATTGGCTGACTTGAAAGAAGAAAATGCTAAAGAGAAAGTAGATAGAGATAACGATTTAATCCAGATGTTGGATGAACGCTCTCAATACTACAAGCTATCAATTACTAATCATGAACAGACAATTCAAAGATTAGGAAATGCTTATAAAGAAATGACTGGCGATACTTGGACAGCACCTAGACTTAAAGAAAAAGTCCAGATGAAGCGTCCTGTTTATGGTTCAGTTCGTAATTATAAAGATGTAGCTTTAGCTTAAATATAACTTGATATCTGGATTATTAATTTAGTCCAGATATCTGTGTATTATAGTACAAGTTGTAGTATAATAAATTATGGTATCTGGGCAGATGTGTCCAGATATCTAATAAAATAATATGAGGAATATAATATGGAAAAGTTACCAAACGTAAGCGTTGAGCGAATCGGTTTAAATAGTCACATCGTGACATTTAACGAGAATCAGACGCTATTATCATACAACCGAATTATCGGTGTCTGGAATAGTGAAAGCAATGTAGTGATATTGAATAGTTCAATATTCAGAGGTGCAAAGCTTTGGGAAAATTCAACGACAACATCGAAGCATAGAAACCAATGGCTTCAAATGACTACAAAAGAAATTCATGAAAGAATTTCATCTGGTCAATTTGTTGAAGTTGAATTGGGCAATGATGAAGCATTAGTGCCAAGCTTTGCAATGCAAGAAGCAAACATACCACCGTATAATTTACACTAAAAAAAAGTCGCGGACGCGAGGAACAAAGTTCCCCGCGATCGCGACAGGAGAAAGACATGAAAGAATATATAGATGACGAAACTATAATTGAAATTGTAATACGTGAAAATACTAAATCATCTGACACACAGAGATTTGACGTATATCTAGACGGCAAATTTATTGACGGTGGAATTATGACAGACACAAAAAACATTCCAGATGTTTTAGGATTTGTCAGTAGATTCATGAACGTTGGGAAGAGATAGAAATGACTAACGAAATTGTGTGTATGTATATTGGCTTAGGTGCATTTTGTTTTTGTGCCTTAGTTACTGGGCTAGCTATCTATATCTATACCCTCTGGTCAATTGGCGAGCGTGAGTTTGTAATGGTTTGGGTTATGGGTTTGTTGATAGCTTTGACAATAACATTCTTAATATATTTTTGAGGTAAACAAAATGAGAAGACCGACGATATACGAAATAAAAAGATTAACAATAGATTCATCGCCTTATTATTTCAGCAAGGCAACTATGCGATTCTTTGGACAAAGGTTAAAAGATTTTAGAGTACATGCTCTGGACAAAGGAAAATATAAAATCACATGCGATTCAGTCAAGACTGGATATACAACTGTTAGGTATTTTAATCCAGAAACTAACACACTAGATAGAGGTGACGAATTTGCATTAGACATTAAACTTAGAGGTGACGAGAATGATTAAGAAATATTTAGAGGGTACGTTCTTAGAAATATATCGAGGACAAAAAGTTTGGCAGACTTATAGGTTTGACAAATGTTATGAGGGCGACGTTAGATATTATTGTGGTAAATCTGGACACCCAAAAGACAGCATTGAATTTGGTAGTAAAGGGTATGAAGAATTCAGAAAAGAAGAATGTTATTTTTTATGGACTGCATTTCATTCTACAAATCCTCATGAAGATAGTCGGGATATCAATAACCTTATTCCGATTATCGACATAAGCGAGACTGGATATCATAGTAGTATTATGACATCTATACCGTTGGAATTGCCAGAGCGTTTAGAGTACATGCACGGATACATGATTAAGAAATTATCTATTCATAACATAGAGGTTATGAAAGAAAGATTGCCAGCTTATAACCCATGGCATAAAAATCATGGCAAAGCAGAAACATCTGGACAACAAGATTTATTATTAATATAGGAGTGACTATGAGAAAACATGAGATAGAAGAGTACGGTTCGTTAGACCCACATACTTTGTATGTTGTATCTAAATGGATTGATAGCAATAAACCAGAGACAGTAAGAAAAAAAATATCTGAAGCTATGAATGTGACAGGTTATTTATTAGAACGACACTATGAGGAGAATATAAATGGGAAGACTTAAAGACATGTTGATAGATGAAATGGAAAATAAACAAATAGATCGCGAGATTAAACCAAATGATTTTTCTAATTTTCATAAGAACAATCTAAAAGTATTTGCTTTGATTGTTAGGTACGCTGATGAATCTGCTAAGAAACGTAACAGATATTCTATTGAGGATATTTTGAGTATCATCAGGTGGCATAGAGATGAAGATACTGTTGGAGATATATTCAAATTAAACAACAACTACAAGGCGTACTATGGTAGAATGTATATGCAGTACAGAAACAAACCTAAATTTTTCGAGACACGGAATAGTCTTGCTGACGGCTATGACTTTACTGCTGATATAGAAGTTTATGAAAACTACGTAGAGGTATATAGAACATATGAACTGTAAGTCTGAGAAGTAAGGTACCATTACTCAGCGTGTATGGGATAGATGAGTATCGCCAAAGGCAGAGTGACGTCGTATCTAGGGTTACCTGTCTATCCTTAATGAATTGTCTAAGTTTATATGGCTATGTTCTTAGACAAGGGATAGGTATGATAGGCGAACTGCAGTACCGATATCTTATCTATCCTTAATGAATTCTATACAGGGTGTATAGAAATAACGAGATGTTATATACCCATGTACTGACATACGTGGGTGTTCATCTGGAGCAACTATGAAAATTGATAGAGTAACTATGACGGAAGATTGGCAACCAACCGACAGAATAAAACAAGAGTGCGAAGATCGATTCGGACAGGAGATAGAGATTGAACATGAAGTCGAACAATTTAAAGACTATTACCTCTCAACTGGAGGAGCTTACGCTAACTGGAATGTCAAATTCAGAGCGTGGTGCAGACAGAATGCAAAGTGGAATAGAGAAAGAAATAATAGAATCAATACCGAAACTGTTTCGGAACAAAGAAACCGTATGTCTGGAATCATTGACCAGAGAAATGGAAAAACAAATACAAAAGAGAAGCATAATAAAATTAGAATACAACACAAACATATCAAAAGTGTTTCATGAAATGAAGAAACTACTGACTGATAAATCAGACGGACATATTGCTTTGTGTTTACAAACTGTCGCTGAGACATTTCAAGTAAAGATACCTACAGATTTAGGATTGCATATGTACTTTGAAGTCTTAAATAAATATCCAAACTTTATTATGTCTGATGTTATGAGAGATGTTGTAGCTAATTATAAATATGCAAGGTTACCTATACCAAGTGAGTTTGTGCAAAAGTGTGAACCAATACACAAACAACATAGCTCATGGTACATATCTAAATTGCAGATTTTCTGCACATATGAAAATCATCTGGTCAATGGGTTTCCAGAAAATAAATATTTAAAGGAGTATAACAATGGATAGAACAAAAGGCATAGGTGGGTCAGACGCTAACAAAATTTATAATGGCGACTGGCTTGATTTAAACAGAATCAAACGTGGCATAGCTGAACCTGAAGATTTGTCATGGGTTGTACCGGTACAGATTGGTATCGCTACAGAAAAACTAAACCTAGATTTTATGGCACATGATTTAGGAGTTACATACAAACAATCAATTGATTTACCTCAACATGAATTTATGACAGGTCAGCTTGACGCTATTACAAAAGACGGCATACCTGTTGAGTGCAAACACACACATGACAGGCGTGATATTTATTCTATTGCAGAGCAATATCATGCACAACTGAATCACTACATGATGTTATTTAATTACATGATAGAAAAAGGTACACACCCTTTAGCTAAATGGTGTAAGAAAATTGACTACATGATATTAAGTGTAATCTTTGGTAATGCAAAACATGAATCAATGACAGTAGATATTGATACTGCATTTTGTAATGAGCTTTACAAAAGAGAAAAAGCTTTTTGGTACTACGTAGAAAAAGATGAAGACCCAACAGGGTTTGATATCTTTGATGACAAGACACCAAAAAATATTATATTAAATGGCATGAGAACTATTGACTATACAGAAAATAAACAATGGGAATCAGTAGCTAGAGAATATAAAAAATGTAAGCAGCGTGTAAAAGAAGTAGAACTTAGCACACCAGAGTACAGAAAAACAAAAGAACTCAATGATGAGCTAAAGTCTATGATTGAAAACGATGTAAGGAAAGTAACTGGTCATGGTATATCAGCTACTAGAAACAAAAGAAACTCAATAGTGATAACTATTGATAAATAAATGTTAGGAGTATAATAATATGAGTAATCAAAATATTGAAAATATCATACTTGAACAAGTCATTCAACTGATAGATCAAGTAGACGCAAAAAGAAAAAGTAGTGGCGTTGACTTTCGTGGAAAGAAATATTCTATGGTTGTCGATAGAATAGCAACTTTTAGAAAATCATTTGGTTGGGAATATGGTATTGAAACCAGAGTAATCTCAGAACTAACTGGCGAAAACATGGTGGCTGTTGGTTGTTATGTCAAAAACTCAGAGGGTAGAATCGTTGGTAGTGGTCTTGCTTATGAGCATAAAGACAACGGACCTGTAAATAAAACATCAGCATTAGAAAACTGCGAAACATCAGCAATAGGTAGAGCATTAGCTTCTATGGGATTAGCTGGTGGAGAGTATGCTTCTGGAGATGAAGTTTATGGGGTAGAAGATAAAGACCACGCTCTCTGGAGAGATGAGTTTCCTCTTGGTCTAATGAGTGTACTTACTGCTACGGAAGTTATGAGCGATAAAAACTTCATGAAATTCAGCAATGACGGACAACAAAAAATATGGTTCTGCAAATACTTAGGCGAAAAAGAAAAAGAACATTACATAGATTATGCAGAAAAAAGAAAAGAAAAACTAATTGAACAACAGGAGAAAAAATGAAGATAAGTAAAAGTATAACAATACAAAACAGTAACTATAAAAACCAATCATATCTAATAAACTTTAAATACAGAGATGAAGATTGGGCTATTGTAGACGCACACTTTACATACGATACAGTTTATATAGAAGAATTAGAAAGACTAGAAACCGAATGGGACAATGAACCAATGTTGACCATTGTTCATCTAGAAAGTAAAACTTCATATCATGTGTATGTTGAAGATGTAGACGTATACGATAATCATTATGTAAACGCAGATAATTTAATTGATTGTTTATTGACAAAATTGAATGATGAATGCTTTCAACATGTTGCATTAAATGTAGTAAAAAAGGAGGAAAGTAAATGAGCTACGCTAAAATAATATTGAGTGGAAACATGGGCAAGGGTGCCGAGTTTAAAGAAACTAAATCAGGTACTGGTTATCTAAAGTTTAGTATTGCAGTCAATCAATGGGACAGTAGTGCTAAAGAAGAGAAACCCTCATGGTTTAATTGTCAAATGTGGGACAACAAACAAGGTAATAGACTTGATAGAATCAGACCTTATCTGGAGGGCGAATCTAACAAGGGTAAGAAACTTGTAATAGACGGAACACCTAGTATCTGGCAAGACAAAGAGGGTAATAACGTATTGACTGTCAAGGTAATTGAAATAGATTTTGGTCCGAAAGATCAAACTAAAGAAGTCAAACAAGTTACTGAGAGTGTCAATGAAGTATTCAATGGAGAGGAGCCACCGTTCTAATGATAGAAATTAATGGAAAATGGCTTACGGAAAATCAAAACAAAGTATTGCTGTTTGTTAATGAATACATTGACAAGCATGGTTTTAGTCCAACAGTACTTGAAGTAGCCAAGCATATGGATTTTAGATACAGAAGTCAGGCACAAATTGTTATAGATAGATTGTGTCATTATGGTTTTCTAGCAAAAAACAAAGACTTTAGTGTAAGAAATCTAGAAAAAGTTGAATAAAAAGAAAGAAATGCAAAACGTTTACAGACGCCAATCAGAGTATGGTTGTGTAGTCTGTAGGCGTTATGGTCTAACGCAGAAAACAAGGACAGAAATACACCATTTAAGGGCTTCTATGGGTATGTCTCAGCGTAATGTGAAATGTATACCACTATGTACCGAACACCATAGGGGTAATACAGGTTTCCATGGTATGGGTAGGCGTAGTTTCGAGAAAATGTTTTGCTCTGAATTAGAACTATTGAAATGGTATGAGCAAGAGACAGGCGACGTCGTTGACTGGACTATTTTTGAAAAGTAAAAATCAAATTTTATCTTAAAGGGTTATCTGACCTAGCTTTAATTTCATCTACTTTAGCTTTCAATACTGCTATTTCTGCTTTGTTGATAGCTATATCCTGTTCCAGAGGTTTAATGTCCGGCGCAGATTTAGCTTCAAGTACATCAATCCTTTGTATTAACTGACCTTGAAATACAAAAAGTGAACCGATAGTTATAACTAAACCTACGATTCCTGCTATTGTTTTAATATCCACGTATTCTCCTTAAATGTTCTTCTGCTCTTATCCTTTCGTCAGTAGCTTCTTGAACTTTCTCTTGATATCTCTGTACGACGTCTTGATCGCCATAAGAAATGTCTGCATATATATCTCTAGTATCAATATAGTTTCTGGTTTCAAAGTATTCTCCACCGTCTATCTGCAATTGTTCATTAAATATATTCTTGTTTACATTAGAGTAATTGTCAAGGTTGTGGTTAGTTTGCATAGTTTTTGCCACGATAATTGACGTAGCAACTAACCTCTGGTCTACCCTTTTTATTGTTTCATTTACCTTTTTTCTTATTTCTTCTATCGTAACAACTCTATTACTTCCTCCAGAAACTGTTTCATTCCTGCTTTCTTCCACCTCTTGATTTCCGCTTTCGATATTTTCTTCTGCTCCAGCAGTAGTTTCATTTCCAACATCTGAATCTCTATCTGCTGTTGCTTCTCTTTCTCCGTCAACTTCATTACGTTCACTATCTATTTCTTCAGATACGATAAGAGTTTCTGCTTCAGGTTGTCCAGATGAATTTTGATCTTCATTTGAAATTTCTTCAACAACGGAAGTGGTGTCGTCGTTGACAATTGTGGTTTCGTTGTCTGCTGGTCGTTCAACGATTTCTTCTGGCTCTGGTTCGATGATTGTTTCATCAATTGAGGTGTCGATTGTTTCATTACTGGCGACTTCTTCTGAGAAGTAGTCTTCGATAAGGGTTGTTTGAGCTTCAAAGTTTTCTCTTGTTTCAATAAACGTTTCGTCGATTTGGATTTCTGTTGGGATTTCCGTGAAGTTCTCTTGACTGTCATATGCTATCTCCATTTCTATTTCTGGTAGTTCTTCAAACTGTTCTATAGTTGGAAGTTCTGTTAATTCTGAAAACTGTTCTGTTGCTAGTGGTACATTAAAAACATCTATAACGCCTGTATTAATTTCTTCTACTGTTGCTAATGGTTCAATATATATTTCTTCAATAGTTGTTAAAATTATTTCAGGAGTTTCATATAGTTCAAAGCTGTATTCTTCTGGTTCAAACTCTATTAACTCTATATCAGTAGCTTCTTCTACAAACTCTACTGCCGTAGCTATATCTGTCTCTTGTTCTGTGCTTAAAAATATAGGATTAGGTTCATAGTCTATGACAAGGGTAGGGTTTTTTAAATCTACTGCTCTATGATATTGCGATTGTGAACTTTCTCTAAAGTCAAACTTAACGTTGATGTTATAATTTGTATTTACGTTCATACCCTCTATGTAGGTAGATGTATACGTTTGATAGGGCGTGATTTGGCTAAACGCTACTGTTCTTTTTTGTGTTGTAACTGTACCGTCACTAGCTGTAATGGTTTGAATCATGTCTGTTTCACTAGACAAGTTATTCCAATGCCATATGTCTGCGCCTAGTGTAGATGACCAGCCATATTGTATTTGATCTTCAGTTAAATACTCAGATAAACTTACATCTCTTTCAATGCTGTCACCATGATGTGCTGCGACAATACTGTTGCCATGATTATGAGATGGGTCATTACACGTCCACTCATTGTGATTAGAGTTATTATTAAAAAACTGTTGTGGTAATAAATTGTTTGTAGTTTCTGCATTAGCTAGTGTGCTAACAATTAACATTACTAAAAGAAAAATATTTAATCTGTCTAAATCCATTACTCGTATACTGGTGTTGGTACGCTTTGTTCGTTGCTACCATATATTTGTATAGGTCTTAACTCTATAGTTTTACTTGCACATGAAACAATAACGCTAGTCATGATTATGATTGCTATGGTCTTCATTTAAACTCTCTTTATACTTTCTGTATTGTTCTACCTTGTCATTAGTTTCTTTGCTTGAACTTCCTTTGTGTGCATATTCTTTTGTTCTATGGAATCCACCTACTTCTTCCCAGCGTTTTTCTGCTTGTTCAGAAATAAGTCCGTCAATTGGGCAGACTGAACCAGCAGATTTCATAGCATTCCAGACGTTTTCATCTTGGCACATCAATGATATGGCAGCGACTTTCATGCCAAGTTTTGCTAGTACCGAAGTAGCTTTGCGACGTTCACAATTTTTATCCACAATATAGGACCCAGCTGTAGCAGATATAGTCATGACGCTTACACCCGCAGCAAGAGGTATAAGGCAACTATCCTGACCATAAGAACTCATCGACGGCGCCGACGACATAGAAACTGGATTGGATTTTGCTTCGTTGCTTGTAGAATTGCTGGTTGTGTTATTTGTGGTATTGGAACTTCCACTTGAATAGGTCGTTGTAACATCTGAATTGTACCCTCCGGTGATTGCAGTTTGACTTCCAGAAGTCGATGTTTGAGAATTTGTAGTCGCCCCAGAGGAAGTAACATCACTAAGACTGGATTCTATACCTAGTAATAGAATAAGTATAGCGACTATAATTAAAGCGGGTTTTATTTTTGATCTATCCATTGTTTCATTTACGTACTAAACTTCCGCCGAAGTATAAACCGATAATTGATGAGACAACATGAGTGTCTAATGGCGTAATAACCAATGCACCTGTCATTGGTTTCCATTGTGTCATGTCTGTGCTTGACGCAAATATCCACCAACCTTGCATAACTTCTTCTGTATAACCAACATAAATTGTTAAATCAGGATTTATAAATGGTGCAAGTTTGGGTATAACTAATATAGACACTACTGCTATAAGGGCTATCCAACGTCTGGTATTTTTTGTAAATTGATCTGTAACATTTCTAGCTTTGTCAATTTGTTTGGCTGAAAATTCTGCTCGTTGCATAAACATCTTTTGTTTATCAGCTTCTGCTTGAGATTTTTGAGCCATGATAGATAACACCCCGCCTAGGATTGTGCTAGCTAGCATGCTGAGTAGCTCCATAGGTATCATGAGTTGTAGAAATAGCCCCCTACTATTGCAGCTATACCACCTAGCCATGCTATAAATGTAATAGCGCCTTTGCCTTTGTTAATAGCTTCTTCAAGCTTGGCGATTCTGTCTTCTAATGATTCGAGTTTATCTAATATTTGTGAATTGGTTACTGTTCTCATTTAAAAATCCTTTCTATAAAAAATGCAGGAGGGTCTAGCTCCCACCATTTGTGTCCATGTCTGTAGTCTTTTGACTTATTGTGATGATAGTTATGCCAACCCTCACCCCATGATAATAAACTAGCTAATATACTATTGTAAGATGTGTCATAGTTTCTTTGTTCTACTACTGTATATCCAAAATGTTTGCTATGAGGTATGACTGCAAATGCACCAGCTGCCTGATAACAACATGCTGCTGGAAAACTAAATGCAAATATACCCAACATTGGATCTATCAAATACAATACAAACGCATATGCTAGTAACATCTTCCAATAGTTACGTGTAATAAACATACAATCTTTATCTTGTAATATATCTTTGACCATAGTTTTGGGTACAGTTATAGAATCATAAAGTGTTAGCCATGCTCTAATGTAACCAATATTATGTGGTGCTTCGTTGTCTTTGGGACCACCACTATGTTTGTGGTGATATCTGTGCATAGCTGTCCATGATAGTGGGCTACCAAATCCACATGGGATTGATAAATACTTTAATAGTTTTGTTTTAAATGGTGTAGTTTCAAATGATCTATGTGAAACAAATCTGTGCATTGCAATATTGACACTAAATATCATAACAAAAAACCATGCAATAAAACCATATATAATATATTCAGGAAACATTACTGAACCTGTAATAGCTATTATGGTATTAAGTAATGCTAATAGCTGTATCTTTCTTGCTTCTTTCATTAGTCCATCCTAGCAAAGTTATAAGAGAAACCCAAATATCAAAATTATAATATCTTAGTTCTGGTTTAATGTGATGATTTTTATGATGTGTTTCATTAAATATTAAAGGATAAAGTATTGGTCTGTTCTTAATTCCATCATCTTGGTGACACATAACATTAATACCATAGTTAGTAATCGCATTGGTCATAGCACTAGGCAGTAACCAGAGATATAAATACATTTCTAAACCCAGTATGGATAGTAATATTATGTTAATTAATAGTGCATATGCACCTATATGTTTAGTTACATGAGTTACAAATTTATTTCTAAATAAATCTATGCACCTTTTTGGTTCGGCATAGTGATAATAACTCATGAGTATCATGTAAGGTACTGAACAATACTTAGGACTATGAGGATCTTTTTTTGTATCTGCATAGTGATGATGTGTTCTGTGCCATGCACTCCATGTTATCGGTGTACCTGTAAGACTACCAACAGAAAACATTGTTAATGTGTTTTGTAACCAGACTGGTGGATTCCATAATTTATGCGCTGCATATCTATGTAGAAATAATCCATGTATACAATCACCTAAAAACCAAAACATAATATAAGATATTAGTAACTGCTCCCATGTTAATACATACAAACAGTAAGGTACCGTTGCTAAAAAAATCCAGTAAAGACCAGTTAATATTCCCATCTTAATTTACATTGCCCATCATCTATTGTTCTGGAAAATGTGCCTTGTGTTTTACCAGCATTAGAAACTCCTACAAAAAATGTATCTATTCTTGTGTCTGGAATACAATGTACTTCCCAAGCATTACAACCTTGTGACTGAATCCATGCTTTGTTATCAACATAAAAATCACTTGTAGCACACCATGACTTACTGTTATTAATTTTTCCTGTTACTGCTATATTCCAAACTAAAGTATTGTTTTTTATATATCCTTGAATTTGCATAATAGTTGCTGAATCTTTTGATATAGATATAAACTTATCATCACCATAACCTGTTTGAATTAGCATGTTATAGATATAATACATTTTGTATTCATCATCTCCTCCAGTTCTAAAGTTAACTGTTCCTGATGAAAAGTCTTCTATACTATCTGCATACAAATTGTCAAAAGTTGAATCTTTTGCAAAAGGTGTATCATGTAATGTAAATATATATGCCATATTAAAAATTTAAAGTTATTGTTACTGTACCAGATGGGTTTCCATTAGTATTACCAGCTCCTGTTCCTGTACCAAATGGGTCTAAAAATGTTCCAGCAGTTCCGTTATCAGCTTGTATATAAGTTGAAGTAGCATTACCGGCATTTCTCCATTGATATCTTCTGCCACTTGTACCACCAGCCCTATGTCCCGGAGTTGCAGCAGTCGCTCTTGTTAATGTTTTACTTCCAATAACAATAGATGTCCACCCTGTAAATACTGCACTAAATTCTAATGTTAGCTCATCTATTCCTACAGACGCACAAGTTCTAAATAAATGAGTTATAGTAGCTCCTGCTGGGTGAGCTGGTATACTTCCTATTGTAGCTAATGTTCCTCCATCTACTGCTTGTCCATTTAATGTTGAAGCAGAAGATACAAATCCAAGTGCTTCATTACCAACTTTTAATGAACGTGTACTCCATGAAAGTGTTGTAGTAAATACATTAGATGTTCCATGAAAGTCAGCTCCCATTTGTATCTCACCACTACCGGGTGCATTACCATCACCATAGTATTCAGATAAAGCATGAGGTGCAGAGCCACCAAATTCAGCAGCTATTTGGCTCATTGATATTTGATTAGGGCTACTTGGTAATGCCATCCTTTAGCTCCTTAATTTGATCTTTTAACTCTTTTATACAGTTAATTAAAAGTCCATGTATAGCATCGTACTCTACTGTTTTATATTTTTTGCCATCTAGAAGTTTAAGTTCCTTTTCTCTAACAGCTTCAGGTAAAACTTTTTCTAATTCTTGTGCAATAATACCTGCAGACTTCTGACCATTGTGTCGTTTAAATGTAACACCTCTGATTTCATCAATTTTATCTAAAGCATTAGGTATCATTTCGATATCAGACTTTAATGCAACATCTGATATTGTAGTTGAAAAAGCAATCACATCACCATCAGAATGTAAATCATTGTTAGCATCTAACATCATTGCTTCTCCATCATTAGTGAAAAAAGACATTTTATTATTAGCATGATTGTATTGTATTCTACCTATATCTAAATCATTTGCATCACCAAACAATAATTTTGATGAGCTACTAGCGCCAGCTTTAATTAATATTTCAGCATCACCACTATTATTTACTTCAAACTGTTTAAGTGGTGTAGCTTGTCCTATACCTACTCTGTTGTTTGATGAATCTACTTTTAATGTGTCTGTATCAAACGTCACATCTCCAGATACTGTAAGTGATGAAAGTGTACCAACAGAAGTTGCACCAGTTACATCAGTTAATCTTGCTAGTTGTATGCCACCAGCAGTAGAGCCATCATGTACTCTTAATGTTTTTAAATCGGTATCAACAGTAACTTCTCTAACAGCTCCTGTAAAAGAACCATGATCGGATGTTGAACCTCCTCTTAGTTGTAATTTCTTAGCCATTACGTTATACCTCCAAAGTCTATTTGTAAGTTAGTACCATCGACTGTGCCAATGTTACTCATGTTATTATTTTGTCCGTCTAATGCACCACCTAATTGAGGTGATGTATCTCCTACTAAATCTGTTGATATGCCTGTTAAATTAGCACCATTAATTGCTGGTAATGTACCAGTTAAATTTGCTGCTGGAATTGCTCCTGTTCCTGTAATGTCATTACCATTTAGGTCTAAATTACCACCTAATTGTGGTGTAACATCTCCTACAATATCTGTAAGACCAGCACTTATACTAGCCCATGATGTACCATTGTAGAATTTAAGAGCATTGTCTGTGCTGTTGTATGCTAAATCTCCCTCATCTAAGCTAGACGTTGGGTCACTTGAACCTACTCTATATCTTTCTGCAAAACTATTAACGCCAGATATATTAGAAGCTACTGTGTTTACATTTGCTATAGCGGCGCCTACAGCATTAACATTTGCAATAGCACTAGCTACAGTTGATACATTCGCATTAGCACCAGATACTGTGCTTACAGCACTAGATATTCCTGCGACTGTTGTAACATTAGATGATACTCCTGCTACTGTAGTTACGTTACTAGATATACCAGCAACTGTAGCTATATTTGCAGATATTGGACCAAGTGCTTGAATGTGTGTTGTGTCACCTGCAACCGTTCCTATGTCAGAGCCATCGGCTGCGACAGTAGAAACAGCTGAGGAAATTCCTGCTACCGTTGTAACGTTAGATGAAATGCCAGCTACTGTTGTTACATTAGCTGAAATTCCTGCTACCGTAGATACGTTTGCATTGTTACCAGCTACAGTTGTTACATTGCCAGATATTCCAGCTACTGTATTTACGTTTGAAATGTCTGTTGCTACAGTATTTATTGTATTTCCAGAGCCGGTTGTTAAAGCTCCCAAATCTCCCAAATCTTCTGTAAATAATATTTGTCCTGCGACTGCATTAATATTGTTAATGTTAGTTGCTGAAGTATTAACATTAGCAATAGCACCACCTACAGTATTTACGTTTGCAATAGAGCCAGCAACGACTTCTATCTCTGATGATGTTTCGTTTAGATCGT
>OCZA010000069.1_pt1 | contig 33816 bp, 34 predicted proteins | sample 1539021 | NCBI WGS metagenome assembly OCZA01 (sample SAMEA2619376, study PRJEB22493) | marine metagenome | biome: marine biome (ENVO:00000447); feature: surface water layer (ENVO:00002042); material: "saline water (ENVO:00002010), including plankton (ENVO:xxxxxxxx)" | depth 5 m | reverse complement strand
AGAATCAATTTTTAAATATTTTCCATTGAATATCAAGAAATGATCTCCAAAAAACGATTAATAAAATCTTTTTTAGAGATGTATAATTCAATTATGTTTAAAAAAATTGGAGTAATTTATAAGGAAACTTTATCTTTTGATACAGATATATCTCCTCATGTAGAAAACATTATTTCTCACTCTAAAGATTTGTATTTCCATGAATCAGCTTCCGATGCTCCCGATCAGTTTCCAAAGCTATCCAAAGATGAGCTAGGTGATCAATCTGATTTAATAATTGTATTTGGTGGCGATGGAACAATGCTTTCGACTGCCAGAGACTTTATTGGTTATGACATACCAATAATGGGTGTAAATTTTGGGCAAGTTGGCTTTCTAACAGATAGCTCTGAAAATAACTTTAAGAAATCAATCGAAGATGTTTTCAATGATAACTTTAAATTAGAAGAGAGGTCCTTTGTAAAAGCAGAATTTGATGACAAAGAAATTTTTGGACTTAATGAAATAGTTCTTCATTCAGGATCTTACGCACAAATGATGAAATTCAGTGTAAGTGTTGATGATCAACTTATTTTCGAAGAGAGGGCAGATGGCTTAATTATTTCTACTCCGACAGGATCTACTGCATATTCATTATCTGCTGGAGGGTCAATAATATATCCTAATCTTAAAGTTTGGAGCATTATTCCGATGTTGCCGCATAATCTTTCCTCGAGACCTTTCATTATTTCTTCCGATAGAAAAGTTGAAATACAAGTTACTAGTGGTCCGGACAAAAATGCATATATATCTGCAGATGGTCATAGCGAGCTACCAATAAATTATGGTACCAAAGTAAATATATCTGAAAAAAGTGATGTTCTTAAATTAGTTCATCCATCAAACTATAATTTTTTTGAAGCATGTCGAGACAAGCTCGGCTGGGCATTGAATGTTACCAAAAGATAGTCTTGCAACTCTCAAATAAAATATACATCTGGTTAATAGCTTTAGCTTGTTTGATATCCTTTTCTTCAAGCTTTGGCTCTAAATTGAATCTTATAGAGCCAATCTTTTTTAATAAATTCCTAATAAGCTTTAATCAAATACAGTTTTATGATTTTAAAACAACATACCTTATTGGTAATGAGTGGTGGAGACTGATAACACCAATGTTTATTCACTTTTCACCTACCCACTTAATATTTAATAGCTTATGGATTTATATTCTGGGAAGGGAAATAGAACAACTTGATGGGAAAATAATATTTATTTTTTTGATTCTATTCACATCTATATCCAGTAATTATTTACAGTATTCTTTTTCAGGACCATCTTTATTTGGAGGATTATCAGGAGTCGTATATGGGCTTCTTGGATATTGTTTCGTTTCAGAGACTTTTTTGAGAATTAGTAAGTTTTCATTCCCACCAGCAATCTATATTTTTATGTTTGTTTGGTTGCTAATTGGCTTTACAGGTTTTTTAGATTTACTTGGATTTGGTAAAATAGCAAACTTTGCTCATCTTGGAGGACTGTTATCTGGCATTTTATCTGGATACATTTTTAGTATGTATAATAAAAAAACTTAATTATGAGCAATCAAAAATTAAAAACAGCTGTTTTGCCAGTAGCAGGTTTGGGATCTAGGTTTCTCCCAATAACAAAGTCTATACCAAAAGAAATGCTTCCAATAATTGATAAACCACTTATTCAGTTTGCAATCGAAGAAGCTATTGAGGCAGGAATCGAAAAAATAGTATTTGTAACAAGTCACACTAAAAAAGCAATTGAAGATTACTTCAATATCAATTTAGATCTTGAGAAAAGATTGATTCAATCAAATAAAGAAAATTTAATAGAAAAGATTCATCCAAAATACTTAGATAAAGTCGAATTTTCCTATGTTTTTCAGGAAGAGCCAAATGGACTAGGGCATGCAATTCTTCAAGCAAAAGATTATGTTGATGATGAATTTTTTGGAGTCATTCTAGCGGATGATCTTCTTGTGAATAAAATCGGATGCTTAAGTCAACTATTAAACATTCATCATGAAAGCAATTCATCCGTTTTAGGTGTGTTCACAGCAGATCCTAAAAAAATATCAAATTATGGAGTTATTGATGGTGCGCTTGATGGGAATAGTTATAAACTAAACAATATCGTTGAGAAGCCTAAATGTGAGGAAGCTCCTTCAAATTTAGCTGTTTTTGGTAGATATATCTTGTCAAAAGAAATCTTTAATCATTTAGAGAATACGAATCCCGGAGTCAATGGAGAAATACAACTTACAGATGCAATTAAATGTTTGATTGAAAAAGATGCGGTCAGAGCTTTTGAAATTATGGGTAAAAGATTTGATTGTGGTTCCAAAGAAGGATATATTTCGGCAATTATCGACAGATCACTTAGTATTGAGAAGTATAAAGACGTATTAAAAAATATAGATTGAAAGCTCTTATAAAAATTTTCAGACTTTTGCCTCCAGAGAATGCTCACTTTATCGGGCTTTTTTTATTAAAAATATTAAACTTAGTTGGTCTTTTGAAAATTTTTTTCCCAGTAAGAAAAACAAATTTTATTCCAAGGAAATTTTTTGGATTAGAGTTCAGGAATACTCTAGGAGTTGCTGCTGGCCTTGATAAAAATGGAGATTTCGTTGATGTCTTAGATTCTCTCGGTTTTGGTTTTATAGAAATTGGGACAACTACACCCAAACCTCAAAAAGGTAATCCAAAGCCAAGAGTTTTTAGATATACCTCAAGTAAAGCAGTTATAAACAAACTTGGTTTTAATAACAAGGGAGTGGATTATCTAGCTTCTAAAATTAAAAATAAAAAATTTAATGCAATTATTGGAGTAAATATTGGTGCAAATAAAACTAGTACAAAAGAAAAAAGAATTGAAGATTATAAAGTCTGTTTTGAAAAAATTTATCAATATGCCGACTATGTCACAGTTAATATTTCGTCTCCAAATACGCCAGAATTAAGAAACTTGCATGATCCAGATGAGCTTGAGAAGATTTTCGAAAGCATTAATAGTATAAAAATAAAAAATGCATCAAAAATTCCAGTTTTTCTTAAAATATCACCAGATGAGGATGATGGAACAATAGGAAAGATTTTGGAAATATATAAAGAATTGCAAATTTGCGGACTAATAGTTTCCAATACTTCTATTGACAAAAATATTCTTGAAAATTGTCAACATGAAGGAGGTATTTCTGGTAAACCTCTTTTTGATAAATCTTCTGAGCTCATAAGAAAGATAAAAGAAATTGATGATGAAGTCTTCTTAATTGGTGTCGGCGGTGTTTTTTCTAAAGATGACTATCAAAATAAAATCTCAGATGGGGCAAGTTTAATTCAAGTCTATACAGGATTCATATATGAAGGGCCATCAATTGTGAAGAATATTTTGTCCTAATGAATGCCTACATAATTATTCTCTTAGTAATTCTTTTTCTAGTAGGTTCAATAAATCTAGTAATTCCGACTAAACAAACTCGCATGCTATCTGATTTGAGACTTGTAGCCAGAAAAAAAGGATTCCAAATATCGTCCCTAACGCCTAAACAAAAGTTTCTAACAAAGAATTTAAAATTTGTGTGTTACACCATCAAGAACATCAGTAATCTTAAAAATGCACATTATGTTCTTAAAGAATCTTCTCTTAGTTTATATGATCCAATAAAACTTAAATTTGAAGAAAATTTTGAAGAAATAGAAAATAAAATATCTAATTTACCAGATTCAATACTTGAAATAATTTTTAATGATTCATACATATCTTTTTTATGGAATGAGAACCTAGGCATTGATGAATTAGAAAAAATTGAGAAACAATTAAAAAATTTTTCTATATAATCTCTTGCCAAAATTATTAAAAACGTGTTATTCCTAAAAAGGGAGAACAAAATTTATGTCTAAATCACTTGTAATTGTAGAGTCACCTGCAAAGGCAAAGACGATATCAAAATATCTTGGTAATGAATATATTGTTAAATCAAGTGTAGGTCATATCAGAGATCTGCCAAAGGGAAAATCAAAAGCCAAGAGACAAAACTCAATTCCAAAAGACGCTAGCCCAGAAGAAAAAATCAGATTAAAAAAAGAACAAGAGAGAACAAGAATTATAAGAAGAATGGGCGTAAACCCTGATGATGGATGGACTGCTAATTATGAAATTATTCCTGATAAAGAAAAGGTAATAAAAGATTTAAGGAAAGCTTCAAAAGAAGTAGAGAAAGTTTATCTTGCAACTGACCTTGATAGAGAGGGAGAAGCCATAGCATGGCATTTAAAGGAAGCGCTTGGTAAAAATAAATTTGAGTATCACAGGGTAAGATTTAATGAAATTACAAAAAGTTCGATATTAGAATCTTTTGCAGACCCAAAAGAAATAGACCAAGATCTTGTCAATGCTCAACAAGCAAGGAGATTTCTTGATAGGGTGGTTGGATTTGAGCTTTCTCCATTATTATGGAAGAAAATTGCGAGAGGACTATCTGCAGGAAGAGTCCAATCTGTTGCATTAAAATTGCTTTGTGAAAGAGAAAAACTGATCTCTCAATTCCAACCTGAGGAATTTTGGGAAGTATCAGCAACTTTAAAGGATTTTAATAATGAAGAAATTTTATTTAAGCTAAATAGAAAAAAAAGTGACCCTCTTCTTAAAGAGGATGAGGCAAAGATAATAGAGGAGCTTGTAAATAGCTCAAGTTTAGAAATATCTGAAGTTACTAAAAAACCTACATCAGTCAAGCCAAGAGCACCATTTATAACTTCAACCCTCCAGCAAGCTGCAAGCTCAAAGTTAGGTTTTGGAGTTTCAAGAACAATGCGAGTTGCTCAAAAACTTTATGAGGCTGGAAGAATCACTTACATGAGGACAGATGCTCCTAGTTTAAGCAATGATTCAATTGATGATGCAAGATTATTTATTAAAGATACTTTAGCTGCTGAATATCTTACAGATAAACCACGAATCTATTCAGGTAAAGAAAATGCTCAAGAGGCCCACGAGGCAATAAGACCAACAAGTGCAAGCTTGACGTCAGAAAAGCTGACTGGTCACTCAGAAGAAGAAGTTAAATTATATGACTTAATTTGGAGGCAATTTATTGCATGCCAAATGCCTGATGCCAAATATTTATCGATAAATGCAAAAGTTGTTTTTGATGATTATGTTTTCAGTGCAAGAGGAAGAGAAGTAATTTTTGATGGCTATACAAAAATATCTGTACCAAATGCCAAAAAGTCAGATCAAGAAAATCTCCCTAGCCTAGAACAGGGACAAGTTCTCAAATTAGTAGAAGTAAAGAATGAGAAAAAGTTTACAAAGCCTCCTGCTCGATTTTCTGAGGCTGCACTCGTTAAGGAACTTGAAAGCAAAGGAATAGGAAGACCATCAACATATGCAGCAATAATTTCCACAATCCAGGCTAGAGGATATGTGAAGCTTGAAAATAAGAGATTCTTTGTTAATAAAATTGGCTTGATTGTTTCTGACAGACTAATTGAAAGCTTCAATGAAATTATGGATTATGATTTTACAGCGAATCTAGAGAATGAGCTTGATGAAATAGCGTCTGGGAATCTTGAATGGAAATCAGTTTTAAATAAGTTTTATCAGACATTTCAAGATGATCTCAAAAGTGCAGCATCTGCTGAAGATGGCATGAAGCCAAATGAACCAACTGAAACTAATATTCTTTGTCCTTCTTGTAATAAGAGCAATATGTTAATAAGAAATTCAGCTAATGGTGTTTTCTTAGGTTGTGCAGGCTATTTTAAATCTGGTGATGAGCAATGTAAGCATACTATGAACCTAATAAGTGGTGATGAGGCCGTAAGCATCGATGATCAAGAAGAGGCATCAAATCTCTTTATTAAGAAACGGTGCCACTTATGTGGGACGAGTATGGATAATTATTTAATAGATGAAAATAGGAAAATTCATGTGTGTGCCAATAACCCTGAGTGTTCTGGATTTCTTCTAGAAGATGGTCAATTTAAAATTAGGGGATATGATGGACCAACCCTTGAGTGCCATAAATGTGGTTCAGATATGCAATTACAAACTGGAAGATTTGGAAAGTATTTCCTTTGTCAAAATGATAATTGTAGGGCAACAAGACAGTTAATGAGGAATGGAGAACCCAAACCAATTGTTATGGATCCAATAAATACAAATATTGCTTGCGAGAAGGTCGAAGATATATTTCTCCTGAGAGATAGTTTAAAAGGACTTTTCTTGGCTGCAAGTCAATTCCCAAAGAATAGAGAAACAAGAGCAATAAAGTCAGCAGAATTAAAAGTTATTGATGAAGTAAAGGATCAGCTTCCTGAAAAGCATCATTACTTAATAGACGGTCCTGATAATGACTTAGATGGGTCACCTTTGGTGATTAGATACAATAAGAATTTAGACATTCATTATCTGTCTGCAGAAAAAGATGGGAAGAGAACCGGCAATAATTATTTTTTTGAGGAAGGAAGTTGGCAGAGAAAAGAAAAATAACCACTTGAAATCTCATTAATACTCATTAAATAAGAATAGTAGCTTGCTTTTTATAACGCTGGTGTTACGCTTAATTAAATCAAAAAAAATGAATAATTATCTTGAATTAGCCCAATTATCAGATGGCACAATTGTCCTTAGAAGATCAGATGATAAGGAAAATCCTTTGGTTAAAATAAAGTTTTCCGGTGAGTCAAAGCAGTTACTTCAAGGCCAAGAACTTCACATCGCTAAAGAGATGATAAGAGCTGGCATTGAATCAATAAGTGGTAATGTTTCTGATTTTGATGAATTTTTTGAATCGCAGTTAGATAATATCAAGAAGAAAGAAGTTACCCTTCACTAATTTTCTCGAACTAAACCTACGCTTTTTCCTTCTATAAAGAATCCTTCTGTTTCTTTATTAATATATATTTCTTCAAAATCATCATTTGCTGGGATAAGTTTTATTTGATCACCAGATGATTGGAAGTATTTGAGTGTAACTTCATCATCAATTCTTGCTACAACTATATCCCCATTTCTAACCTCTGATGTCTTCTTAATCGCAACAAGATCATCTTCCATGATTCCAGCATCTTTCATACTGAGACCTTTCACTCTTAAAAAGTAATCGAACTCAGATAAGAATAGCGATTCTTGATATGGAATATGCTTTTCAATATTCTCATCTGCAAGAGTTGGAGACCCAGCGGCCACCAAACCAATAACAGGAATTGTTTGAGACTTTTCAGCACTATTTTCGGTTAGATTTATCCCCCGAGATGCACCATTCTCAATTGTAATGTAGCCTTTTTTTTCAAGAGCTCTTAAATGACTTTCTGCTGCATTAGGGGATTTGAAGCCAAGTTCTCTACAAATATCTGCCCTAGTTGGTGGGAAACCAGTTTTTTTAATATAAAATTTAATACATTGAAGTACTTTCTTTTGCTGAATTGTAAGTTCTTTCATAATTATACTGAATATATATACAGTATAAATAATATTTACTTTATAATCAACTTGTAATGAAAAAATCAAAATTAGTAATTGGTATCTCTTCTAGAGCTTTATTTGATCTTGATGAAAGCCACAAAATCTTTGAAGCAGATGGGGTCGATGCATATAGAGAATATCAAATCCTTAATGAGGAAAAGGTCCTAAATCCTGGCAATGCTTTTGGACTAGTAAAGAAAATCCTTGAAATAAATAATTTATACAAATCCAAAGATAGAGTAGAAGTTATTTTATTATCTCGAAACTCGGCAGATACAGGATTGAGAGTTTTCAATTCTATTGAAGCTCATAATCTTGATATTTCAAGAGCTGTATTTTGTGGAGGAGAGAGCCCCCACAAATATGTAAAGGATTTCAATATTGGCCTCTTTCTATCAAGTAGCAGCGAAGATGTTAGGATGGCTATTGAAAGTAATGTTGCTTCTGCAACGATAATTTCTGGGAAAAGTAACTTTAAGCAGGATAACCATTTATTGAAAATTGCATTTGATGGTGATGCGGTAATCTTTTCTGATGAATCTGAAAAGATCTATCAAGAAGAAGGTATTTCAGCATTTATTAAAAATGAAACTAAGGGCGAAAAAATTAGTTTAGAGCCAGGACCAATGAAACCTTTCTTGATGGAATTAAATAGACTTCAAAGAGAGTTTACTCTTGATGAGTGTCCAATCAGAACTGCATTAGTGACTGCAAGGTCAGCCCCTACTCATAAAAGAGTAATTAAAACTCTTCGTGAATGGGGAGTAAGAATTGACGAATCCCTTTTTTTGGGAGGTATGTCAAAAGAAGATTTTTTAAAATCATTTCAAGCTGACATTTTTTTTGATGACCAACTGAAGAATATTCAAGATGCATCAGGTAAAATTACATCAGCACATGTTCCCTATGGTGTAAAAAACGAGGTAAAGTAATTGGAAATTGTTTGTTTGGATATGGAAGGTACCTTGACCGAAGAAATTTGGCAAAAGGTTGCTGAAGATACTGGAATAGAGGATTTTGCAAAAACTACCAGAGATATTCCTAGCTACTCCGATTTAATGGATGCTCGCCTTGTGGTTATGGAACAAGAGGGGATAACCTTAAAAGATATTCAAAGATCATCTTCAAATGTAAACCTTCTTGATGGCGCAAGAGATTTTTTAGAAAATCTGAGACAAAATTTCCAGGTAGTTATTCTATCTGATACATTTCATGAAATAGCATCCCCGCTTATGGAGAAGTTAGGCTTCCCTCTATTACTCTGCCATACTCTTAACATTAAAGATGGCATGATTTCTTCATATAAGCTTAGGCAAGAAAAAGCGAAACAAGAGGCTATTAAGTCATTTCAGGGTCTAGGATACAGATGTTTCGCAGCTGGTGATTCATTCAATGACATTCAGATGTTTGAAGTTTGTGAAAAAGGGTTTTTTATAAATGCTCCAGAGAAAGTTACATCTAAGCATCCTGAAATAGAGGTAGTAAAAGACTATAATGAACTCGAATCTAAACTTTTAGAAAATTCTATTTATAAGCATGAATAAACTGTCTTTAAAAGAGTATATGAGACCTGAGCTTGAATTAAGTGATGGAGAAAATAATCTTCTTTTGCACAGTTGCTGTGCTCCTTGTGCTGGTGAAATCATGGAAGCAGTTGCTGCAGCCAAGATTAAGACTACTGTTTACTTTTACAATCCCAACATCCATCCGTTAGAAGAATATGAAATAAGAAAAGAAGAAAATAAAAGATTTTGTGAAAAACTTGGATTTGACTTTATTGACGCTGACTATGATAAAGATAATTGGTTTCAAAGAGTTAAAGGCCTGGAGAATGAGCCTGAAAGAGGAAAAAGATGCACAGTTTGCTTTGATATGAGATTTGAAAGATCAGCACTTTATGCTCATGAAAATAATTTCAATTATTTCGCAACAACACTTGGCATTTCGAGATGGAAAGACATGGATCAAATAAATGACTCTGGAAGCCGAGCTGCAGAGAGGTATAAAGATGTTAGTTACTGGGATTTTAATTGGAGAAAAGATGGTGGTTCCTCAAGAATGATAGAGATTTCAAAACGAGAAAAGTTTTATCAGCAAGAGTATTGTGGATGTGTGTATAGTCTCAGAGACACAAACAGATGGAGAAGGGAAAATAAGAGAGACAGAATTATAAGAGGAGTAAAGTTTTACTCATAAAAATGTCGGCAGGAAAAAGATTTAGAGAAGCGCTTAAAGAAAACAAGCCACTAAAGATTGTTGGAACTATAAATGCATATTCAGCAATCCTTGCAGAAAGATCGGGCCATGAATGTATTTATTTATCCGGAAGTGGAGTAGCTTCTGCATCATATGGTATTCCTGATCTAGGCTTAACATCTCTTGAAGATGTATTGATTGATGTTAGAAGGATTTCTAAATCAACTGCATTACCATTATTGGTAGATATTGATACCGGATGGGGCAATGGAACTAATATTTCAAATAGTATAGAAAAGATGATTGAAGCTGGAGCTGCCGCCGTTCACTTAGAGGACCAAATTGAAGCAAAAAGATGTGGACATAGGCCAAATAAAAAGTTGATTCCATCAAAGGAGATGTGCGAAAGAATTAAAAGTGCAGTGGCGGGAAGGACTGATTCAGATTTTTTTATCATTGCAAGAACAGATGCTTTTGCTTCAGAAGGTATTGAAGGTTGTATCCAAAGAGCAAAAGAATATATTGATGCAGGAGCTGATGGAATTTTTCTTGAAGCCATAACTTCTCTTCAAGACTACAAAGAGCTAAAGGAAGCTATTCAAAAACCAATTCTTGCAAATATTACTGAGTTTGGGAAGACTCCTCTCTTCAAAGATCACGAATTAATGGATGCCGGAGTTGATATGATGCTATTTCCTTTATCTGCTTTTAGAGCTTCCTCTAAAGCCACTGAAAAAGTATACGAATCAATACTAAAAAATGGGACGCAGGAAAATGTTTTAGATATAATGCAAACGCGTGACGAACTTTATGAGAGACTAGATTACTTGAACTTTGAAAAGAATCTTGATGAGTACATAAAGAATATGGAGGATCACTAATGGGAAAGAAGCTTGAAGGAGCAGGATTAAGAGGCCAAGTTGCAGGAGAAACTGCACTTTCGACCGTAGGTAAAGAGGGCAAAGGCCTGACTTACAGAGGTTACGCGATTGAAGACCTAGCTGAGAAAGCAACTTTTGAAGAAGTTGCCTATATGCTTCTATATGGGAAATTACCTAATCAAGATGAGTATGATTCATATACTTCTAAGCTCAGGAACTATAGAGATTTACCAAGAGAGTTAAAAAATGTTTTAACAGCAATACCAAAAGAAACTCATCCAATGGATGTTCTGCGAACTGGGACGTCTATGCTAGGAAATCTTGAACCAGAAGGAGATTTTGCTAATCAAAATGATACAGCTGATAGAATTCTTGCCGCTATGCCTTCAATAATGACATATTGGTATAGAGCATCTCATTTTGGTGAAGATATAGATACACTTACAGATCATAAAACTATGGGCGGCCAGTTCTTAAGTTTACTTACTGGAAGTGAGCCAAGTGATGAACATACTAGAGCGCTTGATACTTCTCTGATTTGTTATGCAGAACATGGCTTTAATGCATCGACATTTACAGCTAGAACATGTGCATCTACTCTATCTGATATGCACTCATGTATCACTGCAGCAATAGGAACATTAAGAGGACCTCTTCATGGCGGCGCTAATGAAGCAGCGATGGAAATGATAGAGAAATTTTCTTCAAGAGAAGATGCAAATGTTGGTGTGAAGAACATGCTTGCAAACAAAGAAAAGATTATGGGTTTTGGTCATGCAGTTTATTCAAATGAGGATCCCAGAAACAAGATCGTAAAAGCATGGGCAAAGAAACTCAGCTCAAATGCATCAAACTCTGTTATTTATGATGTTTCTGAAGAAATTGAAAAGGTAATGAGTGAAGAAAAGAATCTCTTTGCAAATACAGATTTTTATATGGCATCTGCTTATAATTTTTTAGGCATACCAACTCCAATCTTTACTCCACTTTTTGTAATCGGCAGAACCTCTGGATGGGCTGCTAATGTTATGGAACAAAGAGCAGATAATAGAATTATAAGACCTAGTGAAGATTATATTGGGCCCGAATCTGCCACTTGGGTTGATCTTCCAGATAGAGATTAAATGATAAAAACTTTTAGTTTAATAATTTTATTTTTATTTTTTTCTGTAGAAACCTATTCCAATGAATTTGATTCGTTAGAATGCCGAGATGGGAAGCCAGAAGTTTTTTTTATTACCCCTAATCAAAACTTTGTATCCTCTACAGGTTTGATTAATTTGGAGTTTGGTATTAAAAATTTTAACATTGCTCCAGCTGGTCAAATGGCTTGTGATTCCGGACACCATCATCTTTTAATAAACGTTCCGCTGCCTGATTTAACCAGGTCAATTCCTTCAGATGAAAATCACATACACTACGGTAAAGGACAAACTTCAGATACCATCGAGTTACCAAAAGGAGTTCACAGATTGAGATTAGTTCTTGGAAACTTCGCACATATACCCCATGAGGACCCAATAATCTCGGATGAACTGATCATAGAAGTAAGATAATGTCACAATTTTTTGATATTAACTCAAGACCTGATCCTGATGAATTAATAATTCAAATTGCTGATTATGTTATGGATTATGAAATCCAATCAGATGAAGCTTATGAAACTGCAAAAAGTTGTTTAATAGATACTTTAGGGTGTGGCTTGTTAGCATTAAGTTTTCCTGCTTGCACAAAATTACTTGGACCAATTGTTGAAGGAACAGAAGTACCATATGGCGTTAGAGTACCTGGAACCTCAAATTTGTTAGACCCTGTAAAGGGCGCATTTGATATTGGATGCATTATAAGGTGGCTGGATTTTAATGATACTTGGCTTGCTGCAGAGTGGGGACATCCATCAGATAATCTAGGTGCAATACTTGCTTGCTCAGATTTTGTTTCCCAAAAGAATATTGGAGAAGGCAAAGAGCCTCTTAAAGTATTGGATATTCTAGAAATGATGATTAAGGCTCATGAAATTCAAGGTATTTTAGCCCTTGAAAATAGTTTCAATAGAGTTGGCTTAGATCATGTAGTTCTTGTGAAAGTAGCCTCAACTGCAGTGGCAACAAAGATTTTGGGCGGAAATAAGGATGATGTTATTAATGCTCTAACTCATGCATGGTTAGACGGACAAAGCTTGAGGACATACAGACATGCTCCAAATGCAGGATCTCGAAAGAGCTGGGCTGCTGGTGACGCAACAAGTAGGGCAGTAAGACTAGCGATGATTACCTTATCAGGAGAGATGGGATATCCAAGTGTATTAACTGCAAAAACATGGGGATTTGAAGATGTTCTTTTTAAAAGCGATTCTTTAAGAATTCCACAAAGTTTTGGCTCATATGTTATGGAAAATGTGTTATTTAAAATTAGCTTTCCTGCAGAGTTCCATGCACAAACAGCAGTTGAAGCCGCAGTAAAAATACATCCTGAAATTAAAGATAGACTTGATGAAATTGATAAAATTGAGATAACGACACATGAATCAGCAATAAGAATTATTTCCAAAGTTGGTGAACTTAATAATCCTGCAGATAGGGATCACTGTCTTCAATATATGGTTGCTATTGGCCTTCTGAAAGGTAATTTAGTAGCAGACGACTATGAAGATGATGTCGCACAGGACCCAAGAATTGATGAATTAAGATCAAAAATGGTTGTCACCGAAAATAAAAAATATTCTGAGGACTATCTTGACCCTAAAAAGAGATCAATAGCTAATAAATTAAAAGTACTGTTCAACGATGGCTCTTCAACTGAAGAGATTGAAGTTGAATACCCTATTGGCCATAGAAGGAGAAGGAATGAGGGCATTCCAGTGCTTGAGAATAAGTTTTTAAGTAATTTAAAAACTGTTTTTGATGAGGAGAAATCTGAGAAGATTTATAAGGAATTCTTAGATTTTGATAAGCTTACATCTATGAGTGTAGTCGATTTTCAAAAGCTTCTATCTCTCTGAAACACACCTAATCCAAGCGTTTTTTAAAAAATAGCATATAATAATCCGCTATGTCAGGTAACACATTTGGAAAAATCTTTTCTGTAACGACTTTTGGTGAAAGTCATGGTGAAGCTATGGGCTGCATAATTGACGGATGCCCACCTAATTTTGAAATAAGAAATGAAGATATTCAGATAGAGCTCGACAGACGAAAACCCGGACAATCCGATGTTACTACCCAAAGGAAAGAAGACGATAAAGTTGAAATTATGTCAGGAGTTTTTGAAGGAAAAACCCTTGGAACTCCCATAGCATTGCTAATTAAAAACGAAGATCAGATTTCAAAAGATTATTCAAATATTAGAGATACATTTAGGCCAAACCATGCTGATCTAACATATCAAGGCAAATACGGCATTAGAGATTACAGAGGTGGTGGCAGATCAAGTGCAAGAGAAACAGCAATGCGTGTAGCTGCAGGAGCTGTTGCCAAGAAGTATTTAAATGCAAATGGAATAATTACTAAGGGCTTTGTATCACAAATTGGCAGTATTTCTGCTGATAATGTTGATCTTGAATTTGTTAATGAAAATAAATTTTTCTTTCCTGATAAATCAAAAATTAGCTCACTTGAAGAGTTTTTTGAAGAACTCATTAAAGAAGGTGACTCAATAGGAGCAAAGCTAAATATAAAAGTCCAAAATTGCCCAGTTGGCCTTGGAGAGCCAGTTTTTGATAAATTAAATGCTGATTTGGCAAAAGCTATAATGAGTATCAATGCAGTAAAATCCGTTTCTATTGGTAACTCTGATAAGATTCCATTTTCTAAAGGATCTGAGCTAAGGGATGAAATTACCAAGACTGGATTCAATTCAAATAATTCAGGTGGAATCCTAGGTGGAATTTCAAATGGTGATGATATTGATATAAGTTTCTTAATTAAACCCACATCTAGTATCAGTAAAGCTACTTCGTCTATAGATAAAGATGGAAATGAGGTTGAGCTTGAAATTAAAGGTAGGCATGATCCATGTGTTGGAATCCGAGCAGTGCCAATTGCAGAGGCAATGGTGAACCTTGTTTTAATTGATCATCTTCTAAGAAATCAAGCACAGTGTGGCAACATTGATCAAAAACTCCCATTTGTGACGGAATAATGGGATATACCATATATGACAAGCTCTGGAATGAGCACTTAATAAGATCCTATGATGATGGAGATTCTCTCATCTATATTGATAGACATTTTCTTCATGAAGTAACATCTCCTCAAGCTTTTGAGGGTCTCAAAAAGAAATCACTTAAACCATGGAGAATTAATGCAAACATAGCCACTCCAGATCATAATGTTCCAACTATAAGGGATAACAAATTTAGTATTGAGAATATTGAAGATAATATCTCAAAGTTGCAGGTTGTTGAGTTAGATAAAAACTGTAATGATTTCGGAATAAAACAATTTAATATCAACTCAAATAATCAAGGTATAGTTCATGTCATTGGGCCAGAACTAGGTTTAACCCTCCCTGGAATGAGTATTGTTTGCGGTGACTCCCATACTTCAACTCATGGTGCTTTTGGTTGTCTTGCAATGGGAATTGGAACATCTGAAGTTGAGCATGTTCTTGCAACTCAAAGTTTAAAAGTTAAGAAGCTTAAAAATATGAGAATAAATTTTGAGGGATCTATACAAAAAGGAGTGTCCTCGAAAGATATTGTTCTATATCTAATTAGGACAATAGGAACTGCAGGTGGAACAGGTTATGCAGTTGAATTTGCAGGATCATATATCCGAAATATCTCTATGGAAGCAAGAATGACAATATGTAATATGTCTATTGAAGCAGGTGCTAAAGTAGGATTAGTGTCTGTTGACGACAAAACTATTGATTATGTTAAAAAACATTCAAATCTCGAAGCCAATTTAATAAATGATGCCATTATAAAATGGGAGACTCTAAGAACTGATAAAGAAGCAATATTCGATAAGGAAATTGATATTGATGTCTCAAAAATTAATCCACAAGTTACTTGGGGCACATCACCAGAAATGGTAATTGATTTTAATGAAAAGATTCCATCGAGCGCAATTTTAAGTGCTGAAAAAAGAAAAAGCTTAGATCTAGCGAAGAATTATATGGGATTGTCAGACAATCAGGAATTAAGCGATTTAGATTTTGATAAAGTTTTCATTGGATCATGTACTAACTCTAGAATTGAAGATCTAAGAGAAGCAGCTGAAGTTTTAAAGGGGCAAAAGGTCTCTGAAAAAATCCAAGAGGCAATTGTTGTTCCGGGGTCTGGAATGGTTAAAGAGCAAGCTGAGAAAGAGGGAATTCATAAAATATTCATTGAAGCTGGATTTCAGTGGAGGGCTCCGGGTTGTTCTATGTGTTTAGGTATGAATCCAGATCAGCTAAACCCATACGAAAGATGTGCTTCAACTTCAAATAGAAATTTTGAGGGCCGGCAAGGTAATTTGGGGAGAACACATTTAATGAGTCCAAAAATGGCTGCTCTCACAGCAATTAACGGAAGGATTGTAAAAGAGATTTAAGATGAAAGACTATATTGAAGGCATAGTAGCTCCAATTGATCGAGATAACATAGATACTGACCAAATTATCCCAACAGAATATTTAAAATCTATCAAAAAATTTGGGTATGAGGATTATCTTTTTGATGGTTGGAGATATACAGATCAGGGTCGTCTTGGAATGAAAAAGGCTGAAAGAGAAATAAACTATGAATTCATTCTAAACAATTCACCTTACAGTGAATCAAAAGTTTTACTTACAAGAGATAATTTTGGATGTGGCTCAAGCAGAGAGCATGCAGTTTGGGCTCTAAGAGATTTTGGTATCGAAGTTGTTATAGCAAGCTCATTTGGTGATATTTTCTTTAATAATTGTTTCAAAAATGGTGTTTTACCATTAACGCTCAATAAAACTGAAATCGAAGAACTTTTTTCAGTTTCTATGGATAATCCAATAACTATTTCAGTAAATATAAAAGATAAAGTTATACTTTTTAAAGATAAGCTCTCTATTAATTTTGATCTTGATGATAATTTAGCTGAAAGAATCATTTATGGCCTTGATGAGATCGATATTACCCTGAAAGATTCAGAGTTAATTAAGAAATTTGAAGAAAAAAGAAAAGAAAATAATCCATGGATTTTTGAATGAATAAAAAAATTCTTATTTTGCCAGGTGATGGCATTGGCCCCGAAGTAACTAAGTCTGCAGTGGAAATATTAAAATTTATTGAAGATTTGTACTCACTTGATCTTGATATTGAAATTCATGATATTGGAGGAGCAGCTTATGATAAGACTGGTTATCCTCTTCCTAATGAGACCTTGGAGGTAGCAAGAGAATCTGATGCAATCCTCTTTGGAGCTGTTGGTGGTCCAGAATGGGAGGATTTAGATTGGGATAAAAGACCAGAACAAGCTTTGTTAGGATTGAGAAAAGAGCTTGGATTATTTGCTAACCTTAGACCCGCTTTCCTTTTTAATGAACTTGCATCAGCATCACCAATAAAAGAAGAAATTATCAGTAATTTAGATATCTTAATAGTAAGAGAGCTAACAGGCGGTATTTATTTTGGAGAGCCAAGAGGAATAGACACTTCTTCAAATCCTCCACATGCTTTTAATACTATGATTTATGACGAAAAAGAGATTAAAAGAATTGGTCGAGTGGCATTTGAATCAGCTCAAAAAAGAAATAAAAAACTTTGTTCAGTGGAAAAAGCAAATGTTCTCGAAGTTTCAAAGTTTTGGAGAGAAATAATTACAAATCTATCAAAGGACTATCCTGATGTTGAGCTGACACACCAGCTTGCTGATAATACTGCAATGCAATTAGTGCTTGAACCAAATCAGTTTGATGTAATTGTTTCTAGTAATTTATTTGGTGATATTTTATCTGATATTGCTGCAACATTAACTGGCTCTATTGGTATGCTACCCTCTGCATCGCTGAATAGTTCATCACAGGGAATGTATGAGCCATGTCACGGCAGTGCACCGGATATAGCTGGTAAAAATTTAGCAAATCCTTTAGCAATGATCCTCTCCCTAGCCATGGCTTTCAGGTACTCTCTTGAAAATCATAAAGCAGCAAACATAATCGAAGAATCTGTAAAAGAATTTATCTCAAGAGGTTTTAGAACAAAAGATTTGATAGAAGATAGATCCTTTTTAAAGACAGATGAGGTTGCATCTGAACTTATTCCCATCATAAAGGAAAAATCTGATGTCTAAGTTAGCTATAGTTGGAGCATCTGGATTAGTTGGAAGAAATTTACTAGAGCAACTCCAAAAAAGAGAATTTAAAATAGATGAGATTTTCTTATTAGGTAAAAAATCAGCTGGCTCTACAATAAATTTTTTAGGTAAAGATTGCACTGTTGAACATATTGATAATTTTGATTTTAAAAGGCCTGACTATGTAATATTGTCTGCCGGTTCTGATGTAGCAAGAGATTATACGAAAAAGTTTATTGAAGCCGACTGTAAGGTTTTGGATATGTCTTCCTACTTTAGATATGAAGATGATGTACCTCTTGTAATTCCAGAAATTAATGGAAATATAATTTGTAAAAAAACTAATCTCATTGCTAATCCGAACTGCTCAACAGCGCAGCTCTTAATGATCCTCGATCATATTCATAAAGAATTCAGTATCGAGAGTGTAATGATAACTACTTTTCAAGCAGTGTCAGGTGCAGGCGAGCAGGGTATAAAAGAGCTTGAAGATCAGTCTCAGTCTACATCTTCCGAATCAAATGTATTTTCTAAAACCATTGCAGGTAATGTAATACCTCAATGTGATAAATTTTTAGACAATGGTTTTACAAAAGAAGAAATGAAACTCGACTGGGAAACAAAAAAGATATTAGATAAAAAAATACATGTAACTTCGACCTGCGTAAGAGTACCGGTAATAAACGGACACTCTGAGTCAGTATTTATAAAAGTAAGAAATGAAGCTTCAAGATCAAGGATAATAAAATTGCTTGGAAGCAAAGAGGGTATAAAAGTAATTGATGATCCATCAAAAGAGTCTTTTCCAACTGCTCTTGATAATGCAAATAAAACAAGTGATGTTTATGTTGGAAGAATCCGCTCAAGTAAAATTAATAATGAAGATTGGATATCTTGCTGGATTGTAGCTGATAATGTATTTGGAAAAGGTGCCGCTTTAAATGCAGTTCAAATCTTAGAATTGATGAAAAAAACTGATGAAAATTAAAAAGATAGGCCTTTTTCTTTTTTTTATTTCTTTCTCGTCACTGTTATCATCAGAAATAACTTTTTTATCCACAAAAACTCTCCAAGATGAAAAAGCTATTCAGATAGTTATAACGATTAATTCCACAGAGGAAATTGATAAAAGCGATATAAGTATTTATGAGTACCAAACAGCATCTTCAATAAAAGATTTGCTTTTTAATCTAAGTCTAAATAGAGAAAACATCAGTCAATACAATTTAAGTTTTGAAAAATTAAAAGATTCAGACAGTCCTTATGTTCTATTCACAATTGAGATAAAAGAAAGCAGAAAAGACTTTTTTATTTTTCTTTCAGATGATTCATATACCTCTGTCCTCCAAGATGAAACGGCTGAGGATTCTAGTTTTCAAATTATTGAGGAAGAAGAAACTTCTAATGAGCTAATTATTTTAGCTGATGAAATTACTACAGTATGGTCTATGGCTGAATCTCTCAATTATGAAGATTTAAGTATTTATCAAGTAATGTGGAGTATTTTCGAAACTAATAGAACTGCCTTTATTGACGACAATATTAATTTAATAAGAAATGATATGGATATCCTTGTTCCGGAATTACAGTCAATTACAGAAATTGATAAATCTTATGCAAAGTTTAGTATCAGGGAGATGATAGATGCTAATACTTTTGAGACAGAGCAAATGCTTACATTGGTAGCTCCTGAACCAGAAGAAATCATTGAAAAAGGAATTGAAGTGAACCAAGAGAAGAAAGTCCAAGATTTTGATATTCAAAATCAAGAACAAGCTACTTTAGATCCACAAGCTATAATTGAATCTCAAACAAGAATAATTGAAATTGAAAGAAATGAGGAAATAGACATTTCAAATGAAAAAATTAATAGCGGAGCAAGCATTCTGCAACTATTAATAGTAAGTTTAATGAGCCTGGTAGTAGGATTTCTAATAGCAATCTTCCTAATTAGAAGGAATTCAGTTACAGCTAAAAATGAACTAAAAATAGATGATGCTGTATCATCAATGCCTAGGGGTCTTAGCATTAAAAATGATCCTTTCATTCAGCAGTTCGATTTAGCTATTTCTTTATATGAAATGAAGGAGTATGAAAAAACTAAAACTTTGTTAGATGAAATAATAGACAAAGCAAAAAACCAAAAACTTATTCAGCAGGCGGTTGATCTTAGATCAAAGATATAGGGTTTTAAGTTGAAACTAGCCTTCAAAATTCAGTATAAAGGGACACATTATTCTGGTTTTCAGTCTCAAAAGAATGCAAATTCTATTCAAGATGAGCTTATAAGAGCTTTCAAGCAAATTTCTGTTGATAATTTGCAAATGAATTACTCTGGGAGAACTGATAAAGGCGTTCATGCTCTTGGACAGGTTTTCGACATAGTTGTAAATCAGGATAGGTCAGATATGCAATGGATCAATGGCCTAAATTCAAATCTTCCGAATGATATATCTGTAGTTGATGTAGATAGGGTGGAGGACACATTTCATTCAAGATTTGATGCAATTGATAGAACATACTCTTATCTAATTTTTAATAGTCCATCAAGGAATGTTTTGCTTGATGACTTTTATTATTGGGAGCAATCAGATCTTGATATTGATAAAATGAATGAGGAGTCTCAATGCCTAATTGGAAAACATAATTTCTCATCATTTAGAAGTTTAAGTTGTGGATCAAATAATCCTGAGAGAGATATAAAAAAAATAGAAATTAATAAATTAGGAAATATCATAGAAATAAAAATAACTGCAAATGCATTTTTACAAAATATGGTTAGAATAATTGTAGGGACTTTATTAGAAATTGGTAAAGATCAAATTAAAACCTCATTAAGAGAGATACTTGAGAGCAAAGATAGGAATAGTGCTGGTATTACTATAAATCCAAGAGGATTGATCTTTCTTGGACCAAATTATGAAAATATTACAAAACTAAATCCAGCAAAGAGCCCTTTAATTAGAATATGAAAATAAAAATTTGTGGCATTACAAAGAGAGATACACTAAATTTCCTAATAGAAAATGAGGTTGACTATGTTGGCTTTATTTTTCATGAAAATAGTCCTAGAAATGTTACCCATGGGTTTATTGATGAAATAAAAGATGTAGATTTTAAAAAAACTAGGCCAGTTTGTGTATTTGTTAATGCTGACAAGTCTTTCATTAACTCTTCAATAAAGAGCTTTGAGAATCCGATTATCCAATTTCATGGAGATGAATCAGAAGATTTTTGTAAATCACTTGGTTATGAATTTTGGAAGGCATTAAGGATAAAAGACTCAAAATCTCTTGAAGATATAAAACTTTTTAATAGTGCAGAGGCAATCTTATTTGATGCATTTAAAGAAGGTATGTTTGGAGGAACTGGTAGCAGCTTTGATTGGAGAATACTAAATTCAGATTTATTGCTTGAGAAAAAAATAATTATTTCAGGAGGCTTGTCTATTGAAAATCTTGAAAATGCCTTAAAAATAAATCCATGGTGTTTAGATTTTAATTCTGGGGTAGAATCTGCTCCTGGTTTAAAAGACCACTCAAAAATTATGGAAATACTTAGCTTTATAAGGAAATGAAAGAAAACTTACCAGATCAAGATGGATTCTTCGGTGAATACGGAGGGAAATTTGTTCCAGAAACTCTTATGTTTGCTCTCGATGAGCTAGAACAGACTTATAAAACTTTAAAAGATAATAATGATTTTAATGCAGAGTTTCATAGAGATCTTGCAGAGTTTGTTGGCAGACCATCTCCTTTATACTTTGCAAAAAGGTTAACTGAGCACTACAGCACTGCATCTATTTGGTTAAAAAGAGAAGATTTAAATCATACGGGTGCTCACAAAATAAATAATACAGTTGGACAAATCCTTTTAGCAAAATATATGGGTAAAAAAAGGATTATTGCTGAAACCGGTGCTGGTCAACATGGTGTTGCAACCGCAACAGTTGCAGCAAGATTAGGATTGGATTGTCATATATACATGGGCTCTGAGGACGTTAGAAGACAATCACTTAATGTTTATAGGATGAAGCTTTTAGGTGCTAAAGTTCATGAAGTAAATTCAGGTTCAGCAACTCTTAAAGATGCACTTAATGAAGCTTTAAGAGACTGGGTTACTAATATTGAAGATACATACTACATCATAGGAAGTGTTACAGGTCCTCATCCTTATCCAATGATTGTGAGAGATTTTAATGCAGTCGTCGGGTACGAGTTAATTGAACAATCGCAAGAATCATTTGGAAGAATGCCGGACTCCATAATTGCCTGTGTTGGAGGTGGATCAAATGCTATGGGTATTTTTTATCCTTTTATAAAGATGAATGATGTGGAGCTAATTGGTGTTGAAGCCGCAGGTAAAGGAATAGAAACAGGTGAGCATGCTGCCCCATTAAATGATGGAACACCTGGAGTACTTCATGGTGCAAAAAGTTATTTAATGCAAGATGAAAATGGTCAAGTTAAGGGAACTGCTTCAATCTCAGCAGGTTTAGACTATCCAGGAGTAGGACCTGAACATTCATGGTTAAAAGATATTAAAAGAGCTAAATATGTTGCAGTTTCTGATGACGAAGTTATGAAAGCCTTTCATATGGTTAATAGAATGGAAGGAATATTGCCGGCTCTTGAAACAGCCCATGCATTTGCTTATCTTGATGAGCTGATGCCACAAATGAGTAAAGAACAGCATATTGTTATTAATGTCTCAGGGAGAGGTGATAAGGATTTAAATAGCGTTGTTGAAATAGAAGGTATCAAGCTTTGAAAAGAATAGAGAGTAGGCTTAAAGAGCTCTCCAAAGGTAATCAAAAAGCATTTGTTGGTTATATAGTCGCAGGAGATCCTGATCTTGAAACTTCACTTGATTTAATGCATTTGAGTGTTGAGTCAGGAATAGATATTTTAGAAATTGGTGTTCCTTTTACTGATCCAATAGCTGAAGGTCCGACAATACAGCAAGCTCATGATAGGAGCTTAGAAAATGACACTAATCTTCAAAAAATTGTAGACCTTGTTGGAAGATTTAGAGAAAAAGATAGTGATACGCCAATTATTTTAATGGGCTACATTAATAACTTTTTAATGTATAAAGATTTAATTAATAGCTCGGATGAATTAGGTGTGGATGGAGTTTTGGTGGTTGATATCCCTGGCGAACTTTCACTTAAAGATTACGGAATAGATAACAAAGATTTAGATATTATTTCACTTGTATCACCAACTACTTCAAAAGAGAGAATACAGCGAATCGCAAAAAATAGTTCTGGTTTTATTTACTACGTAACTTTAAGAGGGGTCACAGGATCATCTAATCTTGATGGAAATGAGATTGAACAAAATATTCAATATATAAAATCTATTTCAACGACTCCAGTAATGGCAGGTTTCGGTATTAAAACTAAAGATGATGCTAAGCTTCTTTCATCTTTTTCTGATGGCATAGTCATTGGATCTTCAATAGTTGAGCTTATTCATAAAAATTCAGAAAATAAAGACTTTCATGAAGTAAGTGATTATATTAGTACTATGAAAGATGCAATTAGATAATGAATTGGCTTACAAGATTAATTCCGTCAATAGGAAAGAGTTCTTCAAAATCAAAAAAAAGTAAGATTCCTGATGGCGTTTGGACGTCCTGTCCATCATGCGAATCAGCGCTATACAAACCTGAGTTACTTAAAACCTTATATGTATGTCCAAAATGTGATCACCATTTAAGGATCGGTGCTAGAACAAGATTTAATATTTTTTTTGACAATGGAAACTTTACTGAAATTGCATCAAATATTGAGACAAATGATCCTCTTAATTTTAAAGACATCAAGGCATATTCTTCAAGAATTAAGGAAGCTAAGAAGAATACTGGTGAGAGTGAAGCTTTATTGGTTGGATTTGGCAAACTTGATGGACGGCTAATTACTGCTGCAGCATTTGAATTTAAGTTCATGGGTGGCTCGATGGGAAGTGTAGTTGGAGAGAAATTTGTCCAAGGCATTCAGCAGGCAATAGAGACAAATACCCCTTTCATTTGTTTCTCAACAAGTGGCGGAGCGAGAATGCAGGAATCAATGGTTTCTCTTATGCAAATGGCAAAAACATCTGCTGCAATACAAAAATTAAAATCAAATAAACTGCCTTATATTTCTGTAATGGTTGATCCAATATTTGGAGGAGTATCAGCAAGCTTAGCTATGTTAGGTGATATAAATATAGCAGAGCCAAAGGCTTTTGTTGGTTTTGCAGGAAGAAGAGTGATTGAACAAACGGTAAGAGTTGAACTACCTGAAGACTTTCAAAAATCAGAATTCTTACTTGAGCATGGTGCTATAGATATGATTGTTCACAGATCAGAAATAAGGAGTAAAATAATTGGGATTTTGGATAAAATATCAAAATGAATTTAGAAAAATTTGTTGGCTTAATATTTGTAATTCTAATGGGGTTAATCATTTTTATATTTGTTCTATCACCTCAACCTAAATATCAGGATTCAATTAGTTATCAGTTAGCGCCAAATGCTAGAAGTTTGACTATGGATGATTTTGAAATGTATGTAGTTAGAGTTAATGTTTTTGAAAATGAAGAAAATGCAAAAGCTCTAAAAAAGAATATTAACAACTATTTTCCAGCCTACACTGAAACCTTACCAAACAATAATGCTTTAACTGCTGTCTATGTCGGTCCTTTTAGAACAAAAGAGGATATTGATAAGAATATAGATTTTATTTATGAGATTTCAGAGACTGATTCAGGTGAGGTTGTTTTATGGAAACCCTAGGTCTTAATGTCGCCGATCTAGTCATATTATTTGTTATTGGTTCCTCAGGAATCATTTCCTTATTTAGAGGTTTTACGAAAGAGTTTTTATCATTACTATTGTGGGTTTTTGCTTTCTTTGCAGCAGTAGGTTTAGAAGGGTATGTGACACCAAAAGTTATTGAGATTATTGGAAATGAAGAAGCTTCAAAAATTATAGCGTCTGTTCTTATTTTTATAATTTCTATCATAACTGGTGGATTTTTGATCAATTTGATTTCAAGAATAGTTAAATGGTCTGGAATGTCTGGTTTTGATAAATTTATGGGTGTATTATTTGGAATTGGTAGGGGCTTAATTGTAATTTTGGCAGTTTACTTTTTATTACCCTCGAATTTGAAAGAATCTGAAATCTTTACTTCTTCAAAGATTTCACCATTTTTTGAGGAATTTTTGCCAGTTTTAGAGACTTACATTAAGGAACTTTTAGCGGAATCGGATATTGAGGATATAGTTAAAAACGGGGAATAAAGAATGTGTGGAATTATAGGGATTTCTGCAGAAAAAAACGTAGCTGAAGAGATTTATGAATCTCTATTGATGCTCCAACACAGAGGGCAAGATGCAGCTGGGATGGTTGTCTGTGAGCCAAGTGGAAAATTAAATAGCAGAAAATCTATGGGTTATGTTCGAGATGTCTTTCAACAGAGGCATATGAATAATCTTTCTGGAAATCTTGGTATAGGGCATGTGAGGTATCCAACAGCTGGAGGTGTTGGAAAAGAATTTGCTCAACCAATGTATGTGAATGCACCTTATGGAATAAGCTTAGCCCACAATGGTAATCTAACAAACTCAAAAAAACTTGCTGCAGAGTTATTTCATGCTGAAAGAAGACATATAAATACTGAGTCAGATTCTGAGGTCTTACTGAATATACTCGCTCTTGAGCTTTCAAAACAAGAAGCAGTATTCCCAAAACCAAAAGATTATTTTTCTGCTATTGAAAAAACACATATGAGAATTAATGGTGCATATGCCGTTGTCGCCTTGATTACTGGATATGGAATTCTAGGTTTTAGAGATCCCCTTGGGATAAGACCCCTAACAATTGGAGTAAGAAAGGGTAAAAATAGAAATGAATATATCATTTCATCAGAAACTGCACTTTTCTCAGCACTTGGCTATAAGTTTTTAAGAGATGTTGAACCTGGAGAAGCAGTTTTTATTGATAACTCAGGAAAAATATTCTCTCAACAATGTTCTTCAGAAATTTCTAAAAAACCTTGTATATTTGAGTATGTATATCTTGCTAGACCTGATTCAACAATTGATGAAATTTCTGTTTATAAATCGAGGATGAGAATGGGTTTAAAGTTAGCAGATAGGATAAGGAATCTTAATCTTGTTGATGAAATTGATGTTGTCATTCCAATTCCTGACAGCTCTACAACTGCGGCATTGCAACTTGCAGCAGATTTAAAAAAACCTTATCGCCAAGGCTTTGTTAAAAACAGATATATAGGTAGAACTTTCATAATGCCTTTGCAAGAAGAAAGAAAAAAATCAGTTAGAAGAAAACTTAATATTCTTGATTTAGAGTTTAAGGATAAAAATGTTTTACTTGTAGACGACTCAATTGTTAGAGGAACTACTAGTAGGCAGATTATCGAGATGGTAAGAGAGGCAGGAGCAAAGAAAGTCTTGTTTGCATCCGCTGCTCCTCCTGTTAAGTATCAAAATCTATATGGAATTGATATGGCAGCAACAAAAGAATTGATTGCGCATAATAAAACAGAGGCTGAAGTTGCAGATGCAATTGGTGCTGATGAGCTTATTTATCAATCTCTTGATGACCTTATAAGTTCAGTTCAAGAAGGGAATCCAGATATCAAAGATTTTGAGACTTCCATCTTTACAGGCAATTATCCTACTCAAATTGATGAGGGATATCTTGAAAATCTCGAAGAAGAAAGAAGTGACATTATCAAAATGTCTAAACAAGAAAAAAATAAAACCTAAGAAACTATATTTACTGCTGATATTTCAGCTTTTTTGGCATCATTCAAATATTCAGGCAGTTGATCGAAATTAAGATATCTATAGATCTCCTCTGAAAGAGGATTTATTTCATTCATAAATTCAAGATATTCTTTTGGAGAGGGAAGTCTTCCAAGCACTGCTGCAACAGAAGAAAGTTCGGCAGACGCAAGAAATACATCAGCGCCATCACCAAGCCTATTTGGATAATTTCTAGTTGAGGTTGATACTACTGTAGAGTTTGCAAGTACTCTTGCCTGATTACCCATGCATAAAGAGCATCCGGGCATTTCTGTTCTAGCTCCTGAGACTCCAAATATATTGTAAATACCTTCTTCCATGAGTTGTTGCTCATCCATTTTTGTAGGTGGAACCACCCAAAATCTTGCCTTAGTTCCATTATGTTTTTTTAGGAGATGTCCCGCGGCTCTGAAGTGTCCAATATTTGTCATGCATGATCCAAGAAACACTTCATCAATTTTCGTATTTTGGACTTCTGAGAGAGGCTTAATATCATCAGGATCGTTAGGACAAGCTAAAAGGGGTTCTTTGATCTCATTTAAGTCAATCTCAATTATAGCTGCATACTCTGCATCTTTATCTGCTTCTAGCAAATGAGGATCTTTTATCCAATCTTCCATAGCCTTAGCACGTCTTTCAAGTGTTTTTGCATCACCATAACCATTGGTTATCATCCATCTCAACATAACTATATTTGAATTTAAATATTCAATAATTGGCTCTTTGCTCAATCTAATGGTACATCCAGATGCAGATCTCTCTGCTGAAGCATCAGAAATTTCAAAAGCTTGTTCAACTTTAAGATGTGGGAGACCTTCAACTTCAAGACATCTTCCAGAAAAGACATTCTTTTTACCTTCTTTTGCAACAGTAAGATGACCTTGTTGGATAGCTGCATATGGGATTGCATTAACAAGATCTCTTAAAGTTATTCCAGGCTGCATCTCACCTTTGAACCTAACTAGAACTGATTCTGGCATATCTAAAGGCATCACTCCAAGAGTAGCTGCAAAAGCGACTAATCCGGAACCAGCTGGAAAACTTATACCAATTGGAAATCTGGTATGACTATCACCACCAGTCCCTACAGTATCGGGTATTAACATTCTGTTAAGCCAAGAGTGTATTATTCCATCTCCAGGTTTCAGTGATACGCCACCTCTTGTTTTTATAAATTCTGGAAGTGAGTGTTGCGTATCTATATCAACAGGTTTTGGATATGCAGCAGTATGGCAAAAAGATTGCATTACTAAATCTGCTGAAAAACCCAAACAAGCTAGTTCTTTCAATTCATCCCTTGTCATTGGTCCAGTAGTATCTTGAGATCCAACAGTACTCATCCTTGGTTCGCAGTAATCGCCTGGTCTAACCCCTTCAACACCACATGCCTTTCCAACCATCTTTTGAGCTAAGGTATATCCTTTTTTTGAAGTATCATTTTGATTAGGCCTTCTAAAAATATCAGTTGGCTCCAATCCTAATACTTCTCTGGTTTTATCAGTTAACTGTCTTCCGATGATAAGAGGAATCCTTCCATTTGCTCTCACTTCATCAAGTAATACCTCAGTTTTTAATTTAAATTCAGAAAGTAACTCATTTGAATTAGCATCAGATATTTTCCCTTTAAATGGCTCAAAAATAATTTCTTGACCCATTTCTAATTTTGAAACATCACACTCAATAGGAAATGCTCCAGAGTCTTCCAAAGTATTATAAAAAATGGGAGCAATCTTGCCTCCGAAACAAAAACCTCCTTCTTTTTTATTTGGTATAGCTGGAATTTCATCTCCCATATGCCAAAGAACTGAATTTGTTGCAGATTTTCTTGAAGAACCTGTTCCAACTACATCGCCAACAAAAACTACCGGATTTCCTTTTTTCTTTAAATCTTCAATAGTTTTTAGTGGTTCGTTTATACCATCTCTTGGCATCTTGAGCATTGCTAATGCATGAAGTGGAATATCTGGTCTTGACCAAGCATCAGGGGCGGGCGACAAATCATCTGTGTTTATTTCACCAGGAACCTTAAAAACAGTTAGTTTTATGTTTTCAGGAATATCTTCTTTACTTGTAAACCATTCCGCATTTGCCCATGAATTGATTACTTTTTTTGCATGTTCATTTGTTTTTGAAAGCTCAAAAATATCATTAAACGAATCAAAAATTAAAAGTGTATTACTTAGTGCAGCGGCAGCATCATCAGCAAGCTCATCAATTTCTAGACAATCTATTAGAGGCTGAATGTTATAACCACCAAGCATAGTTCCTAAAATCTCAACTGCATCTTCTTTTGAAATATAAGGACTTTCAGTTTCTCCTTTTGTTAAGTCTGATAAAAAACCTGCCTTAACATATGCCGCATCATCAACTCCCGCTGGAACTCTTTCTTTTAAGAGAAAAAGCAGTAGTTCATTTTCGTCATGATCATTTTTAAGAAGGTTTATTACTGCTGCTGTTTGTTCTGCATCAAGTGGAAGAGGGGGGATGCCCATTTCCTCTCTTTCTTTGCAATGCTTTTTATAGTCCTCTAACACGCGCCTATTTTACTTCTCTTGAGTTAAACTTTCCAACCAAATTACAAAAATAAAATATTATTGTATTATTCAATATATGCGTAAAGATCGATCTTCAACTCCATGTATTGGAATCTGTTCTACCACTTTTGGTGATGATGTTTGTAAGGGATGTAAGAGGTTTTCACATGAAATAACTAATTGGGGTAAATTTTCAAACGACGAAAGGGCCGTTGTAAATTCTAGACTCGAACAATTTAAGGCTACGATTCTTCAAGAAAAGTTTACCGTATCTGATAGCAACCTCTTTGAGAGTAAAATGAATGAATTCTCAATCAACTTCAACAATTCCCTTGATCCTATTACTTGGGTTTTTGACCTGCTTCGCGCATCTAGTAATGAAGACTTAGATTTAAATGATTTTGGGATAGAAATTTTACCTCAATTTTCAGGGCTTTCTCTTTTAGAACTTCGGGATCTAATCAATCAAGAAATGCTTCAATTATCCGAGGCTCACTATTATAAATTCTTCAATCGGGCTACCTAACTATAGGTAGATCACTCCATCTAGTCGTATATTTTGGAGATATCATGTTTCTTTGTATGGGCTTAAATCTCCCTATATTTTGTGAGGCAATATAGATCTGCTTTTGATTTAGATTTAACTCATCAATTACCTGCATCAATTTTGAATCCATCTTGTAAGCATGTCTTTCATTAAATAAAGAATTTTGTACGTAACCAATATCTGAAAACGAACTTAGCATAATCCCAGCTTTCGAATACCTATAATTAGGCCTATAAATTTTGGGCAGAATTTTCCTTACGGCATACAAAAAGTCTCTTGAATCATCTGTTGGGTAAGTAAATGAATAGCTCTTTATAGCCCTATAACTTTCATTAGCATCAAAAGGACTGGTTCTGATAAATACTGATATTCTTGAACTTTTCTGCTTTTCGGATCTTAATTTTTCAGCTGCTCTCACCACATAATCATTAACAACAGTATTTAGGACTTCCAAATTAGTAATTTTTTTTGCAAAACTCCTACTTACCACAATTTGTTTTTTAGTTGGAGAAACATCTTCAATATCTAAACACTTTTCACCATTAAGCTCTCTAACTGTGCGCTCTAAAACAATACTAAACCTTTTTCTTATATCCTGAGGTGGAGCATATGATAGTTGTAGAGCATTTCTAATGCCTGCCATTGATAGCTTTCTATTTAGTCTTCTCCCAACTCCCCATATTTCACCAATTGGAGTATTTTTAAGGGCTTCATTTATATCTTTCTGATTATCTAGCACTAAAACTCTCGATCTAATATCTCTCTTTTTTATTTGATAGCTGGCAATCTTGGATAGAGTTTTAGTAGGACCTATACCTATTCGCACAGGTATTCCTGTCCATCTTCCTACGGTATTCTTTAAATGTAATCCAAAATCAAAACAGCCTATATTTTTTTCGGTACCTGAGAAATCTAAAAATGCCTCATCAATACTATAGACTTCTGTTTTTGGAGAAATGGAATTTAAAATATTCATAACTCTCCTGGACATATCTCCATAGAAAGCGAAGTTAGATGAGAAAACAATGCCGCCTTTTCTGATATAGCTATCTTTGATCTTAAACCAAGGAACCCCCATCTTTACACCCATCGATTTTGCCTCTGAACTCCTTGCAATTACGCAGCCATCATTATTGGAGAGAACAACGATAGGTCTATTCTTAAGATCAGGACGAAACACTCTTTCACATGAAGCATAAAAGCTATCACAATCTACTAGGGCTATGCTCATGTAAATTGATTAATAACTGAAGTTACTAGCCCCGTTACTTCAAAGTTTATTTGGCTATTTATATAGATTGGTTTGTAGCCTTTATTTTCAGCGACTAGGCATAATTTAGGCTTAGTTTTAAGTCTTCTGCAAACAAACTCACCATCAACTGCTGCCACTATAATGCTGTTGTGAGAGGGCTTAATACTTCTATCTATTATGAGAGTTGCACCATCATTAATACCTGCACCTACCATAGATTTTCCACTTACTCTCACAAGAAAGGTAGCGGCATTATTTTTTATTAAATATTCATTTAGATCTATAGGCGATTCTATGAAATCACTTGCAGGACTAGGGAATCCAGCATGCACCATATCTTGGAAATATGGCAGCATTAGTTCAGATAAATTATCTGCAATCACCGTACCGATGTAATTAATTTTCATAATATAGGAGTGTTAAAAATACTGTATAAATATACAGTACTTTTAGAGAGGTTTCAACGCTTTATTTAATCTTGAATTTAAATAAATCGGGACCATGAGTATCAAGTTTTAAGCACCACCCAAAAGCATCCCAATCTCCCAAAACAATTCGCTGGGTTGAATAATCTCCATACTCTAAGTCATGAAGATCTGGTCGATGAGTATGGCCGTGAATGAAAAGATCTGGCCTTTCTTTTTGAACAAATGAATCCACATCACTTAGATTTACGTCAGTTACTTTAGAAGATTTATCTTTACTAGCAGATTTACTAGCATCCCTCATATCGTCTGCAATCTGTTTTCTCTCTTCTAGGGGTTTACTGAGAAAGTCGTCCTTCCAAGCCTGAGATCGGACTTGCTTTCTAAAGTCCATATATTCTGAATCATGAGTGCACAAAAAATCACCATGACTAATGATAATTTTCATTTCGTTAAAGGTCATTGTGTAGGGATCTTCAAGGATTTGGATATCTGCTGAAGCTGCAAAGCTTTTATCAAGGAGAAAATCTCTATTGCCAGCAATAAAAAATAGCTTATTGCCTTTGCTAGCAAAATCACTAAGCTTAGACTGAATAACTTCTGCAAGCTCACTATCATCATCATCTCCAATCCAAACCTCAAATAAATCACCTAGTATATAAAGACTGGTAGGAGTAGATATTTTGTTATCTAAAAAATCAAAGAATGAGCTAGTAGTAGGCGACTCAACTGAACTCAGATGTAGGTCTGAAATGAAATATATTGGATTCATTCCATAACAGATATCGATTGAATCATAATTGGCTCAACTGGAACATCTGCATACTGTTGAAAGTTACCGGTATCAACCTCAGCAATAGCATCAACAACGTCCATTCCATCTGTTACCTTCCCAAATACTGCATACCCCCAGCCACGCATGGTTTCTGATGAATGATTTAAGAAACTATTGTCTTTATGGTTAATAAAAAACTGACTTGTAGCTGAATGAGGATCATTAGTTCTTGCCATAGCGATAGTTCCTCTATCATTTGCTAAGCCATTATTTGCTTCATTTTGTATTGGTTGAGTACCGGAAGGTTTAGTTCTCATATCTTCACTTAACCCACCACCTTGAACCATAAAACCATTAATTACTCTATGAAAGATAGTCTCATCATAGTATCCAGATTCAACAAGATTAATAAAATTTTCAACTGTGCCCGGAGCCTTTTCTTTATCAAGTTCTAGACTAATATCACCAAGGGAAGTTGAAATAACTACTGCAATAACTGTTTTTGTCATACTCATACCTTTTAAATTTAAATGTTTATTAATACTAGTTTATTTGCCATTTAGAGGCAATGCGATCTTCTATAATTTCCTCTGTCAGACCATAATCTTTAAGCTTATAGTGATGCTTCCCATATTTATGTTTCTTATGATTCCTTATATAAGATTCCATTTTAGTTTTTATGCTTTCCTCAAAGGGCTTATTAATAAAATCATAAATATTCTCCATTGTCGCAATAGGATCTTTAATAAAATCAGCATAATCGAGGTCAAGATTTGTTGATGAATCAAGCAAAGTTCTTCCTTCTTTATTTTTTAATATTGCATTTTCCCAAAATTGAACCGTTTGTTCTCCAATAAGCTTCCTATCAATTTGATTACATAAACCATTCCAAAGTTTTTCGGTTAGGCTGCAAGTTGAGGTTATTGACTTTATAGGATCTCTAAATATATGTATAAATCTTGCCTTCGGATAAATCTTTAAGATTTCAGGGATGTGTTCAATATGCGATGGATCTTTAAACAGCCAGTTTTTAGGTCTACCTGAGAGTTCTAAGATTTGGAAAAACTTTTTATGCCATTTAAATACATTAGTAAAATCGGTTTCCATTAGAAACTTTTTATAGTTTGGAAGATGAGACATATAGATATAGACAACACTCTTTGCAGTTACCGTATTAAATTGCTCACATTCCTCAGGAGACAGAGCTCGCAACTTGTGCATAGCGTCTAGCATTGGAACTACAAGTCTAGCAAAACGTAGCTCAGCATCGGTTGCAAAAATTCTTAATGATTCTCGCCAACTTCCTTTTTCTAACCATGGAAGCGGTCTTGTTATTTCCCAGTAAAGCGGACTTCTATGATCTGTATCATTGCATAGAATATCAAAGAGAAAAGTGGTTCCTGATCGAGGAAGGCCTGTTACGATAATCGGTGCTGCTGGATCACGCATATTTTTATATTTTACAAACTTATAAATCTTCTCTCTTACACTCATCCGGTTATGTAATTGATGCATAAAAGCAATAATACCAAACTTATTTATTTCTTTATTTGCATTAATATCATCTACCAAAAGCTCTAATGCCTCTATAAATTCAGGTTCATGAGAGGTAGTTTTATTCAGCAGCTTATCTTTTGATATTTTCATTT
>OCZA010000068.1_pt1 | contig 33907 bp, 35 predicted proteins | sample 1539021 | NCBI WGS metagenome assembly OCZA01 (sample SAMEA2619376, study PRJEB22493) | marine metagenome | biome: marine biome (ENVO:00000447); feature: surface water layer (ENVO:00002042); material: "saline water (ENVO:00002010), including plankton (ENVO:xxxxxxxx)" | depth 5 m | reverse complement strand
AATAAATAAAATCATAAGAGCTGATATGAAATAACTCCTTGCAAGAACTTCAGAAGCCCTTTCCATAGCTAGCTTCTCATCTTTAAAAATAAATAATTCTGCTTTGTCTGAAGACAAGTAAGTGCTCAAGGGAATTAAGGTAATAGAAGTTCCTAGATCAGTATCCTTTGAGCTATGTCTGCTGCCATTTTGGATCATCAATAAATTCGCTTTTTCTACAATTTCAGAGTAATTCTCGATGCCAAATCTTGATTCTGAACTAAAATCATCAGAGGAATAATCTTCTTCGAGAGATATTAGACCTTCAGGTGTTTTTATGCCTGTTCTGACCTCGAACTCATCTTCAAAAATCTCAATAGCTTTTCTTACATCAACTCCTAGAATTATATTTGCGAAAGTTTCTTGATTGACTTTTATCGGAAACGAATAAGTTTGATTTAATGTAGCTGTTTGTAAATTATCAGCATCAAGTATCTTCAAGGTCGATTGTCTGGGTCTTTCTGAAATATCCTTAATATGTGAATCTAGATAAGAAAAAAATTCGGGCCTAGCTTTAGGACTGCAAGCATCAATACCCAGTAAATCTAAAGCGCTACCACAATAGAATCTTTGACCATTTGGAAAATATGCCATAACAAAGCTTAACTCTCCATCATCAAGTTCCTCTTCAAATATATATTCAATAAGGTACTGAAGATCTCCAAGAGACCTACTTTCAATTGTGTTGAAAATTGGATTTAAATAACTTCCTGAAGAATCAACTTCATCGATAAAAGTTTCATCATCTGGGTCCCAGATATCACCTTTTTCTCCGAAACCTGGAAGCCAACTTGCCATGGATTCATAAGTACTATTGAAGGTTTGATACCAAGCTGATTCATAAAGTACTACCAAGGACTCACCCGCAGCATCCTCTTGAATTGAATCTCTACTGTCAGTAGAGAAATAGAAAACAACTGTTACTAGTAGGTATCCTACTACTACAAACAGCAGAAGTTGCAGTCTAATTGACATGTTTGAGAAAAATACTTAAATAAACTACCTTATTGCAGATTAAAATTTAATCTTACTTGAACATTATTAGCTTTGACAGATTGACCATTAAAGGAAGGTGGCATGTATACCCATTTTCTTACTGCTTTAATTGCGGATCTTTCAAAAACGCCCTGAGGTGAAGCTTCAACTACATAAGGATCTAAGACTGCTCCATCTGTATCAACATCAAATTCAACAACTACATAACCCTCTTTACCAAGCCTTAAGGCTTTTCGTGGAAAGGAAGGAAGCTTTGCATAATTTCTCTCAACAGTTATCTCTGTTTCATCTTCTCCAACATATCCTATATCTGTAAGCGCAGAGATACTTGAAGCAAATATTACTGCCATAAAAATAGCTAAGCCTCTTGCTGATAGTTTATAAACTTTATTTAAAGACATTATGGTTTACTCCTGTATATATCTATATTATACACCTTTTATAAATCTTAAGATCACAATGAGTAAATCAAAGAAGGTAAAGCACTACTTAGCTGGACAGCGCTACTGGGAGGTATTTGTAATTGATAAGGAAGAAACAGTAGGACATGCTTGTGAATTGATGGATAAAAATAGAATCGGAGCTTTGATCGTAGTTGATAAAAAAACTGATGTTGAACACAGTCATGTCATTGGAATAGTCACAGAGAGAGATATCGTTAAGACCATTTCGCATCATTTAGATAATATTGAAGATAGAACAGTCGATCAAATAATGACTAATTCTGTTGTCAGCACCACACCTGATGCAACATCTGAAGAAGCAGTAAATTTGATGGTTGAAAATCAAATAAGACATTTAGCTGTGATGGAAGAAGATATATTGTTAGGTGTAATTTCAATGCGTGATCTTTTCTATTCATTAAATTACTTAAATAAGTAGTGAAGGTCCTTTTTGCATGTGTTGAAAATTCATGCAGAAGCCAGATAGCTGAAGCTTTAGCAAAAAAAATTTCTCCCCATAAATTTGATTTCTATAGTGCTGGATCTAAACCCAGTGGGATCATAAATCCTATGGCAATAAAATTACTAAATTCTCAAGGAGTTTATTTAACTGATCAGAGATCAAAGGATGTTTCTGAATTTATAAATATCAAGATAGATTATTTAATTTTAATGGGATGTGGAGACGAATGTCCTAATTTAGTTGCCGAGAAAAGAATTGAATGGGATATTCCTGATCCTAAAAATATGGAAGAGCCTGAATTTCTTAATGTTATAGAGAATATAGAAGGTAAAGTTAAAAAATTAATTAAAACTATCGATAACGAACATTCTCTCTAGAGAGTTCTTTTAGAGAGCTTACACCCATCAATCTCATATCTCGCTCAATTTCTAATTTCATCAACTCTAAGGCTCTCTCTACCCCATCCTGTCCAGCTGCCGCCAAAGCATATAAGTAGAATCTTCCTCCGCCAACAGCCTTAGCTCCAAGTGAGAGTGCTTTCAACACATGAGTGCCCCTTTGTATACCGCTATCCATAATGACATCTATATCATCCCCCACAGCATCCACTATTTCTGCTAACTGATCAAAAGGAGACCTACTTCCATCTAACTGTCTTCCACCATGATTAGAGATAACAATACCAGTACATCCGATTTCAACGGCCTTTCTTGCATCTTCGACACTCATGATGCCCTTAAGGCAAAATTGTCCATCCCAATATTCAACCATTCTTGAAACATCATCCCAATTTAAATTAGGGTCTAGCATTTCAGTGAAGTATCTTCCAATGGAGATAGGTCCATCAGACATGTCCACATGGTCATCTAATTGAGGTAGAGAAAACTTCTCATGAGTGAGGTAATTAAATGCCCACATTGGCTTAACTGCAAACTGGAATATACCGTTCAAGCTCAGTTTAAACGGTATAGAAAAGCCTGTTTTTAAATCCCTTTCTCTGTTTCCTCCCGTTATCGTATCAACAGTAAGCATCATGATATCAACATTCGCATTTTTTGCGTTTTCCAACATGACTTTATTGAGTTCTCTGTCTTTATGAAAGTAAAATTGATAACACTGGGGTCCTGGGTATCTCTTTCTTACATCAGCTAGGCTTACAGTCCCAAGAGAAGAAACACCAAATAAAGTTCCATATTTATCTGCTGCTGCAGCTACTGCATTTTCACCTTGATGGTGGAATACTCTTTGCAAAGCGGTTGGTGAGCAATAAATTGGCATATCTAATTTCTTACCAAAAATTTCAACTGACATGTCAATGTCCTGAACACCCCGCAATACATTAGGAACTAAATCGCAGTCTTCAAAACTCTTTGTATTCCTTTCGTAAGTGCTCTCATCGTCTGCAGCACCATCAATATAATTGAAAATCGGACTAGGTAAACGTCTACGCGCTAACTCTCTGAAGTCAGTAAAACTATGACAATCTTTTAAACGCATAACAATTTGAATGTTAAAGCTTTTAAAAAGCTATTTGATTTCCTGAGTATTATTTTTTGCTTTCTTGTATAAGAGTAAAAGCCTTCATTGATTGATCACCACCCTGATAACAAAGAGTTGCATCTGTCATATCAGAAATTTGATCCCAGCCTGATTCAATATTTTCAGCCGTCAATTCATCACCAGTACCTAGATAGATACCTTTTGTTTCATGAATCATAACTCTAGTAAACACGCCAGCTCCTGCAGCAATGATTACACCTGTTGGTGCATCTTCAGAGACCATATAAGTTACGGCAGGAGTTACGTATTCTGGTTTGATTTGTTCAATTACATCTTCTGGCATTAAACTTTCAGTCATCCTTGTACCGGCTAGAGGCGCAAGAGTATTGCATTTGACATTGTACTTAGCCCCTTCAAGTTTAAGTGTATTCATAAGACCAACTACTCCCATCTTTGCAGATCCATAATTAGTTTGACCGAAGTTTCCGTAAAGACCACTCGATGAAGATGTCATTACTATTCTTCCATAGTTTTGCTCTTTCATTATTTCCCAAACTGCTTTTGTGCAATTTACGCTTCCCATAAGATGAACTTCTAAAACCATTCTAAAATCTTGGTCTTCAACTTTAGAAAAGCTTTTATCCCTAAGAATGCCTGCATTATTGACCAAGATATCAATACGACCATATGTGTCCATGACTTGGTCAACCATTGCTTTTACTTGTTCTGGATCAGTTACACTAGCTCCATTAGCTATTGCTTCACCGCCTGCAGCTTTTATCTCCTCAACGACCATTTCTGCCGCAGAAGAAGAGCCATCATCAGATCCATCTACATTTCCACCCAAGTCGTTAACAACAACTTTGGCACCTCTTCGTGCTAGGTCTAATGCATGACATTTTCCTAATCCTCCACCTGCACCAGTTACAATTGCAACACGATCATTAAATGTAATTGACATAATATCTCCTCTTTATAAATTTAAGGCGCACATATTAACTTAACCTAGTTTCTTTGTGAAAAGGCTTTTTCTATTCTATTTAAAGCTTCTTCTAATACAGACTTAGGACATCCGAAATTTAACCGTACATAGTTCTTATCTCCAAACCAAGCGCCATCGTAAACACCCACGCTTGCCTCTTCTATAAAAAAGTTTGCAGGATTATCTAATTCTGATTCGCTACAGTCTATCCATGCCAAAAATCCAGCTTCAGGACCCTTTAGAGACAGACCGTCTATATTATTTAATCTTTCCTGTAATAAATTTCTATTCGATTTTAAATACTCTAATAATTCAAGGTACCACTCTTGAGCTTCACTATAGGCTGCCTCTGCAGCTACAAATGCAATATTATCTATATGGGCAACAATACCTTTCGTATTCCTCTTAAAATCTTCTCTCAGTATTTCATTAGGTATTATTGCTGCTGCAATTGGAAATCCTGCAAGATTAAAAGTCTTACAGGGTCCCATAATAGTAATAGAGTTATTTTCATTGTGTTTATTTAGACTTGCATAAGGTATGTGTTTTAAACCTTCCTCTAAAATTAAATCAGAGTGTATTTCATCACTACAAACAATAATGTTTCTCTCCTTACAGACTTTAGAAATTTCTTTTAACTCGTCTTCGCTGAAGACTGTTCCACCAGGATTTTGAGGATTACATAGAAAAAATAACTTGGTATCTTCTGTTAAGAGCGTTTCGATAGCATCCATATCAAATTCAAGCCTTCCTTGAGAATCAAATAAATGAGTTTTGATAAATCCCCTTTCCATATTTTCGGGTGCTTCAGTAAAAGGAGCATAAATTGGAGAAGGCACCATAGCGATTTCTCCAGGTGCCAGTACAGTTTTACAAGTCACATTTAGACCCACTACTCCACCTGGAATCCAGACAACCCAATCCTTCTCTATTGACCATCCAGTATTGTTTTTTACATTATCGACAAACACATCAGTCAAATTATTAGGAATTTCAGAATAACCAAAAATTCCTTGGGCTATTCTTTCAGACATTGCACTGGTTATCTCAGGAGGACAAATAAAATCCATATCGGCTATCCACATGGGTATTACGTCATCATTAGTGAATTTCAGCCACTTAGTACTGAAAGTTTCTTTTCTTGATATTATCTGGTCAAAATCATATTTCATGGATAAAAATCATATTACTCTAAATTTTGTTTGATACCTATTGCTCAGTACTGTCTCAGTGGTTAGACTGCGAATCCCAATACTCTAAATTATGACAGATCTTTCCTACTCAAACGTCAATGACAATACCCCGGTCTTAGTCGGGAATAGCCAACTGACGGACAAAAGAGGAGTTAATGGTTTTAACTACTTGGAAATTCTGAAGGAAGTTTCTGAAGAAGCTATTTTAGATTGTAATGCTTCAATAAAACTTAATGAACATATCGATACCGTGGCGGTGATTAGATTTGTAGCTGATACACCTCATAGAGACTCAGCAACTTCTAACTTGTGGGGCTATCCAAATATGCCAAGAAGTTTATCTAATTCATTAAATATACCTGCCCAAAATGAAATTTACACAACAACAGGTGGTAACTCTCCTCAATTAGCACTAAATGAATTAGCAACTCGAATTAAGGATAATCAAATTGAATGTGCTTTGTTGGCAGGAGGTGAAGCCCTTGATACTTTTGTAGGCAGATTGAAGGAAGGATTAGAAGTAAATTGGGAGGATGATCCAGGAGGGAGACCTGAATTAATTGGAAAGTCTTTAGATGGAACAAATGATCATGAGAAACTTCATGGATTATTTGATCCTTCGTCTGTGTATCCTCTTTTTGCTAATTCTCTAAGAAGTGCCAATCGCCAGACTGTCAGTGAACACATGCAAGATACAGGAAGGCTGTTTGAAGAATTTTCACGAGTAGCTTCTAAAAATGAATATGCATGGTTCCCAATTCATCGATCTGCTGAAGAAATTGCTGAAGTGAGACCTGAGAATAGAATGATTGGTTTTCCATACACGAAATACATGAATTCTATAATGCGAGTAAATCAATCTTGTGCAATGATTATGATGTCTGCTAAAAAAGCAAGAGAACTGGGTATTCCAAAATCTAAATGGATATTCATGTATTCAGGAGCATGTTTAAACGATATTTGGAATGTTTCTGAAAGAGTTGATTATCATTCCTCACCTGCTATTAAAGCCTGTACTGATAGTGTCTTTGATTTAGCGAATACTTCAATTAATCACATTGACTTTATAGACCTATACTCTTGCTTTCCCTCTGCAGTTCAAATTGCTATGAAAGAACTATCTTTAGATGCGAATGATCCCAGAGGCTTGACGATTACAGGTGGACTTCCTTACTTTGGAGGTCCAGGAAATGCCTATGTTATGAACTCGGTAGCGACCTTGATGGATAAGTTGAGATTACAGCCTGGTAAGTTCGGTTTAGCGACAGCAAATGGTTGGTATATTACAAAGCATGGTGCAGGTATATTTTCCTCAAAACCCTTTGAAGGTGAATGGAATCAAGTTGCTGAAACTTCTCATATACAAAATGCGATTGATACAGCTGATAAGCCTAATTTTACAGAGACTCCACAGGGAGATTGTTCTATAGAAACTTATACAATTACTCATTCAAGAAATGGTCCGGACAAAGGTATTGTTATAGGTCGACTTAAGAATGGAACAAGATTTATTGCAAATACTGAAAGAGATACACCCACATTAGAATATATGTGTAACGAAGATATGCTTAATGCCTTCGGTACAGTTTCTAGTGATGGAAAAAGAAATATTTTTAAGCCTAATTTATAAGGAGAAATAAATGAAAGAAATTAATGTTGCAGTTACAGGTGGAGCAGGACAGATAGCTTATTCACTTTTGCCCAGATTAATAAGCGGTGAAACTTTTGGGCCTGATACAAAAGTAAATTTAAGACTTATCGAAATACCTCAAGTTGTTGATAAGTTACAAGGCACAATTATGGAATTGATAGACTGTGGTTTTGAACAAACAGGTAAGCTTATTGCTACCTCTGACATCAAAGAAGGAGTAGAAGATGCTGATTGGATTCTTTTAGTTGGGAGTATTCCGAGAGGGATTGTTATAGATGGGAAAAAAATTGAAGAGAGAAGTGATCTTCTAAAAATAAATGGTGGAATCTTTACAGATCAAGGATCAGCCATAGGAGAACTGGCTAAGTCGGATGCAAAAATATTAGTAGTAGGTAATCCAGCTAATACTAATGCGCTTATTGGAATGCATTCAGCAAACAATTCTACCCAGCAGTGGTTTGCTATGACCGCTCTTGATGCAAATAGAGCGAAAGCACAGTTAGCAGAGAAAGCGGCAGTAGAAATTTCATCCGTAAAAAATATGATCATATGGGGCAATCATAGTCCTACCATGTATCCCGATCCTTATAATGCAACTATTAATGGTGCTAGTGCTGCTGAAGTTATTAATGACAACCTATGGCTCGAAGATAGTTATTTACCTTTAGTTCAACAAAGGGGTAAGGCAGTAATAGATGCCAGAGGAGCATCATCTGCTGCTTCCGCTGCTAATGCTGCGATAGATACGGTTAAAGCAGTAATCAATCCTACCGAAGAAGGTGACTGTTTTAGCGCTGCTGTTGTTAGTGATGGAAGTTATGGAATTCCAGAGGGATTGATATTTGGCTTTCCTTTAAGAACAAATTCAAATGGAAAAATCGAGATAATTCAGGGGATAGAGCTGAATGAGTTTGCTCAAACCAAGATAAAAGTCACTACCGAAGAATTAGAGTCTGAAAGAGAAGCTGTTTCAGATCTAATAAGCTAATTTTTTGGCTTCATTTGCGGGAATAGGAGTACATCTCTGATGGATTGAGCATCTGTAAGTAACATCACCAATCTATCAATACCGATACCTACCCCTGCACAGGGCGGTAAGCCATACTCCAAAGCCTCGATGTAGTCAGAATCGAATTCCATAGCCTCTTCGTCACCCGCTGATTTTTGAGATACCTGATCATGAAAACGTTCTGCCTGATCATCAGGGTCATTTAGTTCCGAGAATCCGTTAGCTATTTCTTTACCTCCAATAAATAACTCAAATCTATCTACTTCATCAGGGTTTTCATCTGAAGCTCTTGATAGAGGAGATACATCTTTGGGATATCCAGTAATGAATGTTGGGTTGATTAATTCTGATTCAACAAGCTCTTCAAATAATCCAAATAAAATTTTTCCATTTGACAGATTTTCTATATCCTCAAACTTATATTTTTTTCCTAAATCCAGAAGGAAACCTCTATCATCAAATGAGATAGGGTCGATAGAAAGTTTCTTAGAAACTGCCTCTTTCAAACTAATTCTTTGAAATGGTTTAGAAAAATCATAGCTTATATTTTCTGTTTCCAATTTTGATGAGCCCAACACTTCTTCTGAAACAAATTTAAAAAGTCTCTCTAAAAAATCCATTTGATTATTAAAATCAGCGAAAGCGGTATAGTACTCTAGCATTGTAAATTCAGGATTATGTTTTGTAGATAACCCTTCATTTCTAAAATTTCTATTTATTTCAAAAACTTTTTCCATTCCTCCTACTACAAGTCTCTTCAAATATAATTCAGGTGCTATACGCAAATAAAGATCCATATCCAAAGCATTATGATGAGTTGTAAATGGTTTAGCTGCTGCGCCACCGAGAATAGAGTGCATCATTGGAGTTTCTACCTCCAAATATTCATGATTTATAAAAAACTCTCTTATAGAGCTTATTATTTGGCTCCTTTTCTTAAAAATTTCTAAGCTTTCTGAGTTTGTAATCAGATCTAAGTATCTTTTTCTGTATCTTTGCTCAGTGTCAACAAGTCCTAAATGTTTTTCAGGCAAAGGTCTTAAAGATTTAGTTAACATTTGTATTGAATCTGCATGAACAGTCAATTCTCCTGTTTTTGTGAGGAATAATTTTCCCTTTATTCCTACGATATCTCCGAGGTCCCATGTTTTAAATTCATCATATTGGCCTTCAGGAATATCATTTGATCGGATATAAGCTTGGATTTGTCCTTTCATATCTTGCAAAGTTATGAAACTAGCTTTACCCATAATCCTCTGCAACATAATCCTGCCGGCAATAGCAACTTCGTGAGATTGTTCTTCTAATTCTTCTTTAGAGGTTCCGTCAAATTGAATTTTTAAATCTTGAGACAAAGAATCTCTTCTAAAGGAATTTGTATAGGCAACTCCCCTCTTCCTTAGTGCATCAAGTTTTAATCTTCTCTGTTCAAGAAGCTCATTTTCCGTTAGTTTTTCTGTCATAGTTGATACTTTAACTAAATATTTTCTTTTAAGCTTGCTTCGATGAAATAATCTAGTCCGCCATCAAGTACCGCTGAACAATTTGTAGTTTCTACCCCAGTTCTTAAATCTTTAATTCTTGAGGAGTCAAGTACGTACGATCGTATTTGACTACCCCAACCAATGTCAGCTTTCGACTCTTCTAAAGATTGTTTTTCTTCATTAAGCTTATTCATTTCTATCTCATATAGTTTGGCTCTTAGCTGGGCCATGGCTTTATCCTTATTCTGATGTTGAGATCTTTGTGACTGACATTGTGATACAACACCGGAAGGTTCATGAGTAATTCTTATAGCTGAGTCTGTTTTATTTACATGCTGTCCCCCTGCACCGCTGGCTCTATAGGTATCGATCCTTAAATCAGCGGGGTTTATTTCTATCTCAACTGTTTCATCAACCTCAGGTGAAATAAAAATAGACGCGAATGATGTATGTCTTCTACTTCCGGAGTCAAATGGAGATTTTCTGACTAATCTATGAACTCCCGTCTCTGTTCTCAACCATCCATAAGCATAATCGCCATTAAATTTTATTGCTGCACTCTTTATACCGGCCACTTCACCTGGAGAAACTTCTATTACTTCTGTTTCAAAACCTTTAGATTCACCCCATTTCAAATACATCCTCATGAGCATCTCTGCCCAGTCTTGTGCTTCCGTTCCGCCAGAACCTGACTGAATATCTAAGTATGCATTATTCGGATCCATTTTATTTGAAAACATTCTTATAAATTCTAAATCACTTAATGCTAATTCATTTTTCTCTATTTCTTTAGAAATCTCCTCGAGTGCAGATGAGTCATCTTCTTCAATAGCGATTTCTGTCAACTCTATAGAATCTTTAATAGCAATATCTAGATTGTTGAACTTCAATAGTTCCTTTTCTAAATAGACCTTCTCCTTATTAATCTCTTGAGCTTTTTGAGGATCGTCCCATATTTTTGTGTCACTTAATTTAAGAATTAATTCTTCAAGTTTTAAGGTCTTATTTTCAACGTCAAAGATACCCCCTTAGATCTTCTATTCTTTGAGAGTGATCTTTTAGCTCTTCATTTAGGGATGTAATTTCTATCATTTATTAAAGTGCTTTAGAGAGAACAAAACTTTTAATCTCTTCGTAATTTTCTGCCAAAATGTTGAAGTGCTCTTCCTGTTGAAATGTTTTTTCAACTTTCTTGGGAAGAGACAAATGATAATCTGGAATAGCTTGCTCAATAGCCTCTGAAAATTTAGCAGGATGAGCAGTTCCCATTGTTATGACGGGTTCATTTGATGGTGATATTTCATTACTTGCCCTAACTCCAGTGGCTGTATGTGGATCAAGTAAGTAACCGATCTTTTGATGTGTATTGATAATTTGCTTAATTATCTCATGATCATTGCTGCAATGACTTTTAAAAAAATTAGAAACTGCATCTATCTTACTATCAGGAATATCAATACTTTTTTCCGGAAAGGAACGCATATTTTTTGCAAGTAATGATGAATCATTATCATATAAATTATAGAGCAGTCTCTCAAAGTTGCTGGCAACAGAAATATCCATACTAGGAGCAAGGGTCTGAACAACATTTGTTTTAGCATAGAGGTTACTAGAAAAAGTTTGATGTAAAACATCGTTTTCATTCGTTGCTATGATAAGCCTTTTTATCGGCAATCCCATTTCTTTCGCAGTCCAACCAGCATATGCATGACCAAAATTACCCGAAGGTATTGAAAAAGTCAGGTCTTCTTTTATTCCTTTTAGTCTTAGATAAGACCAAAAGAAATATACTGACTGAGTCATACACCTTGCCCAATTTATAGAATTTGCAGCAATAAACCTTACTTTAGTATTTTTGAAATCCTCATCTAGAAACATTTTTTTAACTATGTTTTGACAGCCATCGAAATCAGTTTCTATAGCTAGTGGGAAAACATTTTGAGATTGAGTTGTTGTCATTTGTTTCCTTTGAAACTCAGTTACCTTTTCGTGCGGATAAAGAATATAAACTTCAACATTTTCATGTCTCGCGCAAGCAGAAATAGCTGCTGCTCCGGTATCTCCAGATGTAGCTCCAAGAACAACTATTTTTTCACCCTTCTCTTTTGCAAAGTGATTAAGTAAAACTCCCAATAGCTGCATAGCAACATCCTTGAAAGCCAGTGTGGGGCCGTGAAATAATTCTAAGACCCAGTGATTGTCCTCAATCTCCTTTAACTTAACAACATCGTCTTCATCAAAAGATGTGTATGCCTCCTCTAATAGTTTTAAAAAAATACTCTCTTCTATCTCACCTTCTACATAGGGATACAGAATTTTTGAGGCTAATTTATGAAAAGGAAGATTTGACCAACTTTCAATTTCTTCAATGGAGAATTTAGGGAATGTTTGAGGCATATACAAGCCTCCATCTGGAGCCAGTCCTCCCAATAACACCTCTGAAAAAGGAACTACAGGGCATTCTCCTCTTGTACTGTTATATAGCATTATAGATTCTGAATTGTTTGATAGAGCCTGATGTCTCTTCCATTAATTCCAAATTATTCTTTAATTGTATAGCTTCGATCTCTGTTAAGGGACCTGAAATTATAACTACTGGAACATATATATTTTCTTTATTATTGGTTTTGGTTTCTTTCTGGATAAGAGCCTCGATACTAATTTTGCTATCTGCAAAAACTGAGGAAAGCTTAGCTATTGCTCCGGCTTGATTGACGACATTCAAATTAAAATATCTTCCAAAATTCTGATTATCTTCCTTACCAAAATTATTTTTATTTCGCCTTTTATCAGATACAGGCCATCCACCATTTGAGAGATCAACTAAATCAGCTATGACTGCAGATGCAGTAGGCTTAGGACCAGCTCCAGGACCGTAGTAAACAGTGGAGCCAATTTCTTCACAAAAAATCTCCAATGCATTCATTTGCTGTCCTACTTGAGATAATAACTGACCTTTAGGAACGAAGGTTGGGAATGCACTTACATTTACTTCACCCTCTACCATAGACCCATAAGCTATATGTTTGATTGAATATTCCAACTGTTCCGCGTAAACAATATCTTCAGGAGATACATTTTCTATTCCTTCATAAGATACAGAGTTAAAATCATACAGAGTATTGAAAGCTAATGCAGACAGTATAGAAGCCTTTTGGGCTGCATCAGTTCCATCTACATCCATTGTTGGATCGGCTTCAGCGAGACCTAAGTCTTGCGCTTCTTTCAATGCATCCTTAAAAGATGATTGATTTTCTGACATTTTTGAAAGAATAAAATTCGTCGTACCATTCAATATACCTGCAAACCAGTTTACTTTATTCGCAACCAAACCTTCTCTTAGGGCTTTTATGACTGGTGTACCACCAGCAACTGAAGCTTCAAATCCAATCTGTACCTTTTTTTCTTTGGCAAGCTCAAATAGTTCATCTCCATAAGTTGCAATTAAAGCCTTGTTGGCTGTCACTATATGTTTTCCGTTTTTAATAGCTTCTTCAATCAAGTCTTTCGCTAAATCACATCCTCCTATCAACTCTACTAAAACATCTATATTAGGGTTTCTAGCTACCTCCATAAGGTCGGTCACAACATCTAGATCATAGGGAACGACTGATTTACCTTTACGAGCACCAACCTGAATGATTTCTATCCTTACTCCACCGTTATCCTCAACTATACTGGGAGAATTGGCGAGGTTCTCAAGAACTGCTCCACCCACATTTCCGACGCCACAAACGCCAATCTTTAATGTTTTCATTAATTTATTGCTTGTACGTTAGACGAATTAGATAAAAATTTCTTTATATTTCTTATAGCCTGTCTCGATCTATGTTCATTTTCTATGAGTGAAAAACGTACGTATCCCTCACCATAACTCCCGAAACCAATTCCTGGTGAAACAGCGACCTTAGCCTCGGCAAGTAACTGTTTACTGAACTCCAGAGAACCAAGATGTTTATGAGTAACTGGTATCTTTGCCCAAACAAACATGGTTGCCTTTGGACTTTCCACATACCACCCAGCATCATTCAATCCCTTAATTAAAACATCTCTTCTTGATTGATACATGGTTTTGATCTCATTTACATGTTCATCTCCATAATCTAAAGCTTTTATTGCAGCAACTTGTATAGGAGTGAATAATCCGTAATCAAAATAGGACTTTATTCTTGATAGAGCAGCTAAGAGATCTTTGTTTCCGCAACAAAAACCAACTCTCCAACCTGGCATATTGTAACTTTTAGATAGAGTAAAAAACTCTACAGCAACGTCTTTTGCACCTTTTACCTGAAGTATCGATGGCGCCTTGTAATCATCAAAGCATATATCAGCATATGCAAGATCTTGAATTATCCAAATTTTATGTTCTTTAGCGAAATCTACTATTTTTTCAAAAAAGTCTATTTCTACACATTCTGTAGATGGATTACTAGGAAAATTCAAAACTAGCATCTTGGGCTTTGGAAAAGAATTAGTCATTGCTGACTCTAGTTCTGAAAAGAAATCTATATCTTCACCAATTGGCACATGTCTTATGTCAGCTCCAGCAATGACAAATCCATAAGGATGAATGGGATATGAGGGATTTGGTACTAAAACTGCGTCACCTTTATCTAAAGTTGCCAATGCAAGATGTCCAAGGCCTTCTTTTGAACCCATAGTCACAACTGCTTCACTTTCTGGATCTAGTTGGACTTGATATCGCCTTTCATACCAATCGCAAATTGATTTTCTAAGTCTTGGTATACCTTTGGATTGTGAATATCTGTGCGTACTTCCATCTAAAGCAGACTCTCTTAATTTATCAACTATTTCTGTTGGTGTTGATTGATCAGGATTGCCCATGCCGAAGTCGATGATATCTTCACCTCTTTTTCTTGCAGCAGCTTTTAAGCTTTGAATTTCGTCAAAGACATAAGGTGGCAATTGATTAATCCTAGGAAAATTACTGTCCATAAAGTAATTCTAGCTGTTAGTAGTGAGAATATTAAGTAAATCTTGCGGAGGCAAATAACCAGGAATCATTTTTCCTTCACCAGTAATAATAGACGGAGTACCTTGAACACCAATTGTATTACCAAGATTGAAGTGCTTTTCGACAGGGTTATCTTCACATAATTTAGTTTCTATCTCTTTACCTTGCTTGAGTAAAGTTAATGAATAGTTAGGATCTTCATTACACCATGCTGAAGAGATTTTATTATAAGAATCTGACCCTATACCAGCCCTTGGATAGGCAAGATAATTTACTTTAATCCCTAATTCTAAATAATCATCAATTTGGTTATGAAATTGCCTGCAATATCCACAGTCAACATCTGTAAAAACGAATATATTATGATTTATTTGTTGAGGTTCAAAAGTTATCAGTTCACTTTCATTTAAACTTCCAATTAAAGTTTTTCTTTGATAATCTCTTCTTGCTTCAGATTTATTTACTAAACCATCTTTTGTGATGAGATAAATATCTCCAGATACAAGATAATTACCATCAGATGAAACATAGAGAGGTTCTATTCCTTCAAAATTTACTTCAAAAAAGCCATTCAAATCTGTTTCCTGAATTGAAATCAAATTAATTTCATCGGGAAGAATCTCCGCGAGCTTACTTTTTACCGCTTCAATTTCCTTTGTATTATCTGATGAGTTAGCTGAGCAACCTACTGAAAATATCAAAATTATAAGAAAAGTGAAAAATTTAAATTGCATTTGCATACTTAACCTCTTGGGTGATGCTCATTATGTAATTCTTTCATTCTATGTCTAGCAACTTCTGTATAAATTTGTGTGGTTGAAAGACTTGAATGACCCAAAAGAAGTTGCACTGTTCTTAGGTCAGCACCATGATTTATCAAATGAGTGGCAAAGGCATGTCTAAGGGTATGTGGCGAAAGGTCCTTTTTTATTGAAGCTTTTAGAGCATAGTCTTTAATTCTGTACCAAAAAGTTTGACGGGTCATAGATTTTCCTCTTTTACTTAAAAAAAGTTCGGATACCTTATTGTTCTCTTTTAGCAAGTTGGGTCGACTGTCGTTTATATACTTCTCTACCCAATAAAGAGCCTCTTCACCCATAGGAACTAATCTTTCTTTCTCTCCCTTACCAATAACTCTGATAACTCCCTGTCTTATGTTAATGTTTAAGATATCTAAGTGAATCAACTCTGATACCCTCAAGCCACAAGCATAGATTAATTCCAGCATTGCTCTGTCTCTTAAACCAATAACTTCTTCAACGTCAGGGGTATTTATAAGTTTTTCTACTTCATCTTCGGAAAGTGTCTTAGGAAGAGAATGACCTAGCTTAGGGCTATCCACTCTAGAGGTCGGATTTTGAACTAAATTATGCTTAATAGTTAGGTGTGAGTAGAAAGCTCTGAGACTAGAGAGAGATCTTGCAGTTGATCTGCCGCTATAGCCCTCTTTTAGTCTTGCAGCTAAATAATCTAATAAATCTATTCTACTGACATCTAATAATGATGAACCTTTGTACCAATTAGAAAAGGAAATAATGTCATGTCTATAAGCCGATAAGGTATTCTTGCTTAACCCTTTCTCAAGCCATGAGTCATCGATGAAAGTATCAATGAGGATTTCTGAATTTATATCTAAAGTGCCCATAGCTAAAATGAGCAAGACAGTTATTAGCTTAGTTTCTCTTTAATCCTTGCAGATCTGCCCGTTCTTTCTCGCAGATAAAAAAGTTTTGCCTGTCTCACATCTCCACGTCTTTTAACCTTAATAGAGCTTATAATGGGACTGTGAGTTTGAAAAGTTCTTTCAACACCTACTCCGTTTGAGATCTTTCTCACAATAAATGAAGACCCTAATCCTCTCTTTTTAATAGACAAGACAACGCCTTCAAATGGTTGAAGTCTCTCTCTAGTACCTTCAACGACTCTCACATCCACTACAATGGTATCCCCCGGAGAAAAACTTGGAATATCATCTCTCAGTTGAGATGTCTCTACAGTTTGTATGTATTTATTCTTATTCACTATGAAATAACCTAATTAGGATGCGCATTCTATCAGATAAATATTCGATTAATCATCTTTAATTTCATTTAATAGTTGAATCTCCAAGTCAGAAAGATCTTTACTTTTTATAAGATCGGGTCTGTTTTTAAGTGTTATTCTTAATGATTCTTTGAGTTTCCATCTACTTATCTTTTCATGATTTCCACTGATTAATATTTCGGGCACATTCCCATGAGGTGTTTTTTCGGGTCTTGTATATTGAGGATGTTCTAAAAGTCCATCGCTGAAAGAATCATTTAAAGAATCCTTATTTCCAATGAAATCCTTATGCTGTCTTGCTATAGCTTCCATTAGAACTAGAGCTGCGAGTTCACCGCCGTTTAATACGTAATCTCCTATTGAAATAACTTCATCAATACAAGTATCTTCAATTCTTTTGTCTATACCCTCATATCTTCCACAAACTATTGTTATATTTTCATTTGCTTTTAAGTCAATGGCTTTTTTTTGGTTAAAGATTGAACCGTGAGGTGCCACAAATACGACATGCGTTTTATTATGCTTTTTTATCTCATTAACTGTGTTGATGATTGGTTCTGCTCGAAAAAGCATACCTTGTCCTCCCCCAAAAGGCTTATCATCTATTCTTCCATCTTTATTTCCACTGAATTCTCTGGGATCCCATGCCTTTACTTCAATTAAACTATTATCGATAGCCTTAGCGAATAATCCATGTTCAATAAAATTATTAATTAAATCGGGAAAGATAGTTACTAAATTGAATTTCATCAGTTTAAAAGTTATCTGGCCAGTCAACTAACATTAGGCCTTCTTCTAAAGAAATTTCTTTAACTACTTGAGGTTTTATATAAGGCAAAAGTCTTTCTTTATCATCTATACTTTCTTGAGTACTTTGAACAATTAGAACCTCATTAGATTTTGTACCGAACGATCCCTGAACAACTCCGAGAATTTTATTTTCTAGATTTCTTACTTTTAACCCTTCTAATTGATAAAGGTAATACTCTCCATTGATTAGTGGAGGTAGATTTTCTTCGTGAATATAAACTTCTTTATTTCTAAGTTGCTCTGCGAAATTACGGTCATCGCATCCTTCAAGTTTTATTATCAATCTATCTGATTTCTCGAAAGTCTTTTCTAGCTTGTAAGACTTTTCTTGTTCAACAATTAACTCTTCATAATTTAAAAGAATGGATAAATCTTTACCGTAGTAGTGAAAGTAAATGTAGCCCTTTATTCCATGTGGCTTACCGAGCTTTCCTATAAGTATTTTTCGGCCTTCGGACCGCATAGGTCAGTTAAGGATTATGAATCCTTTTCTTTATCTTCCGCTGGTGCTTCTTCTGTAGCGGCTTCTTCTACTGGTGCAGCTTCTTCTGCTGGAGCAGCTTCTTCCGCTGGTGCTTCTTCTGTAGCAGCTTCTGCTGGAGCTTCTTCTATTGGTTCTTTATCAGCTAGTTTCTTCGCAAGTTTCTTTTGTCTTTTGAGATCTTTAGAAGCTAGTCTTTGTTCGGTCTGTTCTGGTGTCTCTTTATTTTGCTTCAGAAGATTCAATACTCTGTCACTGGGTTGAGCACCTTGTCCTATCCAATAATCTATTCTTTCTAAATCTAACTCTAATCTAACTTCCTGGCCCGAGGCTATTGGATTGTAATAACCAACTCTTTCAACAAATCTTCCGTCTCTAGGCATACGAGAGTCTGCAACGCTTACATGGAAAAAGGGTCTTTTTTTTGCTCCAGATCGAGCTAATCTAATTGTTAACATTTAATAAAATACATATTTATATTTGAAAAGGCGGTCATTCTAGTCCATAAGCTGTCTCTTTCAAGAGAAATTTGTATGTTTATTTGCTTTCTAATGCCTACAAATGGTTATAATGCAGACTTTAGAGTAATATTTATATTTCTTGTACACACTTTTCACATCTAAAATCCTGATTAGGATATCTTAAATTGAACGAAATTCCCCTATGGATTCTTTTAGCGTCAATAGCTTTTTTAGTATTGATGTCAGCTTTTTTTTCTGGCTCTGAAACCAGCATGATGGCTATTAATAGATATCGCTTAAAGCACTTGGTGAAGGAAAAAAATAAGTCTGCTAAGAGAGTTTCAAGATTATTAGAAAAAACAGATAGACTTTTGGGAGTTATTTTAATCGGAAATAACTTTACTCATACTTTATCTACAGCTTTAGCGACTGTAGTTGCCATAAGGATATGGAGTGATAACGCTGTTTTAGCAGTGACTGTGTTCATGACTATCATTATGATCATATTCGCTGAGGTAATGCCAAAAACAATTGCGGCACTTAAACCGGAAAGTATTGCATTTCCATCCTCCTACTTGCTCAAACCTTTATCTAAAATCTTAAGTCCTTTAATTACTTTGGTTAGTTTTATTTCCAATAATGTTACGAAACTCATGGGAATAGATTTAGATAATGCAAATAAAGATGAATTAAAGCCAGAAGAGTTAAGAACTTTACTGCAAACTTCAGGAGTACCAAAGAGACAGGAAGAAATGTTAATGGGCATCTTTGATATGGACAATCTATCTGTTAATGATGTGATGATTCCCAAAAATGAAATCATTGGGATTGATCTTAATGATGAAATAAAAGACATAGTGAAACAGTTGCAAGAAATTGATTTCACATACGTGCCATGTTACGAAGATACCATAGATAATATTCAAGGTTTTTTATCTTTAAATAAAAAGGCAGAGTTCCTAGGTAGCGAGACAAAATCTATTCGAAGTTTAAAAGATGAACTACGTGAACCTTTGTTTGTTCCTGAAAATACTCCTTTATATAAGCAGCTTGCCAATTTTCAGTCTTCAGGTAGAAGGGTTGGATTGATTGTAGATGAATATGGAGATATCGAAGGAATCATCACCTTGAGATCTATTCTTGAGATAATTGTTGGAGAAATTACAACTGAATCTATTGAAAGAATGGATATCATGCCACAAGCAGATGGTAGTTATTTGGTGGATGGAAGCATGATGATTAGAGAGGTCAACAGAAGACTTGAATGGGAGTTACCAACCGAAGGACCAAAAACATTGAGCGGCTTAATACTAGAAGAAATTCAAACTATACCTGATACCAATGTTGGCTTGAGCATAGAAAACTATAGAATTGAGACAGTACTTATAAAAGATAACGTAATCAAGCTGGCTAAAGTTGAAATCATAGAAGAAGTAAATGAACAAAATGAGGAACAAGAATGATTAATGAATTTTGGAACCTCGTTTTAGAGACTTGGCAACAAGGGATCAGAGGCATAGGTATTGATAATATAATTATCTGTTTGCTAATAATTATGGGATCTTTAGTGGCAAGATCCCTCATGAACACTTATCTTCTAGACAAGATAGCAAAACTGACTGAGAAATCAGAAACCACATTAGATGACGAAATTATAGAATCATTGAGAGGTCCTTTTGGATTAATTCCTGTAGCTTTTGGACTTTATCTCATTACAGCTTACTTACCATTTAGCGGGTCTATAGATTTGATAGCAACAAATCTGGTTAAAATGCTTGTCATTTATACCATCTTCAGCGCACTAGCAAACCTAACCAAACCTTTATTAAACCTACTCAGTGATAATTCCTGGTTAACACCAGCTATGACAACTTGGTTAAGTCGAGTTGCAAGCGTACTTGTTTGGATAGTTGGAATAACAATGATGCTAGACATATGGGGAATTGAAATCGGTCCAATTATTGCAGGACTAGGACTTTTCTCAGTAGCCGTAGCTCTCGGTGCACAAGATATGTTTAAAAATATCATTGCTGGTATATTTATTCTTAGCGAAAAAAGGTTCCAACCCGGAGATAGAATAAGGATAGGTGATGGGCTACATGGAATCGTTGAGTCAATCGGCTTTCGTTCTACTCAAGTAAGGTTACTAGATACTTCTCCAGTATTTGTTCCTAATACAGACCTTTCAGATGCGCAGGTTATAAATCATCAAAATATGAATTACAGAAGGATATTTTGGACAGTAAACCTTTTATACAGCACCTCGTCTCAACAGCTTGAAAGTATTTGCAAAGACATAGAAGAATATATAAATAACAGCGAGAATTTTATTCAGAATCCTGGGCAAGAGAACTTTGTAAAAGTGACAGAGCTTGGTTCTAGTTCAATAGATTTAACAATTTTGTGTTATATGGATGTAATTGACTACACACAATTCTCACAAGTGAAGCAAGAACTAATCTTTAAGATCATGGAAGTAGTGAGTACTTATGAATCAGATTTTGCTTTCCCAAGCAGGTCGCTATATATAGAAAAACAAGACTAGTTTCTTATAAAGGAAATCTCAACATACTAGTAATAGGTTTAATAGAATCGTCTTTATCTAAAATAAAGTTTTGGGCTGTTAAAAGCAATGCACGTTCATGATCTCCCATGAACTTTGAAACGAAGTATTCTTCGGCCTCCTCTTCATCAGCTAAGCTCTCCAATTCTTCGTAAAGCGGGAGATAATGATTCTCAATAGATTTCTCCACATCTTTCATTAATTCCTTAAAGGGAATCTCTTTCAGTGAAAGTCCAATTTCAATACCTCGTTCGCGAGAAACTATCTCCTCTCCTATTGGCAGGTCTAGTTTGAGAAGCAAAGGTCTCATAACTGCTTTTGCTTCTGTTTCAAACTGTAACATCGAGCCATATATATATCTCTCTTCTTTGTTTTGTGCATATTTGAGTAAATATTCAAATATCATTTCTCCTGTCTGCTCGCTGTGATAAACATCCAGTAAACATTCTTTGAATTTCTTGTTCATAAATCCTTTCTAAACTTACACCTTCAAAAGATAAAAAAAGGGAGCAAGAAGCTCCCTTTTTTATTTTCAAATTCTATAAATAATAAGCAACGCTAGACAAAGCAATGCACAGAACAAAACTAGAAACTATTACACTTCTTACTGAAGTGATAGCTGGTAGCATTTTCCCCCAAATTGCATTTGCTTGAATTGCAAATATAACTGCTAAACCTACTAACAGTCCTGTCATTTCTAAATTGGCGCCTAAAATCTGACCGGAGGCTGGATAATGAGCAGAAGCGACCATGAAATAAAGCATTCCAACAGAAAAAAGTGTATTTGTCCTAGAGGCTAAAGCTGCTTTAGGACCGGCTACTGCAGCATCTCCTTCTTTAATACCAATTACTATTTTCTGATTAGGCCAAATTATTCCCCAAACATTGAGCATCATCAATGTTCCCATCGTTGCTCCTAGAATAATTTCGAGAGTTATTTTTACAGAAATATAATGCAAAAGTGCTAACCCCGTTAAGAAAGTTAGAAATGCTGCCCACCTAAACCACCAAAGCGCTCTTGGTGCTAATTTTGCAACTGCGTCCTTTCTTGCGTCATCTTCAGCTTCTTTGAAGTATTCTGTTTGTACGAAATTAAAATAGTACAAAAGGCCAATCCAGGCTATTCCGACCAGTATGTGACCGAATCTGAATAACATATTAAATAGTTCGTCCATAATCCCTCCCTTATAAAAAGTAAATGATACCTAATTAGCTAGAACTTATAAATTATTTCTTTCAGGCAAGAAAAAAGCCCCGAAGGGCTTTTTCTCTACATCATGCCGCCCATGCCGCCCATATCCATTCCTGGAGGCATTCCACCCGGCATACCGCCAGCAGCTCCACCTTCATCAGGAGCATCAGCAATCATAGCCTCAGTAGTGATCATCAAGCCAGCAACAGAGCCTGCAGCTTGTAGTGCAGTCCTCGTGACTTTCGCTGGATCAAGAATACCCATCTTGATCATATCTCCATATTCACCAGATCCAGCATTAAAACCGAAGTTCCCTTTTCCGTCCTTTATCTTATCGAGGACTACAGAAGCTTCTTCACCGGCATTATTTGTAATCTGCCTAATAGGTGCTTCCATTGCTCTAAGAGCGATGTTGATACCTACATTCTGATCTTCATTATCTCCTTCAAGACCTTGGATTTTTTGTTGAGCTCTTACTAAAGCTACGCCACCACCAGCAACAACTCCTTCTTCGACAGCAGCTCTGGTTGAATGAAGAGCATCTTCTACTCTGGCTTTTTTCTCTTTCATTTCGATTTCAGATCCAGCTCCAACCTTAATAACAGCAACTCCACCAGCTAGTTTTGCGACTCTTTCTTGAAGCTTTTCTCTGTCATAGTCAGATGAAGTATCTTCTATCTGAGCTCTGATTTGATTAACTCTTCCAGAAATACCATCTGCGGAGCCTGCTCCATCGATGATGGTGGTGTCTTCCTTATTTAGCTCTACTTTTTTAGCTTGACCTAAATCTTCTATAGTAGCTCCTTCAAGAGAGAGTCCAACTTCCTCTGATATAACTGTTCCACCAGTCAATATGGCAATATCTTCAAGCATAGCTTTTCTTCTATCACCAAATCCAGGTGCCTTACAAGCAGCTACTTTCACAACACCTCGCATATTATTAACAACTAAAGTGGCTAGCGCTTCTCCTTCTACATCTTCAGCCAGGACAAGAAGTGGTCTTCCTGCTTTCGCAACTGCTTCCAGTAAAGGCAAAAGATCTCTTATATTTGAAATTTTCTTATCATGTAAAAGAATGAAAGGATCATCAAGATCTGCAGTCATTCTTTCTTGATTGTTTATGAAATAAGGAGACAAATATCCTCTATCAAACTGCATACCTTCTACTACTTCTAGTTCATTTTCTATTCCTGAACCTTCTTCGACGGTAATCACACCCTCTTTTCCAACTTTTTGCATGGCTTCGGCAATAATTTCACCTACAGCTGTGTCGCTATTTGCAGATATAGTTCCAACTTGAGCTATCGCAGTATCATCTTCGCATGGTTCTGATGCACCTTGAAGAGTTTCAACTGCTGCGGCTACCGCTTTGTCTATACCTCTTTTCAAGTCCATAGGGTTAAAACCAGCTTGAACAGATTTTAGACCTTCATTGACGATGGATTGAGCTAGTACTGTGGCTGTTGTTGTACCATCACCAGCTTCATCTGAAGTTTGTGAAGCAACAGTCTTGACCATTTGTGCGCCCATATTTTCGAACTTATCTTGGAGTTCGATTTCCTTTGCAACAGAAACACCATCTTTTGTAACGGTGGGAGCCCCAAATGACTTATCTAAAATTACATTTCTTCCTTTCGGACCCAATGTCACTTTTACAGCGTCTGCAAGTATATTTACTCCTGCCAACATACCTTGTCGAGCTACATCACTAAATTTGACTTCTTTGGCCATTTTATTCCTCTCTTTTATAAATTAATTTTCTAAAACACCAAGGATGTCTTGTTCATTAAGAATTACAAGCTCATCCCCATCAACCTTTACCGTATTACTTCCGGCGTACTGACCGAACACGACTAAGTCGCCCTCGGACACTGAAACAGCTTGTGATTCGCCGTTATCTAAAGTTTTTCCAGGCCCTACAGCTATAACTTCACCTTGTGACGGTTTTTCTGCTGCTGATCCAGGTAGAACAATCCCACCTTCGGTAGTTTGCTCTTCATCAGTGCGTCTAACTAGGACACGATCTGCTAGTGGTCTAAATTTCATCTAGTTTCTCCAAAAATTTAATAAAAATTTAAATTGTTATTATGAAAGGATCGTCATTCTAATCAGTTGAAAGCACACGTCAATGCTGAATTTTATAAGTCCTAACCTCTCACTCTGAATATGTTGGGGTGTTCAAAGATTTTTCAAGTTTTTTTTCTATTTATCTTTCCTATATTCACCCTCTATCCAGTCCTCATTAGTCTTATTTTTAGCAGTTCCCTGCCCAAGAGGCCTTAGATAGCTGAAGAGAAGCCCTAATATAAATATTCGAGTTATAGGTAAAAGAATCAGAATACCGATAAAATCTGTTATAAAACCTGGAATTAAAATAAAAACTCCACCAATAGGTGTAAAAATTGTCTTTAGAAAATTATTTGCAGTTGGTTCAAATACAGATTTTTTGGATTTTATATCCAATAGTGTCCTTAAGCCTTGATTGCGCAATAAATACAATCCCATTATTCCTGAAAAGAAGATCCAGAGCATAGTGTTGAAAGCACCAATGCTTCCTCCGATAACTATAAGGGTATATATTTCTATAAAAGGAAATATTATTAAAAATAAAAAAAAGTATCTCATTACCTATGCCTTATATTTTATTTTTGGGGCGAAATATAAATAAACAAGTATTCCCAATAAATCCGAGATGAAATCGAAAACCTCTGCAGATCTATAAGATAAAAAATATTGCACTAATTCTATTAAGAACGCATACAAGATAAGAAGAATTAATGCTGCTTTACTCAGTAATAGAGGTTTTTTTATAGAAAGGTCCATAAAAAATGTCAGTATTAAAAATGCAACAAAATGAAGTAACTTATCAATGTAGGGTACAGATGCACCACCTTCCACGGGGGTAACTGCGGCATAACTTATAAATAAAACTAAGAGCAGAAATACGAGTCTGTATATTCTAATCATTGAGATTATTACGTTTAATGTAATAAAACAGCAACAATAAACTGGGTAGTGTTAAAAAAGATGTGAATATAAAAAAAGCCATCCATCCATTTTCTTCACCAAATTCATATTTAAAAAAATTCGCTAACATTCCTGAGAAACCACTAAATAATTTACCTGGTAACATCATAAATGAAGTCAAAAGAGCATATTGAACAGCCGTGTATTTTTTTGAAACTAGGCTTGTAAGGAAAGTTATATTTGCTGTGCCTACAACTCCAGCTGCCAAACTATCCGCTCCTACGACCCACCCAAGAAGATATAAGTCCTTTTCAAGTATGGCTACCAACGAAAAAGATAGATTAGTCATCAATACAAGAAAAGCGCCGATAATGAGTGTCACTTTTACACCTAGCCTTTTAACTAAAAGGCCACCTAAAAAAAATCCAACTATCGAAGCAATCACGGCAACAACTTTTACAATATAACCAATTTCCTTAAGCGTATATCCCTTTTCTAAATAGAATGGACTAGCCATAGGACCCATAACGATATCCGTTAGCCTATAGGTTGCAACAATCATGAGAAGAAAGGACGCAAAATATAGTCCAAATCGTCTAACAAAGTCTTTTAAAGGTTCGACTATAGAATTCTGTAGCGTTAATCTTTTTAGATTAACATTTACTTCTTCAGGACAAATCAAAACACCTATGATGCCGATCAACATCAGTAGAGACATTACTTGATAAGTTAAAGTCCAGCCATAGTCTGAAGCAAAGATTAATGCGAATGAGCTTGAAATTAGAATCGCCATTCTGTAACCAAATTGATAACTAGCTGCTAAGTTGCCTTGCTGATTTAAATCAGCAAGCTCAATTCTAAAAGCATCAATTGCAATATCTTGTACCGACCCAGAAAAGGCTACTAGAAAGGCAATAAATGCAAAAACCTGCAAACTATCAAGTGGGTTAACAATAGAAAGAAGTAGAAGACAAATCGCTATAGATATTTGTGATAACAATATCCAACTCTTTCTATAGCCAAGTCTATTAAGAAAAGGTACCGAAAAATTATCTACCAATGGTGCCCATAGAAACTTTAGGGAATATGTTAAGACTATCCATGCAAAAAAACCTATCAGTGAAAGGTCAATACCAATATCCGCCAACCAAACACCCAAAGTTGAAAAAATTAGAATGTAAGGCAAGCCCGACGAGAAGCCTAAGCTACCTATGGTAAAATTCTTTAACATTTAGAAAATTAGTCTCTGAAGTTTACAAACTGCAAAGGAATATCATAACTCTGATCTTTGATGAGCTGGATAATAGCTTGTAGTTCATCTCTTTTTTTTCCAGTAATCCTTATGCTATCTCCCTGAATAGAGGCTTGAGTTTTTGACTTTGATTGCTTGACCAAAGCAGTTATTTTTTTTGCTAGCTCTTTATCAATCCCTTCTTGCAAGTCTATAGTTTGTTGAGCCGATCCTCCAGAAACTTGAATTTCTCCGGGTTTTAGGCTTTTTAGATCAATTCCTCTTTTAGCAAGAGATTCGTTAAGTAAAGGAGACATTTGATGAATTTGGAATTCTTCATTGGCAGATAAATCTATTTGTTTTTCACTTATACTAAACTCAGCTCCAGTACCTTTAAAGTCAAATCGATTTTGTAAAATTCTATTAGCCTGATCTACGGCATTAGTAACCTCATGATGATCAAGCTCAGATTTAATATCAAAAGAAGCCATACTGCTTACCTCCAAATTACTTTTAGTAAAAGTCTGCCAATCACATTATGAAAATAATTAACAAACTATCGAAGTGTAACACTCTCGTGAGTTACCAAAAAGATTTACACTAGGTTAGACAAGTAATAATGCCAGTCAAATGCCTTTCCAGGATCTGTCTTTCTGCCAGGTGCAATATCAGAATGTCCAACTATGTTTTCTTTTTTTATGTCTTGAAAAACAAGCATCAATTCTTTAGTTATATCTATTAAGGCCCGATACTGATCCTCTGTGTATTTATTGTCATCTGTACCCTCAAGCTCAATTCCTATGGAAAATTCATTACAATTTTCGCGACCTTTAAATGATGACACACCTGCATGCCAAGCTTTCTTATTAAATGGTACAAACTGAACTAGTGATCCATCTCGCTCTATCAGAAGATGACTAGAAACCTTTAAATCATATATTTCACTAAAATAAGCATGGTCATTTGGATCTAGGTTATTAGTAAAAAGTTTTTCGATATAACCTCCTCCATATTCACCGGGAGGTAGGCTAATGTTATGAATTACAAGAAGAGAAATTTCTTCTGTCTTTCGCTCAGAGCAATTTTCAGACAAGCAGATTTTCGCTTCTTTTAAATTAAATGATTGATCGATCTGCAAAGGAATTCCTCTACTGTTTTATGAAAGGCTTTGGTTGTTTTTTTTCTCTAATGTCATTAGTCTTCTTATCTTTTCTAGCTTGCTTTAAACTTTTTCTAATTTCTCTTCTTTTGAGTATTCCATCAGAATTTAAATCCATTTCTCCAAAACGTAAATTGCTTGATGCAAGAAACTCTTCTTTTGAAAGAGTTCCATCGCTATCTAGATCAATCAATCTAAAACGATTTAAAGTAATTGAATTAAACTCTTCAAGACTGATAGATCCATCTTTATCAATATCCATTTCTTTAAGTTGTCCTGACATATCAGGAGCTGTGCTAACCTTGAAAGAGAGCACTACAATTAATAATGTCCCCAAAAAATATATAAATTTCATTTTCTTCACCTCTTTAATTCTTAGGCATCTTGTATTCAAGAAAGTTCCTAGTAGCTTATCTTAAGCCTTTAGGTAATCTAAAAGATATTCCTTCATCGGTTCTTTTTTTATTTCCTACTAAACTAAAGCCATAACATGAGGTAAGTTTATCAATAACTTCTGACACAAGATGTTCTGGAGCGGAAGCTCCTGAAGTAAGGCCAATTTTAGATTTGCCTTTTAAGCAATCTAAAGGTAAATCTTCAATAGTATCAATAAGATAAGCCTCTACGCCTGATCGCTCAGCTATTTCTCTGAGTCTATTGGAGTTCGAACTATTTTCAGAACCAATAACTAACACTAGATCCGACTCAAGAGCCAATTGCTTAATTGCATCCTGTCGATTTTGGGTTGCATAACAAATATCATCTTTCTTTGGGCCCTTGATATCTGGGAATCTATCAATCAGAAAATCTTTTATTTCTTTTGTATCATCTACAGATAAAGTAGTCTGAGTCACAAATGCCAAACGAGACGAATCTTTAAAATTTAGCTTTTTAGCATCTGATATGTCTTCAATAAGGGTAATTGTTCCGCCAAATGATGTATCAAACTGTCCCATTGTTCCCTCAACCTCGGGATGATTCTTATGACCTATTAGTAAACAATCAAATCCCATCTTTGCATATGTATTAACTTCAGCATGTACCTTACTTACCAAAGGACATGTCGCGTCAAAAACATCTAGTTTTCTTACTCCAGATTCAGATTCAACAGCTTTAGAAATACCATGAGCACTGTAAACAACAACCTCCCCTTCTGGTATCTCTTTAATATCTTCTACAAAAATTGCACCTAAACTCTTCAATTCTTCAACAACAGTTTTGTTATGGACTACCTCATGTTTTACATATACAGGGGCGCCATGTATTTCGATAACCTTTTTAACGATCTCTATGGCTCTGTCTACTCCTGCACAGAAACCACGAGTATTAGCTAGTCTTATTTCCATTTGGTCTAAGTTTTGAAATTACTATATCAAGAATATAAATTATTACTCCAATTGTTATAAATGAATCCGCAAAATTAAAAATATAGAAAGAGTAGCTTTCGTAGTAGAAATTTATGAAATCAATTACATGACCTCTAAAGCTACGATCTATTAAATTTCCAATCCCTCCTGATAGTATGAATAATAATGCTAGGGATTCATATTTATTTAAAGTTTCAAAAACCAAAATATAAACCAGATATAAACAAACAAATGAAACTAAAGTGACTAAAATCCATCTCCCTAAGTCTCCTCCATCATCAAACAAACTGAAGGCTATACCAGTATTTAATATTAAATAAATATCTAAAATGGGTAACAAGTTTAAGCTCTCTCCAATGGAGAAATTTTTTACTACAAGGTACTTACTAAGTTGATCTGTAAAAATGAGAGATACAAGGAGAATAATCTTTTTCATGTGAATGAGTCACAATTAGGCAAAAATCCTTATTTCACCATTTCCTTTGACGTTGTCATAGCATCTCTGACAAATAGATTCATGTCCTTTAATTGTTCCAACTTCTGGTCTGCTATGCCAGCAACGAACACACTTTTGGTGATTAGTCCTCTTAACTTGAACTCTCATTCCTTGAATGGCCGAATGATTACCTTCTTGCCCTATATCTGAGACTTTTGCTTCGGAAGTGATGAAAATAAACCTTAATTCACTAGAAAATTTATCAAGAAGACTTTTAATATCTTTTTCACAAAATAACTCCAACTCCACTTCTAATGAAGATCCTATGATTTCATTATTTCTTGCTTCTTCAATATGCTTATTCACTTCTGATCTGATTTCTAAAATCTTATTCCACTCATCATTAGAGAACTTTAAATTGCCTATCTCGTCCCAGTCCTCAAACCACTCAAGTAGATGCACTGATTTAGTATCATTATTCAATAGCTGCCATGCTTCTTCTGCAGTAAAAGAAAGAATTGGGCTAATCCATCTTAATAATGCTTGCAAAATATTGGAAAGAGCAATCTGTGAAGATAGACGAGCATCTGAAGTTGATTTAGCTGTGTAAAGTCTATCTTTTAGTATATCTAAATAAAAACCACCTAAATCATTGGCACAAAAATTATGGATTTTTTGAAACGCATGATGAAAATCATAATTTAGATAGTCTTCTATGATCTCCTCTTGAAGATTCTTAGTTTTAAGAATCATCCATTTATCTAATTCTGTAAGTTTTTCAGGAGCCAGTTTTTGGCCAGAATAATCACTTAAGTTTCCTAATAAAAATCTTATTGTATTTCTTATTCTCCTATAAGAATCAGATGATCTTTTTAAAATATCATCGGAAAGAACAATTTCTTTAGTGTAGTCAGTAGATGCCGCCCATGTTCTCAAGACATCAGCACCCATAGTCTCCCATACTTTTTGAGGAGAAATGACATTTCCCAGAGATTTAGACATCTTCTTGCCATCAGAATCAACTACAAAGCCATGAGTTAATACCGCCTTGTAAGGCGGAACCTCTTTCATAGCAATACTTGTAAGCAAGGATGACTGAAACCATCCTCGGTGCTGATCAGAACCTTCGAGGTATAGATCAGCTGGAAACTGCAAATCTTCATTTTCATCTAATACACAAGCATGAGTAACTCCAGAATCAAACCAGACATCTAGGCAATCTGTTATTTTTTCGTAAAACTCATGATCATCAATTAGATCTTTAATTTCTATATCATGCCAAGCTTGGATGCCTTCAGATTCAACTAAATCAGCTACTTTTTCTATAATTTTTCTAGTTTCTGGATGAAGCTGTCCTGTTTCTTTATGTATCAGCAAGGCAATTGGCACGCCCCAGGACCTTTGTCTAGAAATACACCAATCTGGACGTTCGTCCAGCATTGAACTCATTCTTGCCTGACCCCATGTTGGTGCCCAGTTAACAGAATCGACAGAATCTTGAGCCTGTTGTAAAAGATTTTTTTCCTCCATAGAAATAAACCATTGAGGTGTTGCCCTAAACATAACTGGCGTTTTATGCCTCCAACAGTGAGGGTAACTGTGTTCGTAAGACGATTTAGATAATAAAACCCCTTTCTCTTCGAGGAGATTTGTGATGTTATCGTTAGCTTTGAAAACAAATTGCCCTGCAAAATGTTCTACGTCCTCATTATAAGTTCCATTTCCTTTTACTGGATTCAGCACATCAATACCATTTTGCTTGCATACAGCATAATCTTCTAACCCATGTCCTGGTGCGGTATGCACTATTCCTGTTCCTGCATCAGTTGTAACATGGTCTCCAGATATTATTAGAGAATTTCTATCAAGATAGGGGTGCGTAGCATTAAAACCGAGGAGATCAGCACCTTTACAAGTCCCGAGGGAAGTAAACTTATCCACACCAATTCTTTCTAAGGTCGAATCCACTAAATCTTCAGCAAGAATTATATTTATTGGCTTGTTATCATGAAGTATCTCGATTAACTCATAGGTAAATGATTCATTTATCGTCAGGGCTAGATTCCCAGGTAAGGTCCATGGAGTGGTCGTCCAACTTGCAACATAAGAATTATTAGTGGAGGAGCAAGAAAAAATCTCTGAGACATTTTTATTATCAAAAGGAAAAATAAAATCGATAGAAGTCGATATCTTGTCTTGATACTCTACTTCAGCTTCAGCTAAAGCCGATCCACAATCAACGCACCAGTGAACAGGTTTATCTCCTCTTTGAAGATGTCCTTTTTCAATTATTTTACCTAAGGACCTGATAATGTTCGCTTCAAAAGCAAAGTCCATAGTTATATATGGATTGTCCCAATCTCCAATAATTCCCAATCGCTTGAAATCTTTCTTTTGAATGTCTATCTGTGAGTGGGCATATTCCCTGCAAGCTTGTCGAAATTCTGATACTGAAATCTTATGACCTGCTTTGCCTTTCTTCTTCTCAACATTTAATTCAATGGGCAAGCCATGACAATCCCATCCAGGAACATAAGGAGCATATTTTCCATTTAAAGTCTGAGATTTAATAACTATATCTTTTAGGACTTTTTGGGCGGCATGTCCAATATGAATTTGCCCATTAGCATAAGGTGGACCGTCATGAAGTATAAATTTTTCTCTACCTTCTCTAGCCGCAGCAACTTCCATGCGAAGGTCCATTTTTTCCCAAAATTCAATCATTTTAGGTTCCTTGGAAGGCAAATTTGCCTTCATAGCAAATCCAGTATCAGGCAGATTTAGTGTTTCTTTATAGTCAGACATATTTAATTTTTGGCACTTTAACTGAAATATTCCTTTGCGGAAGAAATATCTTTAAAAATTTGCTCTTTCAAAGCTTCCAAACCATCGAATTTCTTTTCATTTCTTACTTTCTTTAAGAATTCAACTGTAATCTTTTTACCATATAAATTTCCTGAAAACTCAAGAATATGAACCTCTAAGACTGGATTTTGGCCATCGACTGTTGGTCTTATGCCCATGTTGGCTATACCGCCATATTTCTTATCATCTAAATCTACGCTAACTATATAAACACCTGCAATAGGAAGTTTATTTTTAGGAAGCCATAAGTTTGCTGTAGGTACACCGAGTTGAGTGCCAAGTTGTTGTCCATAGACTACATTCCCAGAGAAAGTGTAGGGCTTTCCTAAGAGTTCTTTCGCATCATCAAAATTCCCTGCAATAAGTGAATCTCTAATTCTAGTGCTACTTACTCTTTCTCCATTTACTTCAAAGGTTTCTGTGTTTTCAACTAAGATATCGTTTTCTTTGCCCCAGCCTTTTAAGAAATTAAAATCACCCTCTCTATTTGCACCAAACCTAAAGTCATCGCCTATAACAATCTTTTTAATCGACAATCTTGATAAAACCTCACTTATAAAATCTTCAGGGGTCATTTTTCTAAGCTGATTATTAAAATTTAAGAAAAATGAAAACTCCACACCTAACTCCTTTAAACTTTTTACTTTTTCAGGCCAAGGAAAAATTCTAGGTGGTTTTTCTTCTTCGGTTCCTAAGGCTTCAGCAAAAAACTCTTTTGCATGCGGCTCAGTAAAAATTACAAGAGTCTTCCAATTATTTTGAGCAGCATCTTTTTTCATATTCTTGATGATGTGCTGATGCCCAAGATGAAGTCCATCAAAGTTACCTACAGTTGCTATGAGATCAACATCTTTATATTTAGAAAGATAAAGATCTATATTCTGTATTCCTCTTATTAGATACATGCTAATTCACAAAGCTCTTAATTTTTAATCCTGTTAATCTTAAAGCAATCAAATATAAACCTATACCAATGATGATCATTTTTAAGAGATAGAATATTTGTTCAAAATCACTGGAGTTTCTTAGATAGGCAGCTTCTTGACCAAAAAAACTTAGGAATAGAACTAACAGTAGAGAGGCAAAAACTAATCTTAACCAAAATATAAGCCACCCTTCAGAAGGCCTATAAACATCATCGCGTTTAAGAAGAATTAATAAAGTTAATACAGTGAAAAAAGCTGATATGGAACTCGCTAGTGCAAGACCTACATGACCATAACTAAGATTAAAGCCTAAAAACCAGGCTAGAAATGCATTCAAAATCATTGAAGCCAAAGCTACGTACATTGGTTTTTTAGGCTCTTGTCGAGCAAAAAAACTGGGTGTCAGAATTTTTATGAGCATAAATGCAACTAAACCAAACGCTAAAGCAATCAAGCTATATGAAGCTTGCAAAGAATCTTGAGAATTAAAAGCCCCTCGTTCAAATAAAATTAGGATTATCGGTTCTGCAAGCATAATTAAGCCTACAACTGCAGGTATCCCTATGAGCAATATTAATCTGATAGACCAATCTAAAGTGTTTGAGAAGGATGTTTTATCTTCTATCACAAATAATGATGATAGTCTTGGCAGAATCACCGTTCCTATTGCA
>OCZA010000067.1_pt1 | contig 34189 bp, 39 predicted proteins | sample 1539021 | NCBI WGS metagenome assembly OCZA01 (sample SAMEA2619376, study PRJEB22493) | marine metagenome | biome: marine biome (ENVO:00000447); feature: surface water layer (ENVO:00002042); material: "saline water (ENVO:00002010), including plankton (ENVO:xxxxxxxx)" | depth 5 m | reverse complement strand
TTTAATAACTTCATCGAATTCTTTCATCCAATCTGTTAACCAGAACGCAAAAAAATTGTTTCTATTGCTATTATAATTTTTATCTATTCCTACAATAGACAAAGAACTATTTTGATAATGTAATCTAAGTGTTGATAAACTACTTGCTCCCATCCCCAAAAAAGCTACATCATAAATTTTCATTTCTAAAAGTATCCCTGAGTGAAGTGTAATTTTTATAAATATATTTAATAAGAAAAAATTTAGGAATAGAAATTATAGTAATCCATAATTTTTCATAATTATTTAAGTATGTTCTTTGTAAATCATATCTATAATTGTTTTTTTTAATTTTATTTCCAATCCCTTTATACACTTGTGCTGAAATAAAAATACCAAGTCTAGTTTTAATGGGGATATATCTAAGACCACTGAATCCATTTTTGTAAAAAATGTCAGATAGCTTAATTAATTTTTCCAAAACATTCGCAACTTTCTTTTTATCAGAATTCTGTAAATCAATAAGATCTTTTGTTGACACATCTCCCATCCATTCTTTAGGAATATATAATCTATCCATTTTTGCATCTTCATAAATATCTCTAGCAATGTTAGTTAATTGCATGGCAATCCCCAAATCAACAGCATGCTTTCTTGCGTTTGGTTCATTAACAAGAATAATAGGTAGCATCATCAACCCAACTGTGCCCGCAACTTCATATGAATATTCTATCAGTTCAGACTCTGTGTTTATCCTGACTTTTTCCTGATCTTTAAGGAGTCCTTTAACTAAGTCTCCCAAAATATCAATTTTTATATTATTTTTTTTAAAAAATTTATTTATTGCGTTTAATTCGTTTGTAATAATTTCTTGATACTCACTTTTAATTTCTTTAGATAAATCTTTTTCCGAGTCGTCAGCTAAATCATCAAAATATCTACAAATACTATATAACTCACTAGCCGCTAGCTTGTTTTGATGAGGTAGAAAAAAACTGGCCCAATAAAAACTTTTTCCATGATTTCTTAAAGAATTAATGTCGTATTGGTACCCACTCACAGATTTAACTGATACCAAAATCTTTCTTGATTAACTTTTCTATAACCTTTGCAGAGCATAAAACTCCTGGAATACCTGCACCAGGATGAGAGCCCGCCGCTGAAAAATATAAGTTATTAATGTTTTTATCTTTGTTATGATAGCGGAACCAAGCTGACTGTGAAAAAATTGGGGCAACAGAAAAACCCGCACCATGCATTGATCTATAGTCATTTTTAAAATCTTCAGGTGTCATCCAAAAATCGGCTTCGATATTTGTATCTAGAGAGGGCATGATAGTATCGCCCAACGCTTTAACTATCCTATTTCTTAATAAAGGGCCTTCTTTATCCCAATCCACATTTGATTGAAGGTTTGGTACGGGACATAAAACATAAAAACTATCCTTTCCTGATGGAGCAAAAGTCTCGTCAGTTGCAGTAGGTCTATGAAGATATAATGAAAAATCTTTGGTGAGTATTTTGCTTTCAAAAATATCTTTTAAAAGTTCCTTGTACCTATCAGCCATCCAAATTGTATGATGTGCAACAGAGGGATATTGTTTCTTACTCCCAAAAAATAAAACGTAAAGACCCATCGAATACTGGGTATACTTTTCAGGTTTAAACATAGTTCCTCTGTTATATTTTGATTCTAACATCTCTTTATACACAGTTGGAGGATCGGCATTACATATCACTGCATCGGCATGAATAATCTCACCATCTGAAAGCTTTATACCTGTAGCTTTTTTATTATTAACTAATATCTTATCTACATCAGAATTTTTTATAATATTAATTTCATTTCTAATCATTAGCTTTTCTAATTCACTAACAATTTTTCCTGTTCCTCCCATACAAAAGAAGACACCCCATTTCCTCTCTAAGTAATGGATGAGCGCATAAATGGATGTTGTAGTGAAAGGATTTCCACCGACTAAAAGAGGGTGTATAGAAAAAGCTTTTCTTAAAAATTCATTTTTTAGTTTGCTATTAACTAATTGGCTTACAGTTAAATAGCTTTTTAATTTTAATAAAGAAGGAACTTGCTTTGCCATTTCCCAAAACGATGAAAACGGCTTATCCGAAAGTTTCTCAAAACCAATTTTAAATATTTCTTTGGAGGTGCTTAAGAGATTCTCATAACCTTTCACATCATTTGGATCAAATTTTCTAATCTCCTCATTGGTGTCTTCAATAGAGGGTCTATAATCAAATGTTTTGCCGTTATGAAAATAAAATCGATACCAGGGATCAAGGGGAACAAAATTTAAATAATCTTTTAAGTTTTCATTATAAAGATTAAATAATTCTTCAAATAAAAAAGGAGCTGTTATTACAGTAGGCCCAGCATCATGTCTATAGCCTTGTCTCTGGAATACCCTGGCTCTTCCACCAAGCATATCCAAACGTTCTACTAAAGTAACGTCAAAACCCAGCTTTTTACACCTAAGAGCCGCCGCTAAGCCGCCAAAACCCCCACCTATTATTACAGCTTTTTTATTCAAGAATTATAAAGTATATGAAATTTAGATAAAAAAAAACCAGGCAAGTTATACTTGCCTGGTTAAATATTAATTATAAATAATTAAGCTTTTTTGCTTGATGCAACTGCAGCAGCCCAAATAACTGCAACAAATGCGATCTTATTCACAACGTCAGCAACATTATAAATAACGTTAAGTGTTACTGCATCAGCTCCTCCAGTTAGATAACCGAAGAAATATCCTAATGGATAAATTGCCCATCCGACTGTAACAATCCATCTCATTGTGTTGAAAGCTGTTTGAACAGCAGCAGGACATTTGTCTGCAGCAGCTTTACCAGCTTCACCAGCAAAAATTTCATATAAAATGTATGCCCAACCAGCTAGACCTACAATAAATCCTGCCCATGCATTGATAAAGCCAGCTTCACCAGCATAACCAGCAACAAGCATTACTAGAGTACCAATTAAAAGTCTCCAGAAGATACCAGCTGATACTGTAGCAACAGCAGCAAGGATAATGTAAAATTCAATCATCTGTAATGGAACAGTGATTAACCAGTCAACATATCTATAAACAGTAGGTGTTTCACCTGTTGTTACCCATACTTCTCTCATATAGAAGTAGTGAACTGCGGCAACTAAACAAACTAGACCACCAAGTGCAAGAGATGTCTTCCACTTACCGGATACGTTGTTAGTCTCTAAAAAGAAAAATGCAGTTGCGGCAACCATACACATTGAGATAACCCAAAAAGATATCCCAACAAAGTCAGTTGGCTCTAATGCTGCAGCTGCTGAGGCAACGCCTGGCAGAGCAGTTAAAGCGGCTGTAGGAACAGCCATTGTTTTTAAAAACTTAATCATTGAGTACTCCTTTTCTTAAGTTTTGTAACTTATAACAGAATCCAAATAAGGGATTTGCTAATTCCCAGGGATTATAGGGAAAATATGCAAAAAAAAAATACTTTTAATGCCTTTAATTAATGCCAATTGTGAGTATAGTGGATAAAAAATGGCTATTTTACATGATAGTGTGATTTTTAACGGCTTTTTGTTCTTCTTATCCACACTAATACTCTGGATAACTCTTAAATACACTAAAAATTACATAAAGAATAAAAAGACTAAGAAAAACATCAATCTTATTATCTATGTTCTCTTTATTGGAATGATTATCTTTATTTTTGACAATCACACCTCTCATTATTTGAATAACCTTTAATTTTATGAAAATAAGCAAAAATTTTGATGCAAATCACATAAAATCATTTTCATCGAATTTTGATCGTAAACTTCTCAGACATATACAAAAATTAAAATCCCCAGATAGTAAAATTAAACAAGCTATGATTTATTTTGTTAAAACGGGTGGGAAAAGAATAAGACCATTTTTTATTTATCGAATGGGGTTATTTTTAAATATTAAACCTAACATTTTACAAGATTTTGCTCTTTCGATTGAATGTGTTCACCTTCATTCTTTAATACATGATGACTTGCCCGCCATGGATAACGATGATTATCGAAGAGGAAAACTCACTGTTCATAAAAAATTTGACGAGGCCACGGCCGTGTTAGCAGGGGACATGTTTCAAGTCTTGTCTGTTAAGACATTGGCGGAGTCAAAGCACCTCTCAGCTAATCAAAAAATAAATTCTATTCAAATGCTTTCAAAAGCAAATGGTTTGGAGGGATTGATAGCTGGTCAATCATTAGATATTTATATGAAAAAAAACTCCAACATCAAAGATATTGAAAAGATGTACCTTTTAAAAACAGGTGCTTTATTTAGTCTTTGTTTTCATCTCCTTTTAAACGTTAAAAATTTGAGTTTAAAAAAGAAAAAAGAGTTAAAGCTCATTGGTGAAAAAATTGGAAAAATTTTTCAAGTCACTGATGATATGTTGGATCGATGGGGAGATGAAAAAAAGGTAGGAAAAAAAATTAATAAAGACTCACAAAAAGCTAATATTGCTTATAAGTTCAGTCGAGAGGAATGTCTGAAATATCTGCATCAAATTCAAAATAAAAATTATAAAGTTTTACAAAACTTTTTTAATACTAGTAAAGAGGGTCTAGATTATATGTCAAGTCTTGTTGATTTTATTGTCAACCGTGTTAAATAAAAGAAGGATGAACTTAATTTATACAAAGGTTCTTATGTAAAATGATAATCGATGAAAAAGAAATTTCTGAAGCACGTAACTCTTGGGGCGAGGGTCTTATTGCGATTTCAAATGCCTTTGAGAGTGGGGGAATTGAGCAAGCAACTTTAGTTGCTAATGATATCTTAGATAGGTTATACGGATTTGAGCTTGGTCCAATTTTATTTAAACCCACTCAAAGCGGGGGAGAGCAGACTTTCCGCCATAATAAAGAGGGAGCTTTATCGTATTTTGTGGGTCATAACTCTAAATATCCTCTGGATAGTGGCTTCGGTTTAAAATTCTGGCGCGAAGTTAAGTCTGAAACTTCTTCATTAAGGGTTGATAAAGATATAGCTATGTGGATGGGCTGGGTATTTTTAACCAACAAAGAGGGTGACTTGATCAAAGTAGATAAAAGTTGGGGATATAAAAAAGCACCCAGTGGTGAATTGAAAATTATTTTGCACCATTCTTCACTGCCCTATGAGATATAAAAAATTTTTTTAAAAATTTTAATTATTAATTACTATTAGAACAGATTGAATAGTTTCACCATCTAAGGTGAACTCACCGTTAAGGTTAGTATTTAAAGTAACTTTTACTAAATTTTCTTTCAAATAGAAAAACCTTTGAGGAATATGAAACCATTGAGAATAAACCCTTGCTATTTTTATATCATTTACATAAAGGCTTAAATATCCTGTGTTAGATTGATTTTCTTTTCCAACTAGGTCAGGAGCTAGATTAAAATTTTTTAAATCGATATATAAATTGTATCCATCCACACTATCTTTCATAATTTCTAAATTAACAGATGGGAAGGGAGGTGCTACCTCAACCTTATGGCCAGGGTGGTGAGCAAAAGAATTTGTTGAGAATAAAACTAAGACTATAATTATAAAAAATCTCATTGGCACATTTTATCTTATCTTAAGTTTAGTTATACAGATATTATTGGCAAGCATCCCTGGAGTATTTCTTATAGAATTTATTTTTTTCAAAATTAAAAATAGTAATATGAATTATTTTTTTATCACTAGCATTGTTTTGAACAAAGATACGACAATTTTCTGCGTTATATCGATGAAACTCATAATATTTTTCATACTTTGAAAAGTTTAAATCTCCATACTCCGATACCAAAGAAGTTAATTTTTTAGATTGAAACCCTTCAATACCTGAAAAATCTTTAAAATCTATTTCTGGTTCTTCATTCGTTGTTATTATTTCTTCTTCAGGTTCATATATAATTTCCTTTTTAGGCTCGGGTATAATTTCTGGCTTTTTATCAAGGGACGTTGTCTCACAACTAATTATGAACAGAGACAACAATAATAGTGAAATTTTTTTCATTATAGAAACATCTAAATTTGAGAGATAATAGGTTAAATATTCCAACAAACAATTAAAATAGCAGTCGCACATTAATGATTTTTATAAAAGAGATTTTCTATATTTAAGTCAGCAGCAACTATTTTTCATCTTATATTTAGTTTATAATAAAAATGTGAAGATTAAATACGAGCAACCGACTGTCTATCCTCAATCATATAAAAGTATTCTGGGTCAAAGGCCTTTATGGGACTGGAGACATGATAAATTATTGTGGGTAGATATTTACGAGAATAAAATCATAGAAACAGACCAAAATAACGCCAAAGAAAGTTATTATATAATTACTGAAGGGGTAACAAATATACTTCTACAAGATAACGAAAATTATCTAATGAGTTCTCATGACTCGATTTTCTCACTTCATTCCTCCATTACTAAAAAAGAGCTTCTTTCTAAAATAAATTTTGAAAATTCTGGTAATAGAATTAACGATGCTGATATTGATCTTAATGGGAACGTCTGGATTTCAACAATGGATACAAATCAGAAATCAGAAACAGGAAAAATTATTTGCCATGATATAAATTTAGATCCTATCTATTTTGATAATTCTTATATTGTTTCAAATGGTCCAATTTTTGACTATGAAAGAAATATTGGCTATGTAACAGATTCAATTAAAAGAATTATTTATTACTTTTCGTTAGAAGATATTTCAAAAAATGGAATACAAAAAAAAATATTTCTATCTATGAATAATATAGATGGGAATCCTGACGGTATGACAGTTGATAAAAATGGTAATCTTTGGGTTGCTATGTGGGGAAGTGGAAAAGTTTGCTGTTTTGATAAGGAAAGTAATTTAAAAATGATATTACAACTACCAGTATCCAAAGTTACAAGCTGTGCATTCGGAGGGACTGATCTCAATGAGTTATTTATCACAACTGCTTCAGTGGGTTTAAATGATATCGAGTCAGAAAGACAACCGCATGCAGGAAAACTATTTAAGTTCACAACCCAAGAACAAGGATATGCATCAAATTGTTATAGATCTGAATTTAATTCTAATTTGTATCATTAGATATGAAGTTCAATCAGTCAGAAATTAGCGATATAATTCAATTAGCTTGGGATGATCAAACTGACTTTAGTCACATAACTAAAATTTATGAAATTAACGAGGGTGATGTAAAAAAAATTATGAAAAATAACATTAAACGTAAAAGTTATGAAATTTGGAGAAAAAGAATTTCTCAACGTAGTGCTCAAAAAACACAACTAAAAGGAAAAACACATGTCTAAGGCTTTATTTGGTGCTGGCTGTTTTTGGGGAGTAGAAAAAAAATTTTCAGAACTAAAAGGTGTTACATCCACGGAAGTCGGATATTCACAAGGTATTACAGAACAGACCACATATGAGGAGGTTTGTTCAGGAAATACTAATCACGCTGAAGTTATACTTGTTTCCTTCGATGAAAGCCAAACAAGCTATGCTAATTTAGTTGATTTTTTTTTTCAAATTCATGATCCAACAACCTTAAATCAACAAGGCCCCGATAGAGGCTCTCAATACCGTTCTTTAATTGGTTTCTATGATGACTCACAAGAAAAAGTAGCAATCGAAATCACAAAAAAATTAAATGATAGTCAATTTGATCAAAAAATAACAACAGTTATTGAGCCAGTCAAAAACTATTGTCCTGCTGAGGAATATCACCAAAAATATATTGAAAAAAAATACTCTTTCTTAAATATTTAGATCTCTCAAACAGGAGAGTAGGGGTAAATAATTTTAGGAAAACTATAAGTGGATTTTTTCTTGAAGTAATTGTTAATAAAGTAATTGGATTTCAGGTCATAAAGATTTAAAGATTTTTTTTTAACAAATTTGAATTCTGAAATTCTTTTTAATTTTTTTAAACCATTACCTATAAGAATATAATCTTTATTTAATAAAGCGAAGAGTTCCTCTCCTATTACATATGTTTTCGATTTTCCAATAAGTTTACCTTGAGCACTTATTTTTTGAACCGCTAAGTCTCTTCGATTAGTATCAATGATACATAGTAAGTTTTTAGTTAGTTCTTCATTAATGCCTAAATAATAATGTTCAAAAATAGAGTAGCTGTGAATTCTAGTTTTATGATTAAAAAAAAACCCTTTCATTAATGCGTGACAATTCCTAATAGCAGTAAATCTAGCTGGTCCCTTATTAAGATGAAGATATTTAATATTATCAGGCTTTATGCCCGTATCTTTCACTAATTTTTGAAGAATTTTTGCCAAAATTTTCTCATGACCATAGTCACATTTTTTTGTTTGGTCCCATAAAATCTTTTTATTTTTAAATAAAGTTATAGAACAGTATGATAAGGAACTATCAATGCCCATCTCTAAATTCTTTTCTTTAATTGTCATATTTCTTTTTAATTTATTTTTTCACTCATCATTATCCTTTGCAACTACAATAAAGGATACAATTCCCAATAATATCCTAATGTATCATCGCTTCGGTGAAACAAAATACCCTTCTACAAACATTACAGTAGGTCAACTAGAGAACCATCTACAGTATTTAAAGGAAGAGCAATTTGAATTTATCTTTGTAAAAGATCTGATAGTGCCAGAGAATTTAACATTCAAAACTATATCCATTACAGTAGACGATGCTTATTTATCCTTTTATGAAGTAGGTCTTCCCATTTTTGAAAAATATAATATTCCTGTTACGCTCTTTTTAAATACTGAAAATGTAGGAGGAAACAATTACATGAGTTGGTCGCAACTCCAAGATGCTCTTAGTCGCGGTGTGGATATCCAAAATCACACCCACTCTCATTCCAGTTTACCAAAATTAAGCGAAGCAGAAATTATTTTAGAAATTGAAAATTCTCAAAAGCTCATTCTTGATAATTTAAACATTACACCTCATCTTTTTGCCTATCCGTTTGGAGAAGCCAGTGCTGCGGTTCAAAAAATTGTTATGAGATACTTCGATGCAGCTTTTGGTCAGCACTCTGGTGCTTTTTCTATTGATCAGAAATATTATATACCTCGATTTCCCCTAAATGAAAATTATGGATCCATTGAAAGGGTGAGAGACGTGTCACGAACTTTGCCATTCTCCAAAATTATCTTTGAACCTAGCGATCCTTATTTAGCCACTCCTTCTAAAAGATTTGTTTTGGACTCAGCAGACGGTATCGAAGGTATTAAATGTTATGTCAATGACTTCCAAGGATCATTTGAACAAAACATAACCACCTTAGAAAATAAATTATTAATTGAATTAAACCGCTTACCAGTTTCTGGAAGATTGCGTTTTAATTGTACTAAAGTTGATCAGGGCGTTTATTGGTTTGGCTACCAATATTTAATTAATTAATATTCAAATCGATCAAAATCTCTAAGTTTATTAGACTCAATAATCAATTCTAATTTGTCGACGTATTCATCTCCTATTTCGGCGTAAGCAGCTAAAAACTTCACTTTAGCACTAATAGGGTCTGTATATTGTACTCTTTCTGCAATTCTTCTAACCACTCTGAAGCTATAGTAAGCCCCATGAGTATTAATATTGTGCATATAGGCTTGGACACTTTTTTTGAGACTATCAAACTTTAGGACGGCATGGGTTTTGTCATCATCTCTTTCCTCTGGTATCAGTCCTCGTTGCTCATTAGTTGTCCACTGACCATAAAGAGCATTTCCCTCTAGGGCAAAGCGAGACTGACCCCATCCACTTTCAATAATAGCTTGTCCTAATGCTAGAGATGTGGGGATCATATTAATTCTTTGTTTTAATTGTTTAAAAAGTTTGAGATTAATTTTACTGTAATCAAGTTTATATTTTTTTGATAGTCTCACTACTTCATTTGTTTCGTTTTCATTTAAATCAGTGCGAGAAAACTTTTTTTCTATATTAATAATCATTCTACGATCTTCTAAGATGAGGGAATTAGCTTCATAAATAATAGGAAGAGTAACTAAATAAAATAATTTTTTTTTAGTAGGTACATCTAGTAAGTCCTTAAAATCTGCAGGTAGACTTTCTAATATGGGTAAAAATTCTAGTTGTTTTTCTGTTAAATTTTCTGGCTGTAAATTATTTTTTTTATAATAAATACTGAGATCTTTCCAGCTTTCAAAACCCTGAGCGTTTAGTAATAAAGGACTTAGAAAAATCCCAATTAATATTATGAAAAATTTATGCGTCAACGGGGCGAACTTCACGAACTTCAGGAATATAATGCTTTAACATGTTTTCTATTCCCATCTTTAAAGTTGCCGTCGAACTTGGGCAGCCTTGACAAGCGCCTTGCATTTGAAGGAATACAATTCCTTCATTATATTTGTCAAAAATTATATCGCCGCCATCCATTGCTACTGCTGGTCGAACTTTTGAATCCAAAAGCTCCTTAATTTTTTTAACAACATCACTATCGTTTTCATCGTGTTTATGTTCAGTTCGGGGTGCTTGTTCAGAGATAACAGGTTTTTTCGTAGTAAAGTGTTCGATGATGCACCCTAAAATAGCAGGTTTCATCAAAGTCCATTCGTTAATCTCCGCCTTAGTTATAGTAATAAAATCAGATCCAAAAAAAACACTCTCTACACCTTTAATGTGAAAGAGATTTTGTGCCAAAGGAGAACTGCCTGCAGAAGACTCATCTTGAAAGAAAATAGTCCCTTCTTTCATGACTTCTTGGCCTGGCAAAAACTTCAAAGTTGCCGGATTGGGTGTTGGTTCAGTTTGTACAAACATTATGAGTAATATGTCTATAATTTACGAAAATTCAACCATAACGGTTTTATTTAAAACCAACGATTTTATAGACATCTTCTAGGATGGGGTTGGCAATGAGGGAAGCTTTCTCTGTTCCTGTAGCCAAAATGGCATTTAGCTCATCTTGATTATTTAATAAATTTTTAATCTCTACTCTAATAGGGCTAATAACTTGGACGAGACAATCCGCTAAATCTTTTTTAAGAGTGGAATATTCTTTTCCAGCATATTGTCCTAAAGTCTTGGAGGCTTCTTGGTTTAAGGAGGCTGATAAAATATTTATAAGATTTAAACATTCTGGCTTAGCTTCAAGATCATCTAATGAACTTGGAATTAATTCAGAGTCAGATTTTGCCTTCTTAATTTTAGAGACGATAATATCATCTTCGTCTGTCAATAAAATTCTTGAAAAATCGGAAGGATCAGATTTAGACATTTTTTTGGTTCCATCACGCAAACTCATAACTCGAGTAGCATTTCCATATATGAGAGGTTCCGGTAAAGGAAAAAAATCAACGCCAAAATCATTATTAAACTTTTGAGCTATATCCCTTGATAGTTCTAAATGTTGTTTTTGATCATCACCCACAGGTACGTGTGTGGCAAGGTAGGCTAGAATATCTGCCGCCATTAAGTTGGGGTATACCATGAGACCCACGCTGACATTTTCTTTATTTTTTCCAGCCTTATCTTTAAATTGAGTCATTCGATTTAACCAGCCTATGCGACTAACACAATTAAAAACCCAGGCTAGTTGAGAATGAGCGGGAACACTAGATTGTTGAAAAATAATTTGTTTTTTATAATCCACTCCAGCTGCAATAAAAGAGGCGAGCACTTCTAATATATTAGATTTCAGCTCAGCAGGGTTTTGTTCAACGGTAATAGCATGTTGATCTACTACACAGTACACACAGTTGTATTTATTTTGGAGTTCTACAAAATTTTTTATAGCACCTAAATAATTACCTAAGTGAAGTGTGCCTGTTGGCTGCACACCAGAAAAAACTCTTTGTTCAAAATTTTTCATGTTAGTTAATTAAAATAGATATCAGAATAATGACTTTATTTCGAGAAAGTTCATTGAAATTTTTAAAGCGATTAAGCAGACATCTACTTAAACATCCTTCAATGAGAGTATAAGATCTACAACTTTAAAGATTAGTACAATAAATCAACAAATTCAGGCTTTTTTATATAATTTTATTCAGTTGAGCTTCCAAGGACTCAAGGATCGTAGAGTTTTTAATTTTTTTATTTTTTAAGTCAGTGATTTGAAAAATATCAAAAACTTTTTCACCATAGGTAGATATTTTTGCTGATTGGACGCTAACATTATTTGCATGGAAAATATTTAAAATATCCATTAAAAGACCCTGTCTGTCACCGGATAAAATTTGAAATGTTGTTACTTGTTTGCTCATTTTGTTGTCGATAGTAATCATAGGAGATACATCAAGTTTAGATATGGAAGAATAAATATTTGCAACCTCCTTGTTATCAATTTCATTAATGCTAGAAGTTAGATGATCAATAAGACGCTTTTGTTCATTTTTTTCTTTGATAGCTTTTTGAGCAGAATTACAAATCCAAAATACATCTATAACAGTGTCATTATTTAATGAAATAATTCTTGAACCTAAAATATTAGACTGTGAGTTGCTAATGCCTGCTACTATATCTTTGAGAATACCAGAGCGATTAGGACATATTACAATAACAGCACTGTATTCTGTATTTTCATAATTAAGAAAATTTATAGAAGGCAATCTTTTATTTTTTTGGAAATCTTTATAAAATTTAAAAATATCAATAATCATTCTGGAGGAAAAGGCCTCCCAAAAAAAAGAAGGAAGAATGGAAGTATTTTTTTGGATAAAAGTCTTCATAGGTTTATCAACATTTTTTAAAACATATTTTTGGATAGAGCTTTGAACAGAAGAAGAATAGGAAGCACTATCCAGACCTCTTTGAAGAAAGTCTCGAGAATTATACAAAAGGCTTCGCAATAAACTTATGCGCCACTCATTTAAAATATTTGGACCCACCGCTGCAATATCACAAAGAGTAAACAGAAAGAGAGAATTTATTTTCTCTGGCGTATTAGCAATGGAAGTAAAGGAAGCAATGACATCGGGATCCTGAGGATCATTTTTAAAAGCAATATCACTCATCAACAAATGGTTTTCAATCAACCAGAGAGCCATCTCTTGATCTTCTTTTTTCAACGGCAATCTTTGAAATATTTTTTTTGTTAGTTCCTTGCCATAGATAGAGTGCCTTTTAGGCCCTTTCTTACCAATATCATGGAATAATAAAGCGATATGAAGAGCAAATTTCAGGCTTATTCGGCTATAAATCTCCTTATAAAAGGACTGCTTTTTAAGCTCACTTAAGTGATACAAAGTTAATAAGAGATGCTCGTCTGTAGTATAATGATGATAAATATCAAATTGAACCTGGCCCCATATTCGCCCAAATTCAGGAAATAACTCATTAAGGATTTTGGTATCATTTAAATATCTCAAGACTTGAATGGGATTTTTCTTTGAAACAATAATATCAACGAGGGATTGATAGTGTGAAACTGTCATGGAACTTTTAAGGTGTTTTCTTTTTTCCTCCACAATTTTTAAAAAACGAGGATGAACATAGATACTATTATTTAGAGATGTTTCAAAAACACTTAGCCAGTTTTTTTGAAGATTTTTAGAACTATAATCTTTTAAATGAAGAAATCCTTTCTCTACTAAAAACTCCTTACTCAGTAATTTTATTTTAGTGGGTTTAGATTTATAAATTGTCTTTAAAATAATATCTTCGGGAAGTTTTGAATAAAAAGTGTTGAGTAAAGATTCTATTTTAGCAATATTTACAAAAAGATGTTTCATAAAACGTTCAACACCTTTTTCTTTTATTTTATCTCGGTAGGAAAGTTTTTTGGAAATTTTTAATTGGTTTTCAATTGATAGAGTATCTCCTTTGCTATCATTAAAAAGGTGGATGAAGGCTCGAACTGTTAGTAAAAATTTCCATGAAGACTTAAGCTCTTTAACCTCGGATGCCGTAAAAATATTTATTTGAGACAGCTCATCTAACTTGTGAACATTAAATATAAAAATAGAAATCCATATAATAGTATGAATGTCTCTAAGGCCCCCAATACCCTCTTTAATTTGTGGTTCCAAATTACTTTTAATTCCCAAATAAAAATCATGTCGATCTACTAACTCGAGTAATTTTTGTTCACATATTTTTAAAGGATTAATTTTTCCAACTAAAATTTTTATGGAGCGAACAAATTCACCATAGTAATCCTCATCACCAATTAAATAACGAGTCTCTACAAATTTTGTAACAGTCTTGATATCCTTTTTTGAGTCAATCGTAGCCTGTTTGATAGTTAAAAAAGAAATACCAACTTCTAGTCCAATGTCCCATAAGGAGTTATTTAGTGTAGTGATAAAATCTCTAATATTTTTGTTAGTTTTCTTGTAAATAAATAGTAAGTCTACATCGCTCTTAGGGGACAGATCTCTTCTTCCATAACCGCCCACTGCAATTAAAGTAAAGTCGGAGACTGGATGTATCTCTAAAATTTCCTCAACAAGTTCCTTGACGATGTTGTCGACTAAGTTTGTATGGTTTTTATTAAAATGAACTCCATCATTAGTGCTTATAAGTGTTTGAAAAAGCTTATCTCTTTCTGAGAGATATTTTCTTTTAAGTTCAAGGGCTTTTTTCATAAATAAATTTAATATCCGAGTATATTAAGCATGGTATTAAACACTAAAGACTAATCTCTGAATATACATTAACTAGATTATTATATTCCCAATCTAAAGCTTAAAAAGAATATAAATCTGAACAATTAAAATAAAAAAGGGCACAATAGTTCTAATTAGTTCCATGGTATGGTTATATTCATCACACTTTCTCTCAAACCAATTTCTTTGATATTTTTTATCAGACATTGATAACAATTTATTGTATTTTCTTTACTTTGTTAAATTAAATTTAAAATGGATAGTAAAAAACAAAGAAACAAATTAGAGCGTAAATTAGACGAATATAATCATACTATGAGTTTCATAAGGACGATTATTCCAGTTATAATCCTCATACTCCAAATCTATATATTGCTCAAAATAATTTAATAATCGCATTTTGTATCAAACAATTAAAAATTAATTTAATATTTTTTTTTTCAATGTATTCTTAAATTAAATATAATTTTCATTTATGATTTTTGATAAATTCAAAGTTTTTATTCCAATAATTTTAGCAAATCTTTTCTTATTTTATTTTTTAGATACCAAAGAAATTATTTTATTTTTCTTTTTCGAAATTTTATTAATTTTAAGCTTTATATATTTTATAAAAAAAAGTGAGAAATCATCAATTAAAAAACAAACCGATAAAAAAGAAAATAAAGATTTAACTTTGAGTATATATGAAAGTTTTATCGATAAGCTAGATAACCCTATTTTTATTATTGGTAAAGATTTTAAAATTATTTCTCAAAATTTAAAATCTCAAGAAATATATGAAGATCAGTCATCTAATGATATATCAACAATAATAAGAGATTATGACTTTATTCAAAATTTAGATGAATATAAAAAAAATAATGAATTTAATAGATTTACTTGGTCAAAAAATCTTCCTGATAGAAAAATATTTAATACTGAAATTTTAAATTTTTCTGAATTCCTCATTATTATTATAACTGATATTACCAATCAAAAACTTATAGAAGAAAAACAAACTATCTATTTAGATGATCTAACACATGAGCTTAAGACGCCCTTATCAACAATCATTGGATATCTTGAGACAATTGACTTTAATAACTACACAATTGAAGAAAATAAGAATTTTTTAAAGATCATCAATTCTAAAACATTTGAAATTAAAAATCTTATCGATCAAATTTTAAAATTATCTGAAACAAATATTGCTAATAAAGAAATTCTCAAAATCAATATTCAAGAAATATTAAAATCAACAATAGCTAGTTACGACAACTTATTTAAAAAATCAGGTATATCCTTTCAAATAGATATAGAATCAGCAAATAATAAAGTTACTTCGTTTACCTCAATGGAGTTAGAAGTTGTTATTAATAACCTTTTATCCAACGCTTTAAAATACACACCTAAAGGTAAAACAGTCTCATTAAAAACAAAAATTACTTCTGAAAACGACTTGTCGATTATTATTCAAGACCAGGGTATAGGAATACCACAAAAAGATTTAAGCAGGCTTACAGAAAGATTCTTTAGAGTTGATCAAAGTCGCAATAACCAAACAGGTGGTCATGGGTTAGGTCTCACGATTGCTAACCATATACTCTCAAAAAATGGATGTGTTCTTGAAATATCAAGCGAACTAGGTAAGGGAAGTATTTTTAAGTTTAATTTAAAACTGTCATAAAACTTTAACATTTATCAAATAAATTCGTAATGTTTTTAAAATAAAAATAGATTAATTAAAAATAACTAAGAAGGAAAAAATAAGCATGAAAAAAACCTTAACAACCTTAATTCTTTTAAGTGTAATTTCTTTAGCAAACGCAAGAGATACTATTAGTATTGTTGGTTCCTCAACAGTATTCCCTTATGCAACCATTGGTGCAGAAAGATTTACTGAAGAAGGATATAATGGAGCAACAATTGAGCCAACTGGAACTGGCGGTGGTATGAAACTTTTTTGTGGAGGAATTGGAGAAAAATATCCTGATATAACTAATGCCTCACGACCAATGAAGTCTAAAGAAGCAAAACTTTGTTTAGAAAATGGTGTAACTGAGGTAATTGAAGTTGTGTTAGGCAATGATGGCTTGACATTTTCTAACAGTGTTGAAGCAGAAAGATTTAGTTTAAAAAAAGAACATATTTTTTTAGCTATGGCTGCTGAGGTACCTGTGGATGGAGCAATTATTAAAAATCCATTTACAAAATGGAGTGAGATCGACTCATCCTACCCTGATTATGAAATTGAAGTACTAGTAGCCCCTCCTACTTCTGGAACTAGAGATGCCTTTGACGGATTAGTAATGGAAAAAGGGTGTGAAAGATCGGGATATGAAGACATTAAGGGCAGTGATGATGGATGTACATCATATAGAGAAGATGGAAGAACAATTGAAATGGGTGAAAACGATACTCTAATTGTTCAAAAACTCGCTGAAGATCCGGAGCGTTTTGGATATTTTGGCTATAGTTTTTTAAGTGCCAATCAGGACAAAATTCAAGGAAGTTTTATCGATGGAGTAGAGCCAACTATGGAAACTATTCAATCTTATGAGTACCCTAATGCAAGACCCCTTTTCTTTTATATAAAGAAATCTCATATAGGCGTAATCCCAGGCATTGCTGAATACGCATCTTTAATGGTCTCTGAAGATGCTATAGGAGATGAAGGTTATTTAACTGAATATGGCTTAGCACCAATGACTGAAGATCTAACTGACAGAACAATAGAATCAGTTGAAGAATTATTAGTGATGGATTTACAAAGCTGTGTTGATAAAAAACATCCACTAAAAGAACTAGATGGATTTGGATCTGCTTGTAAATAAATTCATACTTTTATTAACAGGGGGCTGCAAATCACCCCCTGTTTTATTTCATTTTTTGATATACTAGAACTACATGTTCTACCCTGTCCTCTTTCTTTTAGTTTTATCAGTTGGGGGCTATTACTTAGGTATAAATAAATCAAAACAATTATCTAGAAATCAAAGCTTAGCCAGTCTCCCAGCCTATTATGGCTATTTAACTTTTTTATATATATGTATACCAACTTTAACTATTTGGTTTCTATTATTGATTGGAAAAAATTTTATTCTTAGCCAATATTTAATGTCAATTCTCTCAGAGAATTTGCAATTAATGAGTACCAATGAAATCAAGCTTTTTTTTAGTAAAGCAAAAAACCTTTCTCTAGGAATTTCATTTGGATCAGAAAGTGAAATAGAATTATTTGCCTCACAAAAGATATTAGAGTTTGAGAAAATATTTACACTTTTGACATACTTTGTCATTACATTGATTTCTGCTTTTTCCTTTTATGTTGCTAGAAAAAAAATATCCCCCCATTTTAAAAGTCAGAGATATGTTGAAAAGATTGTTAATCGATTTATTCAGATTTGTTCTGTTATAGCAATATTAATAACGTTAGGAATATTTTTATCCTTGGTTTTTGAGACATTGAATTTTTTTAGTTATGTTAACCCTTTAGATTTTTTATTTGGTTTAAACTGGAGCCCAAATAAGGCATTTGTTATTGATAGCTCTGATGTCATAGATAAAAAGATTCTTAAAGATGCCTTTGGTATCATTCCCCTCTTAGGAGGTACATTATTAATTGCATTTCTAGCTATGATAGTTGCAATACCATTAGGTTTAATGTCTGCTATATATTTATCGGAATATGCCCCAAAGAAAATAAGAGATTTTTCCAAACCTGTAATTGAAATTTTAGCTGGTATTCCTACTGTTGTTTATGGTTTTTTTGCTGCATTAGTCGTAGCACCTAAGATAGTTGTATTAGGAAAAACCTTGGGCCTTGACGTCTCCTCTGAAAGCGCCTTAGCAGCTGGTATTGTCATGGGCGTAATGATTATTCCATTTGTATCTTCGTTATCAGACGATGTAATAACAGCGGTTCCTCAAAGCTTACGAGATGGATCTTTTGCTCTTGGAGCTACAAAATCAGAAACTATCATTAAAGTTATTCTGCCTTCTGCTCTTCCAGGTATTATCGGATCCTTTTTACTAGCCATTTCAAGGGCGATAGGTGAAACAATGATAGTTGTTATGGCCGCAAGTCTTCAAGCAAATTTAACAATTAACCCTTTAGAGCCCGCAACAACAATCACAACACAGATAGTGACCGCTTTAACTGGTGACACCGAATTTGATAATCCCAAAACCTTAGTGGCTTTTGCTTTGGGATTAACATTATTTTTTGTGACGTTAATTCTAAATTACTTTGCTTTGAAAATAGTAAAGAAATATAGGGAGATATATGACTAATCTTATTAAGCGAAAAAAAGCAGAAAGAAGATTTCAACTGTATGGAATTTTTGCTGTAAGTTCATCTCTTTTATTTGTTCTTATATTAGTCTCAAATATTTTTTTTTCAGGTATCGGTGGTTTTTTTAAAACAAGTTTTGTAATTCCATTTCATTTTGATCAAAGTTTATTAAAAATTGATGAAAACCCTTCTAAAGAACAAATAAGAAAAGCTTCTTTTAGAAAAATTACATCTGCTAATTTTAAAACTATTTTTTCTAATTATTCAAAAGATGAAATTAAACAAATTAAAAAATTATTTTATAGAAAAATTGATAAAGAGGCACAAAAACAACTTTTAGATAATCCTAATTTTTTAAATCAGACTGTTGAAATAGCATTTACTGCCTCTACTGATATTGATCAAATACATAAAGGAAACTTTAATAGAGACATACCTGAGAACCAACGAAAAATTAATAACTTTCAATTGGCTATTTATGACCAATTTGTTGAGGATGGAAAAGTTAAAACTGTTTTTAATACGGATTACTTTTTAACTGGTGATTCTAGAGACCCTGAATCTGCAGGTGTTGCTAGTTCAGTGATGGGGTCGGTATTTACTATTTTAATTTGTTTTTTATTGAGTTTTCCCATCGCTATTTTTGCTTCAATTTATCTAGAGGAATTTGCAAAACCAGGAAAAATTACTGATTTAATTGAAATTAATATCAATAATTTAGCTGCTGTTCCCTCAATAATATTTGGACTATTAGGCTTGGGAATATTATTAAACTTCTTTGGATTGCCCAGATCCACCGCTTTAGTTGGAGGAATGGTTCTTTCATTTATGACATTACCTACAATAATAGTTGCTTGTAGGTCTTCTCTTCGAGCCGTACCCCCATCAATTCGTGAAGGCGCTCTTGCTTTAGGTGCAACTAAAAACCAAGTAGTCTTTCATCACGTGCTTCCTCTTGCGATGCCAGGAACCCTTACAGGTACTATCATAGGTTTAGCAAGAGCTGTTGGAGAAACAGCACCTCTTTTAATGATTGGAATGGTTGCATTTATTATGAATGTTCCTTCAACACCTTTAGACCCAGCAGTTGGAATGCCAGCCCAAATTTACCTTTGGTCTGAAAGTGCCGAAAGAGGTTTTATTGAAAAGACATCCTCAGCAATAATTTTATTGTTGATATTTTTAATTGTTGTAAATTTTGTATCTGTATATTTTAGAAAAAAATATGAAAAAAAATGGTAAATGTAATCACAACTAAAAACGTTAATGTTCATTATGGTGACAAACAAGCGATCAATGATATCAGCCTAGATTTTTTAAAAAACAAAGTAACTGCACTTATAGGTCCTTCAGGTTGTGGTAAATCCACATTTCTTAGATGTTTAAATAGAATGAATGATGTTATTGAAATTTGTAAGATTGATGGTCACATTTTTATGAATAATATTGATATTTATAGTGACGAGATTGAAGTTGAACAACTAAGAGAAAAAATTGGGATGGTATTTCAAAAACCCAATCCCTTTCCTAAATCTATTTACGATAATGTAGCTTACGGCCCGCGCATTCATGGTTTCACAGATAAAAAGGAAGAAATGGATGAGATTGTAAAAACATCTCTTCAAAAAGCTGGCTTATTTAATGAAGTTCAAGATAGATTAGATGATTTAGGCACTAGTCTTTCTGGTGGGCAACAACAAAGATTATGTATTGCTCGTGCAATTGCAGTTAAGCCTGAAGTAATATTAATGGATGAACCGTGTTCCGCTCTAGACCCAATTGCCACATCAATAATTGAGGAGTTAATTACAGAACTAAAAAAGAGTTACACTATAATAATAGTTACACACTCTATGCAGCAAGCAGCAAGAGTTTCAGATAAAACAGCTTTTTTTCATTTAGGTAATTTAATAGAAGAGGGAGATACCTCTAAAATTTTTACAAAACCAGATAATCAAAAAACAAATGATTATATTACAGGGAGATTTGGATAATTATGCAACACACAGATAAAAATTATGAAATACAGATTAGCTCAATTAATGAAAAGCTAATTAAAATGGGTTCTATTCTTGAGGAACAGTTCACTAACGCTTTAAAAGTTGTCTCAACTAGAGATCAAAATTTAGCTAATAATGTTGTTGAAACAGACCATAAGATTAATCAACTCAATCATGACATAAGTGACTTAGTATTCCAAATCATCGCTATGAGACAGCCTATGGCAGATGATTTAAGATTTTTATTTTGCTCTATAAAAATTATTAGAGACCTCGAAAGAATTGGTGATCATCTTACAACTGTTGCAAAAAAAGGACACCGGGTCAGTACCAATATACCACCTGAGCTTATTGAAAAATTGGAAATACTTGGAAATAAAGCATCTGTAATGACACATGATGCTTTAAATTGCTTATTTGAGAGAAAACTTTCTCAGGCAGATAAGATTGCAGAACGAGATGATATAATTGATGAGTTACATGGGGAATTTATAAAAGATGTTTTGTCTTATATGAAAAAAAATGACGATTTCATTCCAGACTCTTTATCTCTTATTCAAATTTCTAAGGGTATTGAGAGAATAGGAGATTATATTACAAACATCATGGAAGAAGTTCATTTTTTAATTGAAGGTAAATACACATCAGAATAACTAACTGTGAAGCAAAAAATTTTAGTTGTTGAGGATGACCCATCAATTTCAGATCTCATTTCTTTGCATTTAAAAAAAAATGATTATGACTACCTTGTTGTTCAATCAGGTGAAGATGCATTATCCCAGTTAGAATTCTATCTTCCTGATTTTATCATTCTTGATTGGATGATACCAAACCTTTCAGGCCTTGAAGTACTAAAGAGAATAAGAAATCAGTCAACTTTTAAAAACATTCCAATATTAATGCTTACTGCTAGAAGCTCTGAACAAGATAAGATTATAAGTTTTGAAAATGGGCTAGACGATTATATTACTAAGCCCTTTATACCAAGTGAATTAATAGCAAGAATAAAAGCTATCCTAAAAAGGACCCAAACGTCTAATAATGAATTAGACACAATATCATATGAAGATATCACTGTAGATCTTCTCCAAAAAAAAGCATTTAGAAATAAAAGGCAGCTAAAACTCGGCCCTACAGAATTTAATATTTTAGTTTTTTTCTTAAAAAATAAAAAAAGGGTTTTTTCAAGAGAACAAATTTTAAACAAAATTTGGCCAAACGAAATTAATGTTGAGCTTAGAACTGTGGATGTACATATAAGAAGGCTTCGAAAAGAACTAAATATTAAGGGCGAAAGTGATTATATTCGCACAGTTAGATCAGCTGGATACTCTATTGATAGCGAACTCTGATATAAAAAAAATTTTAGTTATTTGCACTGGAAATTCTTGCCGATCAATAATCCTAGAGGCAATTATTAACCACTTCGGTGGAGACTATTTTAGAGCTTTTAGTGCTGGTAGTAACCCTACAGGATTTGTTCATCCTATGAGCATTAAAACGTTAAAAAATAATGGAGTATCCATTCTAAATCCCCAAAGTAAATCATGGGATATTTTTAATGAAATAAATTTTGATTTAGTTATTACAGTCTGCAACTCCGCCGCAGGAGAGAGTTGCCCTATATATTTAAATAATAGTCCAAAAACTCATTGGGGAGTTTCAGATCCAGCAAAATTTCAAGGAACTAATACTGAAATTGAAGAATATTTTCAAAAAGTATTCTCAACCTTAAAAATAAGAACGGAAGCATTTATTGAAAATTACAAAGACAGTTATCAAATTGATTTAAATATTTTAAAAAATATTTCGTATTTAAGTTAATTAGATTTTATTTTTTTCTGTTTAGCCAATTTTTTTTTGACACGCCATCTTAAATTACTGCGCACAATATAACCTACACAATTTTTTGACCCACATCTACAAGGATGATCTTCAAGATAGTTCATATCATACCCATAGTCATATGATAGCTCTTCACCTTTTTTTATATCTTTAATTGCACTTATCCAAATTTTGCCTCTTACTATGTCAGTCTCACAATTGGGGTCACAGGAATGATTTATATATTTTGCTAAGTTCCAAGAAACTTTTCCGTTGATGTCGTACCGGTCATTTAAAGTAAAGATATATACAGAACCCACGTTCCCTTCTTTTTTATTAGCTTCAATATGAACATCTGCAATTTTATCTGATTGTGCCTTTGTGATCTTGAGTCCACGATATTCTATTATTCTAGAACCAGTCTCAATATTGGATCTTGCGAAGAGACCGGAAGCATGAATTCTTGAATTTTTTTTAATATAGAGTTTTTGATCCTTGGACATTAAATAAATTTTTACCTTTAGTCACAATCAGACATAGGATCTAAAAAAAACTATTTCTGATCATTAAATACTAATTCGGCATATTGGCATAAGAGATTGAAAAGTAAAGGTGCTCCTAATATTTTATGATAATATAAACACTTGAATATTAATTACTCTATTCCTCAATCTTGTGATTGGTTGATACAATTCAAAAGCCAATTAGAACTAAATTGGAGCAACGACTCAATCTCAAAGCATTTTCAAAATGAAAATTCCTTTAATCTAGCAATACATCAAGATCAAATTCCTATTGGATTGTTGATCGGGCATTTTATCTTTCAAGATATAAAACTTATTGAATTTGAAATTTTGCATATCGCTTTATTGCCAAATTATAGAAACCAAGGTCATGGCTATAAACTGTTGATAGAGTTAGAAAAACACTTAAAAATTAAAGAAAAAACCATCAATATATTTCTAGAGACAGGCTCTGCTAATAAATTTGCTATTAAACTTTATGAAAAATTAGGCTATAAAATCTACAATGAAAGAAAAAATTACTACGGGAGCAAGTCTATAAACTCCCCCCTCTCCCAAGACGCAATATTGTTTGTCAAATCCCTCAATGCCATCAGCTAAGAACTTTTTTATTAAATCCTTTGGTTGTCAAATGAATGTCTATGACTCTGACAAGATGAAAGATATTTTTATTTCTCATAACATGCAACCCACAGATGATTATTTGAATGCAGACTATGTAGTCTTGAATACTTGCCATATCAGAGAAAAAGCAACTGAAAAAACCTTTTCTCATTTAGGCCGAATTAATAAAAAAGGAAAAAAAGACCAAAAAGTTATTGTTGCTGGATGTGTGGCTCAGGCAGAAGGAGAGTTAATACAAAAGAGAGCTCCTTATGTTGATTTAGTCATTGGTCCTCAATCCATTCAATCACTAAATCATTTTCTTCAAAAAAGTGATCTTTCTCAAACTTCTATCACAGATTTTGATGTTATCGAAAAATTCGATACGCTAAATCAAATTAAAAGAAACCAAAATTCAAAATCAGCGTTTGTGACTATCCAAGAAGGTTGTGACAAATTTTGCCACTTCTGTGTCGTTCCTTATACGAGGGGTTCAGAATACTCTCGAACAGTCTACGAGATAGAAGATGAAGTAAAGTCACTAGTTGATTTAGGTGTTGTGGAATTTACTCTTTTAGGTCAAAACGTAAATGCTTTCCATGGTTCAGATGCATCCGGACATTCACATAGCCTGGCTTCTTTGATTGATAAAGTTTCCCAGATTAATGGAGTAGAAAGAATTACATACTCCACCAGTCATCCAGTCAACATGACGGATGATTTAATTGAACTTCATGGCACCAATCATAAATTAATGCCTTTTCTCCATCTCCCTGTTCAATCTGGGTCTGACAAAATCTTAAAACTTATGAATAGAAAACACACCAGAGATTTCTACTTTGATATCATTGAAAAAGTGAGAAAAGCCAAGCCAAATATAGCTTTATCTTCTGATTTTATTATTGGGTTTCCAGGTGAGACACAAAAAGATTTCGAAGATACACTTGATCTAATTAGACGTATAAAATACATGAATTCATATTCTTTTAAATATAGTCCTCGTCCGGGAACACCCGCTGCAAACAAAGAGGAAATCAATAAGGACATACTTGATGAAAGGCTTGCTATTACGCAAGAGCTGTTGGATGAGCAACAAATGGAATACAATAGAAATTTTATTACAAAAACTGTCAAAGTTTTAATTGATGGTGCTGGTAAACTTGAAGGACAGATAAAAGGAAAATCGGAGTTTAACCAAAGCGTTGCTCTTGAAGGAGAAGAAAATCATATTGGCCAAATTATTCCAGTTCAAATCAAAGATGTTAAAATGCATTCACTTATAGGTGAAAGAGCTTAATGGCTACGGCTAATATTTCTTCCCATCAAAAACAATTAGAGTTTGATGATAATCAATTTCTATCAAGCTTATTTGGCTACCATGATAAAAACTTAAAAGTCTTAGAGGATAAATTTAAGGTAAAGCTTTATACTCGAGGAAACTTTCTCTCTATTAAAGGAAGTAGAGATCCTGTTGAAAAAGCCTATTATGTTATTCAAGGTTTATACGTGAAGTTAAAAAACAAAGACATCTCTGCAGAAGAAATTGAAAATAATATTGATTTAGCTAAGCCTGCTTATATTAAAGAACAAATTGAACAAGATCAGAAATATCAAATTACCACTAAATTAAAAACAATTTACCCTAAAACCAAGAACCAAGAAATTTTCTTAAAACTGATGAGATCTAAGGATATTGTTTTTGCTGTAGGACCTGCCGGTACTGGAAAAACTTATTTAGCTGTGGCTTATGCCGTAAGTCTTTTTGTAGAGGGCAAAATTAATAGATTAATTCTATCAAGACCAGCAGTGGAGGCAGGGGAGAGATTAGGATTTCTTCCTGGAGATATGAAAGAAAAAATTGATCCTTATCTTCGTCCTTTATATGACGCGCTCTATGAAATGATGCCTGTAGAGGAAATAGACCGAAAAATGATGAATAATTTAATAGAAATAGCTCCTTTAGCATTTATGAGAGGGAGAACATTAAATAAATCTTTCATCATTCTTGATGAAGCACAAAATACTCTTTCTACTCAAATGAAAATGTTTCTTACAAGATTAGGACAAAATTCTAAAATGGTTATTACAGGAGACCTGAGTCAAAAAGATTTACCTCATAATGCTAAGAGTGGCATGCAAGATGCCATGGAAAAATTAGAAAAAGTAAAAGATATTGGCTTTGTTCATTTAAATAGTAGTGATGTCTGCCGTCATACTTTAGTGGAAAAAATTATAAACGCATACGATAAGTAAATTTGAAAATTAAAAATAAAAAATTTGTTATAGAATTTATTGGTAACAGCCAACTTAAAAAATTTCTCAATAATTCTAAAGGAAGACTGAAAAAACTATCTGAATATTTTCAACCACTTCATTTAAATGAAAACCAAACCTCAATTACAATTAAAATTGTCTCTAATGATGAAATAAAATCTTTGAATAAAGAATTTAGAAAAAAAAATAAGGTCACAGATGTATTATCCTTTTCTGATGAAATAGCCTCAGGTGATATTGCTATTGCCGATAGCTACATTCTTAACAAAAATAATACTATTAATTCACAAAGTTTTTTTATGTTAGTGAGCCACGGTTTACTTCACTTATTTGGATATTCGCACTATGATAGACAATCAAGAAGTAATATGAGATTTCTAGAAAATATGTTTATGAAATTTATAGGATTAAAACCCGTACATGAAGATTAAAAAAAATCTTGCGATCAAACTTGTCAAAGACTTAATTCAAGAAGACAAGTTCAAAAAACAAATTATTGACTTAATATCTTCTAATTCGGACAGCTCTGGAATTGCTAAGAATGAAGAAAAGAAAATATTTAATAATCTTTTAAAAGTACATAAAAAGACTGTGGATGATGTCATGATCCCAAGAGGCGAGATTATCTACCTTGATCAAAAAATTGATAAAGTTAACCTTATAAAAATAATTAATAAAGAGGCCCATTCTAGAATGCCTGTTGTAAATGAAGATTTAGAAAACTGTCTGGGTATGGTCCATATCAAGGATATCTTCAAGAAAATCAATAATAAATCACTCAATATTAAGAGTCTTTTAAGAGAGGTTATCTATATTCCCTCTGCAACTCCTGTCTTTAACCTCCTCCAGAAAATGAAAAAACAAAATATCCACCTAGCCATTGTCATGGATGAATTTAATAGTGTAGCAGGTTTAGTGACCATTGAAGATCTTGTTGAGGAAATAGTGGGTGAGATAGAAGACGAGCATGACTCAGAGGAAGCTCCTCTTTATCGCCAAAGTAATAAAAATTTAATTATGGATGCAGCAATGCTCGTAGATGATTTTGAGAGAGAGTTTGATGTACTCATTCCTGAAGATTTAAAAGAAGATGTAGGAACAATAGGGGGAATTATCTTTAATTTAGCAGGGCGCATCCCTAAGAAAAAAGAAAAATTTACAATTAATAAAAAACTTTCTTTTACCATACACAAAGTTTCTTCTAGAAAAATTCTTGAAGTAGTTGTTCATGGACTAAAACCCCAATAGTTTGAATTTTTTAATTCAAAGACCTTTTTTCTTAATATCATTCTGTTCTATTTTAATTTTATTCTCTCTCCCTCCATTTGGTGTTTCTATATTTTATTGGGCAGGATTAAGCTTATTTTTATTTTCTCTCACAACTAAAGTAAATTTTTCCAAGAAGATTATATTTACATTTTTTTTCATAATTCATTTCATTAGCTTAAGCTGGATAATTCAATCTTTTTATTCAGGGGGACTAGGCTATTTCTTTTTAGGCATTATCTTAATATTATTGTTGGCTTCATTTATCTCTTTTTTAAACTTTTCTGTAATTAATATTGTTTTAAAAATATTTCATAACTCACAATTAAAATTTTTCTTGCTTCCTTTAAGTTTAAGTATTGTAGAACTTTTAAAAGAATTTCTAATGGGCGGCTTTCCTTGGAATCCCTCTGCTATAATTTATTATAAAAACTTATGGGTCTTAAAATCTCTTCCCTTCGTGGGAGTCTATGGTCTTGGAGTAATTATTCATTTAGGTATTGGTTTAATGCTCTATTCACTAATAAGACTTAAAAAAAAATTATCGTTGAGTATTAGTTTCCTTGTTTTGATAATTTTTTTATCAGGTTTTTTTGAAAAGGAACCTAATGTCAAAAATATAGAAAATTCTTTAGACATTTTATTAATTCAACCAAACATATATGAGTCCTTGACCGATTTTGATGTTCTTGACAACTTTCAAAAATATGAAGAGCTAACACTTCTTGCTCTTAGCAAAACCTCCAATGTTGATTTAATTATTTGGCCTGAAGGATCTTTGCCTATTGATTTGAATAATAGACCCGGCCTTTTAAGCAGATTGGGGGGCATTTTAGATAAAGATCAAAAATTGATAGTAGGCTCCAGTGCTATTGAAAATAATCAATTATTTAATCGTTTTTTTGTCATAGACCATCAAGGCAAAATTAATCAACATTATGATAAACAAAAACTCGTTTTATTTGGTGAGTATGTACCTTGGGTTAAACCACTTTTGAGTCGTTTTCTAAACTTAGGTATGAATTATATCCCAGGAGATGACCAATCTCTTATAAATTTACCAAAAAATATTAAGGCAGTACCTATGATTTGTTTTGAGTCCATTTTTTACTATAAGCATATTAATAAAAATATATGTCAATCTAACTTAGTTTTACAAATATCTAATGATTCATGGTTTGGTAAGTGGTACGGACCACAACAGCATTTAGCTAATTCCTTATTGAGAAGCGTTGAGTTTGGTAAAACTTTAGTCAGATCTACACCTTCAGGAATTTCTGCAATCATTGACAAAAAGGGAAATATTATTGAAAGTATTTCAAATGATAAAAAAGATTTTCTTTATTACAATTATCCACTCAATCAATCACCCCCTTTCTGTCCATCAACTCTAAATATTATTATGCTTCTTCTATTTTTAATCTTTGGAGGTAGCTTTCTTTATGTTCGAATCAAAAAATAAATACTTTGGAAGAAAAAAAGGAAAATCTTTTGCCAGATTGGAGCATCTCCAAGATAAATTACTTCTTCCCTCAACTTCTATATTTAAAAATATCAAAACACCTCGAGTATTAGAAATAGGCATTGGCGATGGAGAGAAGATCAGTGAAGATGCCAAAAATAATCCTCAAACTAATTTTATAGGATGTGATATTTTTGCTGATGGTGTCTTGAGAGCTATTAGAAACTCTATTGATAATAAATTAAAAAATTTATTAGTTTTTCATTTAAATATACAAGACATCCTTCCTTTTATCCCAAATAATTATTTTAATGGTATCAGGGTTTTTTTCCCAGACCCTTGGCCTAAAAATAGACATAAAAAAAGAAGAACTTTTAATGCCCCACTGGTAGAGGACCTTTCAAAGAAATTGAAAAAAAAAGGCTTTATTCATTTCGCCACGGACCACTCAGATTATTTTCTTGAAGCACTAATATTAATGAATCAATTTAACTATATAATTAAAGATATAGGCCCAGATTCTTGGAAATATAATGAATTCAATGCTTTAAATACGAAATTTGAAAAAAAAGCCTTAGACAAAAATCATAAACTATTCTATTTTAGCGTTCTTAAAAATTATTAACCAACAAGGAGGAGGTGGGTTGTCCCGCCTTTTTTTTTAACCAGAAAACATAATGCTAAATAACACAGAAATTTTAAAAGTTGCAGAAATTGTCTCTCAAGAGAAAGGCATCGAACAAGACATAGTAATGGAGGCTCTTGAAGAGTCTTTTGAAATAATTGGAAAATCAAAATATGGAATGGATAATAACATTAAAGCTGTTATTGATCGTTTCACTGGAAACATTACCCTCTCACATATTAAAGATGTAGTAGAGACTATAGACCCTGTTCTCCAAGCTAATCAAATTCTTCTAGATCATGCTAAAAAGTATGATGAAAATGTAGAAATCGGAGGCCAAGTACATATCCCTCTTCCTGCAGTAAATTTTGGAAGAGTCACTGCTAATATGGCACGACAAGTAATATACTCCCGTGTGCGTGAAGCAGAAAAACGAAGACAGTTTAATGACTTCAAAGATCGCGTAGGTGAAATCCTTTCGGGAATAGTTAAAAGAATTGAGTTTAATAATATTATTGTTGATCTAGGAAAGGCCGAAGGCTTCCTTCGCAAAGACGAATTAATTCCAAGAGAAAATTTTAAGACAGGTGATCGTATTAGAGCTTATTTTTTTGATATCAAAGAAGAATCTAAAGGACATCAAATTTTTCTTTCAAGAACCCATCCTCAATTTATGGCAAAACTTTTTGTCCAAGAAGTTCCAGAAATATACGAAGGTCAAATTGAAATTTTATCAGTTGCAAGAGACCCAGGCAGTAGAGGTAAAATAACTGTTCGAGCCAATGATAAGTCTATAGACCCTGTTGGAGCTTGTGTTGGAATGAGAGGATCTAGGGTTCAAGCAATTGTGAACGAATTGCAAGGTGAAAAAATTGATATTGTGAATTGGTCTGAGCTAAAATCCCTTTTTGTTCAACGCGCCATATCACCTGCTCAAGTAGCTAAAGTTAACGAGTTTGAAGATTCCAATCGTGTAGAAATTGTTTTACCAGAAGATCAATTAAGTATTGCAATAGGTAGAAGAGGTCAAAATGTTAAATTAGCCTCTATTTTAACGGGTTTAGAGATTGATATTTTAACGGAAAAAGAAGATGCGGATAGGCGTCAAGAGGAATTCAAACAAGTAACAGCACTCTTTGCCGAAAAACTAGACTTAGAGGATATGATTGCCCAGTTACTAGCTGTAGAGGGATATAACAGCATTGAAAAAATTGTTAATGCCACAGTCAACGATATTGAAAAAATTGAAGGCTTTGATACTGAACTTGCAACCGAAATTTATGCCCGTGCTTCACAATTTATGGAAAATGAAAAAGCTGAACTAGAAAAACTTATTCAAGAGTCTAGTCTAGATGACTATCTAAAAAATATTAAAGAATTAGATAATAAAATGCTTTCAACGCTAATTGATAATAAAATTCTCACTCGACAAGACTTAGCAGATTTAGCTACAGATGAACTAGTAGGCAAAGAGGGAATTCTACAAAAAAGAGTAGAAAAAAATATTGCTGAAAAAATTATTATGGATGCAAGGGAGATATATCTTAATAGTTAAGAATTAATCAATGACAAAAGACAATAAGACTCCTACGCCAAGCTCTAAAGCTAAAAGCACGCCTCCTAAAGCAGCAGGTGCTGCGGCGCCTCGAAAAAAATTGACTCTAAATACGACTGCTTTTCAAAAAAAACTATCATCAATATCTGTTAACAATATTTTAGACGAAGAACCAGATTATGAAAAAATGCCGAGCTTAGCCCAAACAAAAAGAAATCGAGAAAAGCAAAAAACAAAATATAAACCTAATTTAACAAGTTCACAAAAAATTGTTAGAGAAGTAGATATTCCTATCAAAATATCAATTCAAGAACTTGCAAGTCGTATGTCAGAAAAAACAGGTGATGTTGTAAAAGCATTAATGAAAAATGGTATCATGGCCACTGCAAACCAATTCATTGATGGAGATACAGCGGAGTTAATTGTAACAGAACTAGGCCATACTCCTAAAAGAGAAACAGCAATTAGTCTCAACGATGAAATTGCAAATTTCCAAAAAACAACAAAATCTAATATACAGCCACGACCACCTATTGTAACTGTGATGGGTCACGTTGATCATGGAAAGACTTCTTTACTAGATTCACTGAGAAACACTAACGTTACAGCACGTGAATCAGGCGGAATTACTCAGCATATCGGCGCTTATCAAATCAAGCATAAAAACCAACCAATTACTTTTCTAGATACCCCTGGTCATGCAGCATTCTCAAATATTCGTTCCCGTGGTGCAAATTTAACTGATGTAGTAGTCTTAGTTGTTGCTGCAAACGATAGTGTGAAACCTCAAACTATAGAGGCAATTTCCCATGCTAAAACAGCAAAAGTTCCTATTGTTTTAGCCATCAATAAAATTGACCTGCCCGATGTAGACCCCAATGTAGTTAGAAATGATTTGTTAAGCCATGAAGTAGTCGTAGAGAGCTTTAGCGGCGATGTTTTAGAAACAGAAATTTCTGCCATAAAAAAAACAAACTTAGATAAACTTTTAGATAATATCTTATTACAAATAGAAATATTAAATTTGAACGTAGAGCACGACAAGTTAGCAGAAGCCATTGTGGTAGAATCTAAAATTGAAACGGGTAAGGGATCTGTTGCGACAGTAATTATCAAGAATGGAACTCTGAATGAGGGAGATCATTTTACATGTGGTTCCTCTTTTGGCAGAGTGAAAGCTTTATTTGATGAATCAGGTAAAAGAGTTAAGACGGCACCCCCTGGAATGCCGGTTGAAGTTTTGGGTTTTGACTCAGTTCCTCAAGCAGGTGAAACAGTTTTTGTCATGCCTAATGAAGAAATAGCCAAAGACATAACTGAAAAGGCAAAGGATCAAAAGAAATTAGAAGACACTTCTGCCATTAAAAAATCTTCTCTAGAAGAAATGATGGCAAATGTTTCCAAAGGCGATGTAAAAAAATTACCTATTATTGTTAAAGCAGATGTTCAAGGCTCCCTTGAAGCTATCGTCTCCTCTCTTGAAAAAGTGGGCAATGATGAAGTAAAAATGAACGTTATTCATAATGCGATCGGAGCCATTAACGAGAGTGATGTTAGTTTAGCTAATTCTGCTCAAGGAGTAGTTATTGGATTTAATATCCGTGCTATCCCCCAAGCCCGAACAATCGCAAAAAGAGATAAAGTCGATATACGGTATTACTCTATTATCTATGAATTAATTGATGATATGAAAAAAATGCTATCAGGACTTCTTACTCCTGATACCAAAGAGGAAATTATTGGTCACGCAGAAGTCAGAGATACCTTTAATTCATCAAAATTCGGCACTATTGCTGGGTGTTTTGTAACTAATGGATTTGTCTCCAACTCTGCTAAAATCAGATTGGTCAGAGAAGGTAAAATTATTCATGGTGGTGAAGTGGGAACACTAAAACGATTTAAAGATGATGTTAAAGAGGTTCGAGAAAATTACGAATGCGGTATTTCGTTCAAAGATTACTCTGATATTTTAGTCAAAGATGAAATTGAATTTTATATAACTAAGGAAGTTCAAAAAGAATTATAGTGTGGACAATAAGCCAAGTTTTCGAACCAAAAAATTTGAACTCTCCATTAAAAGACTAGTATCCGAATATCTTGTTACTCATAGAGACTATCTGACAAGATTTCCCTCTGCTCGATTTGAAATTACCGAAGTAAAAGTCAGCAAAGATTTAAGGTTTGCAAAGGTTTTTCTTGTTCATAATATAACAGACGAACAATTTAAAGAATTTAATAAGCTTTACTTGAGAGAAATACAAAACTTAATTGCTAGAACGCTTACTAGTAAATATACTCCAAAAGTCTCTTTTATCTTTGACCAATCTTTTCAAGACTCACTAAAAGTACAATCACTTCTAGATAATTTATAATTCTTTATGAAAGAAAAGATTTCAAGTAATGGATGGTTATTAATAGATAAACCAGAAGGCATAGAGTCTTTTGGCGTTATAAGAAAGTTAAAGTTTCGTTATTCTTTTCATAAAATTGGATTTGCAGGAACCCTTGACCCACTTGCCTCGGGCTTGTTATTGATTGGAGTCAATAAAGCCACTAAAAAAATTCCAAATGTCCATAATGAAAAAAAAAGCTATATAGTTGAAATTCGTTTTGGAGCAACAACCAATACTTTGGATTCAGAGGGAAGATTTTCAAAGATGAAGCCAATTTCTCATAGCATTAGTGAAAGAACTCATTATTTAAAAAATTTTATAGGCACCTACCAACAAAAAATTCCAAACTTTTCAGCCCATAAATCAAAAGGTAAAAATTTTTATGAACTAGCAAGAAGAAACGAAATAATCGAAGAGCGCTATAAAGAGGTATCTGTTAGCAGTCTCAAAATTTTATATTCTAATAACACCCATATGGGGGTGGAATTAAATTGCCAAACTGGCTTCTATGTCAGAGCTTTTGCTCAAGATCTGGCAATATCTTTAGGAGATATTGGTTACGCGAGCATGATAAAAAGATTGAAAATTGGTGCTTTTACACTAAATCAGGCTATTCCTTATGAGAAAATCCTTGATTTCTCAAGCATAAATGATTTACATAGCCATCTAATTGCCATTTGAACTGGGCGACATCCTGGTCAGATGATGTTTTAATTTGAAAAGGAGTACCGATGTCGGAAATACAAATAAACGATATAGCACGTGCTGATAATGACACTGGCTCGCCAGAGTCCCAAATTTTTTTTCTCACAAAGAAAATTAATCTGTTAACAGAACATA
>OCZA010000066.1_pt1 | contig 34199 bp, 29 predicted proteins | sample 1539021 | NCBI WGS metagenome assembly OCZA01 (sample SAMEA2619376, study PRJEB22493) | marine metagenome | biome: marine biome (ENVO:00000447); feature: surface water layer (ENVO:00002042); material: "saline water (ENVO:00002010), including plankton (ENVO:xxxxxxxx)" | depth 5 m | reverse complement strand
CATCTCGATATTTTTGCATATCGACAGGAAGAATCACTAATCTTGGGCATAATTGAAGAGCCGTTCTAGTTGGCATAGCGGACCTCACTCCAAAGCTACGCGCTATGTAATTACAAGTTGTTAAAACTCCTCTCCCATTCTTACTTCCTCCAACCGCAATTGGCAATGAACAAAGAGCTTTATTATCTCTCATCTCCACTGAGGCATAAAAACAATCACAGTCACAGTGAATTATCTTTCTCATTAAAGGAAACTATTGAATATTATGCTCATGATTCGCTATTCGAATTCCTAACTTCTTAGAAATAATCTCTGGAATGAGCAGCATAGCTGGAGTGAGTAAAAGAGTAAGTAAGGTTGCTATTAGCAGGCCATTAACAATAGCACTTGCGAGCGGTTGCCACCAAGAGGAAACCATGCCGCCAACTGTGTATGTTCGATTTACTAAATCAATGCTCATTCCATTTGCCAGAGGAAGTAATCCTACAACGGTAGTAATCGTTGTGAGCATTACGGGTCTGAATCTGGCTCTTGCCGCCTCGAAAACTGCTTCAGTGGCAGTGATAAGATTATCTTTTGCTCGAATATAATTGTAAGTGTCTATAAGCACGATATTATTGTTAACTACAATACCTGCAAGTGCGACTATTCCAACTCCTGTAAGCACAGTACTGAATGTTGCTTGCGCAATTAAAAGACCAAGAAGAACACCTGCGGTGGAAAGGATGACAGAAAATAAAATCAATCCTGCTTGATAGAAACTATTAAATTGTGTGACTAGCATGATCAGCATTACAGACATTGCTAGTAGAAAAGCCGTCAACAAAAAATCTGCCGATTTTTGCTGTTCCTCATTAGCTCCCCGGAATTGCACCTCGACTTTGGAATCTTGATTCGCCTCTACCCAAGAATTTATGATGCTCACCTGATCATCCGGTAAATATCCATCTTGGCTATTTGCCAAAACAAAAACTGTCTCTTTCATATCAATTCTTTGAATTGAGTCAACTCTTTCTGCCGCAATAATATTGGTAAAGGAACCAATAGGGACAGGTCCGTACCTAGATTCGACTCGCAAGTCGCTAATATTGCTGAGCTTTCTTTCTTCATTAGGAAAGCGTAGCCTGATTTCAATTTCATCATCCGCATCATCAGGCCTAAATTTCCCTACTATAGCCCCATGAGTGATTAACTGAATCATGTTACCTACCGACGCAATGTCAACACCTAACATAGCAGCTCTTGATTCATCAATATCGATTTCCCACTGAATACCTGCTAATGGTAATGTATCTTGAAGATCTCTGATTCCGTCAACATTTTGATCTATCCAAACTCGCAATTCTTCAGCTTTTTCATGGAGAGCCTTTCTATCCGGCGAAGAAAGCTGAATTTGAATATCTTTTCCAGTGGGGGGCCCCTGCTCCACTTCTTGTCCTGTAACGAAGATCCCGGGAATTGATTTAGTTCGCTCACGAATTATGTTAAATATCTCATTGCTACCTAGCTGTCTATCCTTTCTTAACGTTAACTCCACCAAAATAGTACTAATTTGATCACGACTAACATCAGATCCGAATGTCACATAATTTGATGTGTTGGAATATCCATAAAGTTGTTTGACTCCATCAATGCTTTCCACGATTCGATTTACTTTCGAAGTAATTTCTTTTTGTTCATCAATTGACAGGTTTCCCTGGGCTCGAATTTCAACCATTCCATACTGGCTTTCAATCGGGGTAAAAAACTCTTGACCTGCATTAAATTTGGAATAAAGAAAGAATATTCCGAAGATAATCAGAAAAATAAGCCCGGCGAACTTTAAGGGGAAATCAACCACTGGTCTCAAAATTTTTAAATAAAGTTTTTCGAGAGGTAAAAATAACGTTCTAGCAGATCGCTCTGACTCTCTATCTTCTGGAAGAGTCTTATTCTTTCCACGCCTTCTTCCTAAAATGGTTCCAAGGGTTGGCACAAAAATAAGGGCATACATCAAAGACCATCCCAAAACTGCAAATACAGTAATTGGGAGATAGGACATAAAATCACCTGATACACCAGGCCAAAATAATAAAGGTAAAAAAGCTGCTAAAGTAGTTCCAGTCGAGGCAATTACTGGAACCGCCATTCTTATCACAGAATCAGAATAAGCCTTTCGAAACGACAAACCCTCCGAGACTTGAGTATTGGCGTACTCTACCACAACAATTGCCCCATCAATTAGCATCCCAAGTGATAAAAGAAGACCAAACATAACCATGAAATTAAAGCTGTGACCCAAATAATTGATAATGATTAGCGCCCCTAAAATACTAAAAGGAATTCCAAATCCAACAAGCAACCCCGATCTAAATCCTAATGCTGCAACCACCAAAGCTAGCACTAAACACATCGCAGTAATAATATTACCCTCTAGCTCATTTACCATGTTCTCAGTCATTTCTGATACGTCAAACGCATATCCGATTTTGATATTTTCAGAAAAATCAGATTTATATGTTTCGATAACATTTTTGGTACTTTCCACTGTATCTATTAAATTTGCTGTAATTCTCTTCCTAACATCAATCGCAAGCGCTTTTTCGCCATTTATTAAACTATAGCCCTGCGCGTCTCGAAAGGTTCGCCTTACCTTAGCCAAATCTCCAAGGGTTATTACACTATTAGAAGACGCTTTAATTGGAACGCTTGCGATATCAGAGTATGACTCTAAAATTGCCGGGACTTTGATACCGAATCTTCCTCCCGCAACATCTATTTCTCCAGTTGGGATTAAAAGATTATTCAATGAAATCGCACGTGCAAATTCGTTGATGGAAATATTAAAAAACTTTAGTTTTTCCGGGTCGATTTCAATCTCCACAATTTCTTCCCGATTACCGCTCAATTTGGCTGTAAGTATTTCCGGTAGTATTTCTAATCTTCTTTGAAGAAATATAGCCGCATCAAAAAGTTCTCTCTCACTTGCTTTATCACCTGAGAAAGTAATAACTATGGAGGGTTCCGGATTCGGACTCAATTCATCAATGATCGGTTCCTCAGTATCCTGAGGGAAATCTGCTTTGGCTCTATCGACAGCCTCTCGGACATCTGCTACAGCTTGTTTTATATTGTCACTAACCTCAAATTCAGTCGTTACAACAACGTAACCTTCACTAGCCATCGCCTGAATCTCTTCAATACCATCAAGAGTTTTTAGTTCCTTTTCTATCGGTCTTACCAGCAATCTTGTTCCATCCTCAGGCGATATTCCATCGAGCCTAACCATCGTCATCACAATGGGTAACACTACATTCGGAGACATTTCAATTGGTATAGAGACACGGGACCCTACCCCAGAAAGAACAACTAAGATCATAATTGCAATGGTCGCCCTGGAGTGCGATATAACGAATTCAAGAAATTTCATTGTTTAATTTATCTATTGGATATTTCAATATTGACAAGGTCACCATCGACTACGTAATTCTGTCCAACAGTAATCACCAAACTTTCAAAAGGAAGGCCCGCTACCCAGAGGCCTTCCTTTTCTTCACCAAGTATCGACACTTCGACTGAATCCACAATATCATCCCTTAAGATTTTTGTTATTGTCGCTCCTTGATCATTTAATAAAATAGCACTGGCTGGTAAAAAGTGAGCCTTTATTTCTTCCATTTCCACTACGAGTTTTGCTGGAAGCCCAGCTAATATTCTCATGTTCGTATTGTCCGCTACTGCCTCTATCCTATAACTTCTCGTCGCGTCATTTGATTGTTTTGATATAAATTGCAGTTTTGCAGGAGTAAGCGGTTTGTCAGCTATTTCAAAAAAAACCCTAGAATCAAGATCCACATTATAAATGTCGTCAAAATCAACATTAGCTACGATTCTTATTGGATCCAAATCCACGAGAGAGGCACAAACTGATCCAACTGCAAGAACTTGGCCCATTTCGACTGGGATTTTTTCAATCGTCGCCGAGAATGGCGCGATGATATTCAAATTGTCGATATCTAACGAGAGTCTTTTTACGAGGGCCTCAGCACGAAGAACATCTGAAAGTGTTTGTGCTTTTACTAACTCAGACTGATAGCCTTTCTCATCGAGTTTGATTGCCCCCTCGTATCGAAGTCTAGATTCAACCAGAACAGCCTTTGCATGTTCTAATTTCGCGGTCTTGTCCTCTGCATTTATCTTACATACAGACGTTCCAGCTTCAACATAGTCCCCTTCTTTTGCATTTAGCGCAATTATCTCGCCGCTGACCTTTGATACCAAGTTGATGTCTCTATTTGCCTCTGTATATGCTCTGAAGCTTAGTCTTGGTGAAAATACTTCTCCTTTGAGAGCGATTGCTTGTACCGAAATTTTCGATTCAAGAGTATTTTCAGACACTTCTTCCTTGCCTGTCTTCAAAAAACCACTACCGAACCAAAGCACCAATAGGATTAGGAAAAGTAGAGCAATACGTATGTTTTTGTTCAATATGAGTTTCCCGAGATATTTTTTCGTCGCAATATTGACGCTTTTAACCAAGTTTAGTTTACGCGCTTTGAGTTTCTTTAGCTCAAAACGTAATATTGAAGAAATTCAATAAACTTAATTTTTGTTAGTTGCAAGTGTAGCATTTTTGACAATAAACACCGAAATTAAAAAAAATTTAAAATCTCCAATTTTAAAATGCTGAAATGGCATCTTTAATGTTAGAATGCCGGTTTTTAAATTTCGGAGCTTATCAATGGACATTTCTCTTTACCCTCCATTTCTGGGAATCATCGGTTTAGTAGCGGCGTTTTTCATTTATTCACTAGTAATGAAATATCCAGATGGTGAGGATAAAGTTAAAAAGATTGGAGACCAGATCCATAAAGGCGCGCTCGCCTTCATGAAAACAGAGTATAAGTATCTAGTTGTTTTCATAATGGTGCTGGTAGTGCTCGCCGGAATGTTTCTTGGAACTGAAACTGCAATAGCCGTAATCGTAGGGGCTGCCTGTTCCTCTCTTGCGGGATTTATCGGAATGTATGCTGCTACAAAAGCAAATGTCCGAACCGCAACTGCTGCACAGAAGGATGGAGCAGCAGCAGCGCTCTCAGTTTCATTTTACGGTGGGTCTGTTATGGGTCTTTGCGTCGCGTCGCTCGGATTAATTGGGCTTGGTAGCTTGTATTACTTTTATGCGGCGAATGGTGGATCTCACGTGCACGCGCTCGAGGGATTCGGAATGGGGGCATCTGTTGTCGCTCTTTTCTCTCGTGTCGGAGGAGGCATATTTACAAAATCAGCTGATGTTGGCGCAGATCTTGTTGGAAAAGTTGAAGCGGGAATCCCTGAGGATGATCCTAGGAATCCTGGAGTCATTGCAGATAATGTCGGAGATAATGTCGGAGATGTGGCGGGAATGGGATCTGATATTTTCGAATCGTATTGTGGTTCAATGATTGCATCTATAGCGATAGCTTATACAATAAATTCCCAAAGCCTAATGTTTCTTCCTTTAGGGCTCGCCGCAACAGGGTTAATTGCGTCCATCGTAGGCATTGCGATCGTCAAAATTCAATCCGCCAAATCGCCAGCTAGCGCTCTAAGGTCAGGAACGTTACTTGCCCCTTTGGTTTTCATGATCATGGCTTACTTTCTAGTAAATTCAATCTCAGATATTCCGACTTCTGTACTTTGGTGTGTACTAACTGGTGCAGTGGGTGGCGTGGCGATAGGATTAATAACAGAATACTATACAGGTGGTTCACCGGTAAAAGAGATTGCAGCATCCGGTGAGACAGGACCTGCAACAGTAATGATTACTGGTTTATCCGTAGGAATGCAATCTGTTGTCATACCTGTATCAATACTTGCGATAATTATTCTTATTTCAACTTCAATTGCTTCCAATATTGGCATTACCGGAGTATATGGGGTTGGAATTGCTGCTGTTGGGATGCTCTCAACAGTGGGAATCACAATGGCGATCGATGCCTATGGTCCTGTTGCCGATAATGCGGGTGGCATAGCAGAGATGTCAGGTATGGGAGAAGAGGTAAGAGAAATAACAGATTCTCTGGATGAATTAGGCAATACAACAGCAGCAATTGGCAAAGGATTTGCAATTGGTGCAGCAGCGTTGGCTGCACTAGCAATCATCTCAGCATATTCAGCTCAAATCTCTAGTAAATACGGTGATGCATTCTCCTTATCAATTACAGATCCAATGGTCTTAGTCGGGATGTTCATAGGAATTTGTATTCCATTCCTAATTTCGTCCATAACGATGAAAGCGGTTGGTGATGCCGCATTCGAAATGATAAATGAGATCAGAAGACAGTTTCGTGAAATTAATGGATTGATGGAAGGTAATGCTGATCCTGATTCCGAAAAGTGTGTTGAGATAGCGACTAAGGCAGCTCTCAAAAAAATGATGCTTCCTGGAATAATCGCAGTTGCGATGCCTCCCGTCATAGGCTTTGGTTTAGGAGCAATTGCGCTTGGCGGTATGCTTGCCGGTGGACTGCTAGGATGCGTAGCCCTTGCTTTATTTATGGCCAATGCTGGTGGTGCCTGGGACAATGCAAAGAAGTACGTGGAAAAAGGTAACTTAGGAGGCAAAGGTTCAGATACTCATGCAGCTGCAGTCGTTGGTGACACAGTAGGCGATCCGTTTAAAGACACGTCAGGGCCTGCCATGAATATTCTAATAAATGTTATGGCTATGGTAAGTCTTGTCATATCAAGCTTATTACCAATTTCTGGAATGTTATTTTGAGTCCATGGAACCAATATTTATTTGAGAAATTTTAGAGGATCAACAGGGCTACCGTCGCGCCTAATTTCAAAATAAACAATTTGATTTTCATTCAGATTTGAGATTGGATCAGCTTGAGTTATTGATTGACCCACCTCAACCAATATATCTTCATTGTTTGCATATGCGCTCAAAACTTTGTCACTATGTTTTATTATTACGAGATTTCCATATCCTCTCAGACCTGAGCCCGCATAAACAACATTCCCGGGCGCTGCAGGATTTATTTGCTTTGATGATTCGTTTTTAACTCGAATGCCCTTTCTTGATTTCCCTAAATCAAAGCTTTCAACAACGCTTCCCTTGAGCGGCCATTTCCACTGCCAATCAGTTTTATATTTGGGAGCTTCGATTTTTGGCCTAGAGGGACTTGAAGCCTTAGCGACTCTCTCAACATTGGGTCGGATATTTTTTTGACGAACAGTTGATGAGGAACCCATTGATATGACGAGTTTTTCTCCCGGATTAATTCGATAGGGGCTGTTTAAACCATTAATATCGGCAATACTCTCTAGAGTTACTTCAAAATCAGTCGAGATTGAGTAAAGGGTATCTCCAGCTTCAACAATATACTCCGTATTGTTGCAGCCCACGCTTGGAGATATTTTTGATGAGAGTGTAATCTCTTGACCTGGGCTAATTAGATACGGGTGGCATAAAGAATTAATTAACGCAAGCCTTTCCCATCGAAGATCATAGCGCCATGCAATAGAGAATAATGTTTCTCCCTCTTCCACTTTATGTGATGTAATTTGAATGCTCTCAGGAGGTTCTCTTGTTACAACCGCCGCAGGATTAGAGTTACACCCAATAATGACCAATGGGAGCAAAAAGAAAAGAGGAGTTTTCTTCAAATTGTCCACCTATAGCAATGCTATTTATTTAAATCAATTTTATTCAGCAAAATAACAATTATAACTCCGATACATGCAAGAGAAAGACACCACAGGACTTGCGGATCATTGCCAGTTAAAACTGCATACTCATTTGGAGTCGTCTTCTCTAACCAAATATTTGTTGTTGTGTCTTCAGAGATTTTTGGAGCCTGCCAAGGCCAAATAATTGAAAGGCTGCCAAGTAAAAAACCACACATACAGGAGAGAAAAAGATCTTCCGCCTGTTTTAATACCCAGTACAGAAAACGACTGAACATCATCAAACCAATCACGCCACCGGCAAAAAAAGCAAATAGGATGTCTACTCTCACATTCGCTACCGCATCGATAAAGGTTGAATAGAATCCCAACAAAAGCAGAATAAAGGAACCGGATATTCCTGGCAATATCATAGCGCATAGCGCGACTGACCCTGCAAAAAACATTTGAATAACACCAACATCATCATTTTGTATGGAGGGCAGAGTCGAGACTGCCACGGCAAAACTTACGCCAAAAAGAAACCAAAATACCTGCATTAATTTAATAAATGGGTTCCGTCTAATTAAAATAATTACGGATCCCAGGATGAGCCCGAAAAATAAGGCCCATAACTGGACTGAATAATTTTGAAGCAAAAACTCAATAAAATTTGCGAAAACAAACAAACTAAGAAGCAGTCCAAGGCCAAGCGTGAGTAAAAATGACCCATGAATTTGAATCCAAAATTTTTGAATTTCTAACCCAAATAGTAATTTTAATGCACCCATATTTATTGAATTGACGGCAAGCAGTAACTGGGGATAGATTCCCGTAATGAAAGCAATGGTTCCGCCCGAGACGCCAGGAATAACATCCGCTATTCCCATCAACATGCCTTTTAAAAAAAGTAAGCCTCTGGATGTAATCTCTTTTTTAATTGAACTAAAAAAATTCAATTCACAACACCAGATAGCATTGGTACAAACTTAACTGCCTCGACAGATTTTTCGTCAAATTTATCACTTTTCCCTTTTCTGGTAATCATCCTCAGATCCTGAAATTTTTGACCTTCGACTGGCGCTATTAACACTCCATTTGGAGCCAATTGATTTAATAGGGCTTGCGGAACCATGCGTGGTGCTGCAGTGGCAATAATTCCATCAAAGGGTGCTTTAGCATCCCAGCCTAAACCACCATCTCCAAAATGAGTTTCGATGTTTTCCAATCCCAACATCTCAAATCTATCTCTTGCCGCTGATAACAAAGGTTCAATCCTTTCAATTGAATAAACCTTACCTACTAATTTCGCCAAAACCGCACATTGGTAACCAGATCCTGTGCCAATTTCCAACACTTTTCTCATTTTTTTACCCGACAAAAGCAACTCTGTCATTTTTGCAACAATATATGGTTGAGAGAGAGTCTGTTTGTATCCAATGGGTAATGAAGTATCCTCATAAGCTCGATGAGCTAGGGCCTCATCTAAAAATATATGCCTAGGCATTGTGCGCATTACTTCAAGCACCAAAATATTACTTATACCTTGGCTATACAATCGATTAATCAACCTCTCTCTCGTTCTCTGAGAGGTCATTCCTATCCCATCAATATCAGCTATCAAAAGAAAAATCCTTATTGTATTTTGTCAACCAAAACCGAACATAAACACGCGATTCCTTCTTGTCTTCCGACAAATCCTATCCTCTCAGAAGTAGTCGCTTTGATGCTCAAAATATCAGTAGAGCAACCTAATACTGATGCAATATTTCTTTTCATTTGATCCAAATACGAACTTAATTTTGGTTTTTCCAAAATTATTGTTGCATCCATATTTACAAGCGAAAACTCTGCAGATGACATCAGTGTTTTTACATGTGTCAATAAATGCAAGCTGTTAACATCTTTATACTTTTCATCATCATCTGGAAAATGTTTTCCAATATCGCCTGCATTAATCGCCCCCAAAATACCGTCGATAAGTGCATGTACCAAAACATCTCCGTCCGAGTGAGCCCGGATCCCTCTGCTAAATGGAATGATTACACCACCCAAAGTAATTTGAGTTCCCGCCTCAAAACTGTGAATATCAAAACCATTTCCAACACGCATTTAATCTTCCTCAGCATTCAAAATAGACTCTGCTATTTTTAAATCCTCAATTTCAGTTATTTTAGGATTTTTCGAGCGCCCCTCGACTATTGTGACCCTCTCTCCAAAGTATTCAACCGCATGGGATTCATCGGTTGGATAGACACTATTTTTAAATGCATAACTCAAAGCCTGTTTTAGTAGCTTGTATCTGAATATTTGAGGGGTTTGTGCAAGCCAAAAATTATCTCGATTAGCGGTCTCAATGACTTCATTTGATTTAGATCCAAGTTTTAACGTCTCCGTTACTCTTGTAGCTAAAATTGCTCCAGATCGACTGTTTTTCAGAGCAATACAGAGCTTTTCTATGTCTTTTATGTCCACACATGGTCTGACAATATCATGAACCAAAATCCAATCAGAATCATTCGCATGACCATTAAGTGCTCTTAATCCATTAAATACAGATTGCGCTCTCTGATCTCCACCACAAACGAATTTTAATCGAGACTCATCTTTCGTTTTAATATTTTGCCAGCTATCACAATCCATATCACAAGGGATGATAATTTCCTTAATCCATTCGAAATCAAGAAGTTTATTCAGGGTAACCTCAGCTATATATTGCCCATTGATCTTATGAAATTGTTTTGGTGTTTTGTTATCGAATCTTGTTCCAATACCCGCTGCAGGAACTACTGCCCAAAAGTTTACACTTGAATTCATGGCTTTGAGGACTCGCTTGCTCCGTTTACAGTAGCTCCATCAGTCACTAGATAGAAAGTTTCACCTTCCTTGATCATACCTAACTCCTTCCTAGCACTCTCTTCTATTCCATTTCCATCATTCTTTAAATTTTGAATATCTTTTACCATCAGCTGATTTCGGCTCTCGAGAATTTCATTATGTTCTTTTTGAAACTCTAGCTTTTTCTCCAGTTTTGAGTACTCAAATAAACTACCTTCACCAAACCATAGCCTTGTTTGAAGAAGAATCAACGCAACGATCAATATAACGGTTAACCAGCGCATTTGTTTTAAACCCTTATCAATTAATAGCTAGAACAAAATGAATTGGAAATCATACTAATATCCTCCTAAGTCAAACACCTCAAAAAGCATTAGTTGCAAGTTCAGACTCTATTACCAACAGTCGATTATATTTTGCAACTCGATCAGAGCGACACAACGAACCAGTTTTTATTTGACCTGCACTCGTTCCTACCGCTAAATCGGCTATCGTTGTGTCCTCAGTTTCGCCTGATCGGTGAGAAATAATGACCTTATAACCGGCATCTTTTGCCGCTGATATCGCATCGAGCGTCTCAGTTAGTGTGCCAACTTGGTTAAACTTAATTAATATGGCGTTTGCGATTCCATCCTTAATTCCCGCTTTTAATAATTCAGTATCAGTGACAAACAGATCATCTCCAACTAATTGAATTTTTGAGCCAAGCACTCTTGTTTGATCTTTCCATCCCTCCAAATCAGCTTCATCCAAACCATCCTCAATAGATGAGATTGGAAATTTATTACACAAATCCTCAAGGTAATGAGTGAAGTCTTTAGAACTCAAAGTTTTTTGCTCTCCCTTCAGACAGTACTTTCCAGCTTGATAGAACTCTGAAGCCGCGCAGTCTAAGGCCATCATCACGTCCTCGCCTGTAGAATAACCAGCTTTCTTTACTGCATCACTGATAATTGAAAGAGCCTCAGCATTGGAACTCAGATTTGGAGCAAATCCGCCTTCATCACCAACTGCTGTGCTTAATTTCCTTCCATTCAAAATACTTTTTAAAGAGTGGAATATTTCGGCACCCATTCTCAATGCATCACGAAAACTACCAGAGGATACTGGTTGTATCATGAACTCTTGAATATCGATATTATTATCAGCGTGCTCACCACCATTGATAATATTCATCATTGGAATAGGCATGCTGTATTGTCCTGGTGTGCCATTTAAATTTGAGATATGAGTATAAAGTGGTATTTTTTTTGAAATAGCAGCTGCTTTCGCAACACCTAAAGAGACAGCCAAAATTGCATTAGCACCTAAATACGATTTACTTTTTGTACCATCAGCATTGATCATGATTTGATCAACTAGCCGTTGATCAAAGGCATCCTGTCCAAGAAGTAGCGTCTTAATAGTGGTCGTAATATTTTCTATAGCCTTGAGAACACCTTTACCAAGATATCTTTCATCACCATCGCGTAACTCCAATGCCTCTTTTGAGCCAGTTGATGCGCCTGAGGGGACACAAGCGATACCCACTGCGCCATCCTCAAGTATCACATTAGCTTGAATGGTTGGATTACCTCTGGAATCTAAAATTTCAAAAGCTTTTATATCTTTGATTATTGTCATATCTAGGTGTGTCTCCAGTTATGGTCTGATGATGCAGATAAAACTTAACTAAGTGGACTAATCTATTTGAAGATCATTTTGCGATTTCACTAAATTATCGATCTCTTTTAAATTTGTTAAAAATTGTTCTAGTTGATCTAAAGGTAAGGCACACGGTCCATCACATTTTGCTTGATCGGGATTCGGATGGGCCTCAACAAATAACCCTGCTATGCCTGCTGAAACACCCGCTCTAGCTAAATTCATTATCTGTTTTCTGCGACCACCGGATGCCGAACTCATGACATCTCTCTTTTGAAGCGAGTGCGTAACATCAAAAATCAAAGGTAAGCCACCTGTAATTAATTTCATAGTATCAAAACCCAAAATATCAACGACAAGGTTGTCATAACCAAAGCACGTGCCACGCTCACAAACTAACAGCTTTTCATTGCCAAAATATCTAAACTTGTCAACAATATTAATCATTTGTTCTGGGCTTAAATACTGAGGTTTCTTAATATTTACTACCCTATTAGATTTAGCAATAGCTTCTATCAGATCAGTTTGACGCGCAAGAAATGCAGGTACTTGCAGCACATCAGCTATCTCTGCGACATAATTTACTTGTGATGCCTCATGAACGTCAGTAATTATTGGTACACAAAATTCGCTTTTAATTTTTGAAAGTATTTCCACTCCTTTCTCAAGGCCCGGACCTCGATATGAGCCCACAGAAGATCGATTAGCTTTGTCAAAGGATGCTTTAAAAATAAATGGGATTTCTAAATCTTCACAGACTTTTTTAAAACTCTCAGCGACTTTAATGCAAACGTCGTAAGACTCAATAACATTCATGCCCCCAAAAACTGCAAAGGGCAGATTGTTGCTCAAGTCAATCTCATTTACGGTTGTTATTTTAACGTCTTGAGTCATTTATCTCGGCCACTACTATATAAAATCGCAGCTTTAATAAACTGCCTAAAAAGTGGATGGCCATCTCTTGGAGTTGAAGTAAATTCTGGATGAAACTGACTTGCAAAAAACCATGGATGATCTGGGAGTTCAATGGTCTCTACGAGAGTTTTGTCAAATGAAAGGCCTCCGATAACTAATCCCTCTGACTCAAGAAGTGCTCTGTAGTTATTATTCACCTCATATCTATGTCGGTGCCTTTCTCTAATTAAGTCTGAATCATATATTTTTTGGGCTTGACTTCCAGGCACCAAATGACAATCCTGTGAACCTAAACGCATAGTCCCTCCCAAATCAGATTGGGAGTCACGCTCCTCGAGCGTCCCATCTCGATCGATCCACTCTTCTATTAAGCCAACCACTGGATGATTAGTTTTTGGGTCGAATTCAGTACTGTTGGCATTTTTTAATCCACATTTATGCCGAGCATACTCAATTACTGCAATCTGCATCCCTAGACATATCCCAAGATATGGAATTTTATTTTCTCTTGCGTACCTAACCGCGTTGATCTTACCCTCAATCCCCCGCGACCCGAAGCCTCCAGGCACAAGAATTGCGTCAACATCTTGTATCAACGTATTATCAGATTCAACCTTCTCAGAATCAATATACTTGATTTTTACATTTAATTTGTTCTGAATTCCAGCATGCACTAAAGCTTCAGTTAGGGATTTGTATGCATCAACTAGATCCATATATTTTCCGACCATGGCAACAGTGATTTCTCCCGATGATGATGCCTGATTAGATACAACTCGGTCCCATGCGGATAAATCAGCTTTAGGTTTCCTCAAACCGAACCTTTCCAATACATACTGATCTAGTCCTCGTTCAAATAGCAGTCTTGGTATCTTATATACTGAAGAGACATCGACTAATGGAACTACTGCTCTCTCCTCGACATTAGTAAACAAAGAAATCTTTTTCAATTGATCTTCTTCTATCTCAGTTTCAGATCGGCATAAAAGAACATCAGGCTGCAGTCCGAGAGATCTCATTTCCTTGACAGAATGTTGAGTTGGCTTTGTCTTTGTTTCTCCTGCCGACGCGATATAAGGGACCAAAGTCAGGTGAATTAATAACGCATTTTGAATGCCCACCTCACCTCGCATTTGCCTTACCGCTTCCAAGAAGGGTTGTGATTCAATATCTCCGACAGTTCCCCCTATCTCACATATAGCAACATCATGATCGCCGGCACCCACAGCTATTCTTCGCTTTATCTCATCTGTTACATGCGGTATGACTTGTACCGTGCCTCCAAGAAAATCACCGCGCCTCTCTCGGCGCAGAATCGTTTCATAAACTTGGCCCGTGGTAAAATTGTTATTTTGAGTCATTTTTGATACTAAGAATCGCTCATAATGACCCAGGTCAAGATCCGTTTCAGCTCCATCTTCGGTGACGAATACCTCTCCATGTTGGTGAGGGCTCATAGTTCCAGGATCCACGTTTAAGTATGGATCCAATTTAAGCATGGTTACACTCAAGCCTCTTGCTTCTAAAACTGCTCCCAGGGACGCGGCAGCAATACCTTTGCCTAGCGAAGAAACTACGCCTCCAGTTACAAAAATATAGCGCGCCATCACAACCCTCTATTGGCCAAAGCCAATAATCAACTAAAACTATAAAAATGAAGATCTTTTAATGAAATAAACTAGACCCATCCGATTAACGATGGGTAAATAGAGTATCAGAAATGGAAATGCGATTCTACCGGATATTTGATATCCAACTGATGTTAAGACCATCTTGGTCCGCATCAGCCTGCCAGTCTTTTTGAATCCATAAATCTGCGACAGCTACTAATTCACTTCCGTAATATATCAATGGCACGTAATCTCTCCACCATGGTTCCAAACCAAATTCTTGAAGACATTTTTTTAACGTGTTTGAGTGTGACCGCTCCTGGGGATGGGACCTCTCTCCACCTTGTCGAAACTTTATAATAACGGGAATTCCTTTAGGGTACCTAACACCAAAACCTAAAGATTTTTCGAAGGTAAGATGGCTAACAGGATCCAAATCTAACCTTGATTCTCCATTCCACAAGATGGTCTGACTCTTTAGAGTTTCAAGGTCAGAAAAAAATTTGGTATCCAATAAAAATAATCGGTCTCTGTATCGCCTATACTCAGAGTCACGAAAAGAAACTATCGGTCCTGTTTCCTCGCTTAAGGCAGCTAATGAATTAATTGCTTCACCAATAACTTTGTGCCCTGGGCTCTGCATTCCATTTGAGTCTGCCCAATAAAGTAGGAAATTTTTCTGCCTGCTTTTATCCATCTCCGCGAATGATTTTAATAATATAGAGTAACCGCCCCTTTCTTCCTTTTGATCAAGAAATTTAAGATCTTGTTTAAACACCGCCATGGATAGTTGCTTGTTGGCTCTACTATTCCGAATCAGAGTATCAAATCTCGAATGATAATCAGGCCATCTTTTAGTAATGACTGGGAGCACACTGTTACGTATATAATTTCGGTCAAAATCACTGCTTTGGTTTGAGTCGTCCTCTACCCATTTTAAACTGTTAGCTTCTGCATAATTTTGAATATCAATTTTTTTCATCCCCAAGAGTGGCCTGAATAACATTCCATGGGCTAATTTTCTTAGCTTAGGAATCCCAGTCAGTCCCTTAGAGCCTGAGCCTCGCAGTAATCTGTATAGCACGGTTTCAACTTGATCATCAAAGTGATGACCTTGTAAAAGAACACCATCTTTGACTAAGTGCTTTTCAAATACCTTGTATCTAGCACTCCGAGCTGCTGCTTCGAGACCCTTACCATGCCCACTAATATTAACCTTTTCGGCAATAAATTTAACGCCGAAAGCCTCACAAATCTGTTTTGAGTGTTTTTCCCACTCAATGGATTTGGCAGATAACCCGTGATTCACATGAATTACTAAAAGGTTTCTCAGTGGAATCATTTTTAAAGTCAAATCAAGCAAAACAGACGAATCAATACCGCCACTAAAAGCCACGATTACCTGACATTCCTGGTCCAAGTAATTCTTTATTGGCTCAAAAATCTGAGCGGGCACGTTTTTTATATCTTTTTTCATAGAAATGAAATTTCAGTTCTTATTGGAAATATATTAGAAGAGTTTACGCCTTTAACTTTATTGTGCACGATTCAGTGACAGCATCAAAAGAGATAAAGTACTCCTCAGTGCGAAGTTTTCTTAAAACCTCGTCTACTTTATTATCGAATTCGATCTCTACAGCGCCATAATCAGTCCCATCCCTTAGAACAAACTCCTCCACAATTGAGACAAGTAAATCTTTTTCAAGCTTGTCAATTGGAATTTTCATCAAATTTGGGGCTTTCTAAATCTTAGAGTCATTCGATCACTCTCACCAATTGAGGTATAAAAGGCTCGATTCTCATCACCTAGCCTAAGCACAGGTGGCAGTGTCCATACTCCTTTGGGGTGATCCTTTGTGTCTAAAGCATTTGCATTGATTTCAGAGGAAGCTTCCAGCACAAATCCTGCTTTCTTTGCTAGTCCAACGACATACTCTTGGCTTACATAGCCTGTCTTCCCCATTGATTCAACTGATACACCCGGTTTTGCTCGATGTTGAACTAAACCCAGAACTCCTCCTGGTTTCAAGGCTTTATAAAACAGCGCGAACGCATTAGATTCTGAATTTGAGCGAATCCAGCCATGCACATTCCTAAAGGTAAGAACTGCATCAACTGACTCGTTCTCGACTAAAAGAATCTCTTTACCAGCGTCAAAAACTGTCATCTTTACATTGCCATATAATTTAGGATCAGATTCAATCTTTTTAAGATAGCGATCATGTGATCTCTTGAAGTAATCTCCATTTTCAGGATTAAAATGCCCGGCATATAGCGTGCCTTTAATGCTTGGCGCTATAACATCGGTATACCATCCACCTCCAGGCGATATCTCTAGAACATCCATGTCAGCTTTTATGCCAAAAAAATCTAAGGTTTCAAAAGGATGCCTAAATTGATCTCTTGAAGTATCTCGTTCAGACTGCGCAGGCAAACAGACAATCACGCAGCAAGCTAAAATAAACTTAAATATTGGTGCCATCGGATACCGACTTGGGTTTGCAAAAACTACAACCTTCATGTTTCGACTCCTAACATACTCTATTTACTGTGGAAAATTATTGTCTATGATATCACGCTTTAAATGGAGCGAGATCTCCTGGCTCTCTGAGCATTTTGTTCACTTCATCTAAATGTTGCTCCTCAAGAAGGATCATCCCCCTTGCATATTCCTCAAGAATGACGGATCTTCCTTCAACAAGATTTAGTAGATCATGATATACACTTGCTGTTATTGCCTCGTGCTCCAAGCTTTCTCGCAAGATATCTCCGATATCATGCTTTTCAGTTTCCAATAAAGCACCAATTTTCAAAGATGGATGACCTCCTAACATTGTAACCATTTCACCAGCCTTTCCAGCATGCTCTAACCCCTCTTGGGCATTTTCTTTTAACCAATCAACAATTGGAATCCTGTTGTATCCGTAAACCATCAAGGAGTAGTGCGTGTATCGGACGACTCCGGAAAGCTCCAGCTCCATGATATTATTCAAAATCGTAATAGCCTTTTCTTTTTCCAACTCTTTCATTTCTCATCATCCTCAAGTTAATTTTTTGTTTCAAATAAGCTCTTTTATCTTAACTATCTTTATTCACTATACGTTAAACGAATATTATAATAATAAGAAATCTTCTTAAAAAAATATAATGAATATTGTCCTGTTTGAGCCCGAGATACCCCCAAACACTGGAAACGTAATAAGACTGTGTGCAAATACAGGCTCCAAGCTTCATTTAATAAAACCATTAGGCTTTGAACTAGACAACAAAAAACTTGTCAGGGCAGGACTAGACTACAGAGAATTTAGTGCCGTAAGCACTCATGAAAACTTTCAAGCATTCATAAATACATTAAAACCAAATAAAATATACGGATTGAGTACTAAAGGAGAAAGAAGATACACTGACGCGAAATTCACAAATGAAGATACATTCGTATTTGGCCCGGAGACACGAGGCCTTCCAGAAAAAATCAGATGTGCTTTAGGCAAAGAAAATATCCTTAAAATCCCAATGTCGAAAGACAGTAGAAGTATTAACTTGTCAAATTCAGTAGCAATTATTCTATTTGAAGCACTGCGCCAAACCGAATTTAGCTCGCTGTGAAAGTCAAATTTTTAGAATTTAATACTAAAATGCTTTTTAAGCTTAAGTAAAAAATCTAAAGGCCAAGAAAAGTTATGAACGAAAAAATCGGTGTTTTTTACGGTAGTACAACCTGCTATACCGAAATAGCGGCAGAGAAGATTTGTAGTGAAATCAATTCCCTTATGAATTCTAAAAATACGTCTCTATATAATGTAAGCTCAACCTCGGTCTCAAAAATGAATGATTACAAGTATTTGATTCTCGGTATACCGACTTGGGATTTCGGTGAACTTCAAGAGGATTGGGAAAATCAATGGGAAGAGCTATCTGAGCTTAATCTAGAATCAAAATATGTGGCGATATTTGGTCTTGGTGATCAAGTTGGATATCCGGAATGGTTTCAAGATGCAATGGGTTACCTATGGCAAAAAATAAAAAATCAAGGCGCAAGCATGGCTGGATGTTGGCCAAACAAAAATTTTTCTTTTACTCAATCTAAAGCGCTTAATTATGAAAAGTCTGAGTTTGTTGGCCTACCACTCGATGATGAAAACCAGTTTGATCAAACCGATAATTTGATAAAAGTATGGACTAAGAAAGTTTTAGTCGAGTTCGGGATTTCTGATATTGAGTAAATATGCGCATACAAAATGGCTCAAAGATACCCTTTACTCTGTAGCCTACAAAGACTTTTACTCGTCTTTAACTAGCGCTTTGGAGGAGAGTAATTATGTGTTTGTCGAAAAAAATAATTTAAAAAAAAGGTGGGCTAATCTTCCAAACGATAAGAATCATTTTACTATTGGAGAGGTAGGTTTTGGAGCTGGAATTAATTTTTTAAATTGTTGTAATGAGTGGCTTAAAATGGATCTCGATAACAAGAGATTGGTTTACTTCGCGGCAGAGCAGTCACCTTTGAGATTAAAAGATCTAAAGAGAGCTCATGAAAAGTGGCACTCGTTAGATGCGATCAGTAAAGAGTTTTTGCTGAATTATCCAAGACTTTGTGGAGGCTTTAACTTTATTGATCTTTGCGACGGGAAAATACAGCTTTGCTTGATGATTGATGATGCTGAAATTGCCTTTAAGAATCTAATTCAGTCTGAAGCATCTGGTCGTGGAGACACTCCCAGCACCGCAGTTGATGTTTGGTTCCTAGATGGATTCGCACCAAAGCAAAATATAAGCGCATGGTCAGAAAAATTAATACATCAAATAAGTCGCTTGTCCTCAAACGGCACAACATTATCGTCATATAGCGCCGCATCCTCCGTCCAAAGCAGATTGCGAAGTCATGGGTTTGATATTTCACTGTGCGATGGTTTTGGTGCTAAGAGGGAAATGATCACTGCGAAATTTAAAGCGTACGCTACCAGTTCATCGACGCTCCCAAGCTTAAATTGGTATATTCAAAAAAAAAGTAAAACTAAACCTGCTGAAAATTTATTTATTTTAGGAGGCGGCATAGCCGGCTGCACAACCGCTGTTGCGCTAAAGAAACGAGGGTTTAATGTCTCTATTATTGATCGACATGGCGAAGTTGGAAAGGAGGCATCTGCAAATAGCAGAGCTGTTATATATCCGAAACTCTCCACGGAATCGGGTTCCCTAGCAGAATTCAATTTAATCGCTTTAAAACTTGCAACCAACTACTATCGTGAATTTTGGGCAAATGATTTAGGAGAACAATGTGGGGTTTTGCTTTTACCCACTAGCGACAAAGAAAGCGAGGAATTTTCAAAGCTACAAACAAAGCACCAATGTAACGATAAATTTTTCGAGCTCGTCAATTTAAAACAAATACAAAAACTATCTGGCATTAAATTAGATATTGCACACGGTCTATTTTTCCCAACTCTTGGTTGGCTATCCATCCCAGAGGTATGCAAATTTATTACAAAAAAATATGATATCCCTATAATCTCAAAGGATGCTGCGGAAATCTCTTTAGTGAAGAGAGATAATTCATGGGACGTATTTGATGAAAATGACACAGTTATAGTAAATGCCAAGAAATTAATTATTGCAAATTCTTATGAGGTTCAAAATCTAAAACCAACATCATATTTGTCACTTAAAAAATTGAGGGGTCAAGTTACAGAATTTTGCTCTAATCAAGAAAGCGAAAAACTTAAGTGTGTCATTTGTGGAGATGGATATCTGACACCAAGCATCAACGGTATCCATGCATGCGGGGCGACTTATAATCACAATGATCTTTCTGAATCGATTAACGAGCTAGATCATCGTGCTAACTTTGGAAAACTCATCAGTACTGACTTAAAATTCAAGAATTTAATACATAATATCGATTCTACTGATATTAGTGGCTGGGTTGGGTTTAGGGGGACCACCCGAGACTACTTGCCTTTTGCAGGACCTGTACCCAATTTTGATGAGATGAAAGAAAAATTTTCATATTTGCGACTTGACGCAAAAAAAGCATCTGATGATATTGGTAGTTACTTCCCAAATCTTTATGTCAACAGTGGAATGGGATCCCGTGGATTAAGCTACGCACCTTTTTGCGCAGAGATTATAGCGGCGGAAATCTCGAATCAAATCCCTTTTATTCCAAAACAGATCCGTTTGGATATACATCCTGCAAGATTTATAATCAGAGACTTAAAAAAGAAGCGAATTTAACTATGTCATCACATAAATTTAGAGACCAGATAATAATGAAATTGCGTTTAATGCTAATGACTGCGCTTCTCGCCTTGTGCCTCAGCAGTTGCAATGACAAACAAGGTTTTCAAAAAGAAACTGAGGATCCGAGAATGAATACTTTCTTAAGAGAGTGGGGTGGACCCTATAAAGGAGTGCCAACTTTTAATGATCTTGATTTAAACGATCTGAAACCTGCTTTGATATTGGCAATGGACCAAACAAAAAATGAGATAGCACAGATAGCCAATCAAGATGAAGAACCTTCATTCCAAAATACCATAATAGCTTTAGAAAAAAATGGTCAACTTTTAGACCAAATATTCTCCTATTATGGGGTGCTTTCATCCAACCTCTCAACAAAGCAATTTAGAGATATTCAAAAAGAAATGGCGCCTAAAATTAGTAAGTTTTATACCGAAATTAATCATAACGAAAAGATTTTCAAGCGAATTAAATATTTGTATGAGAAAAAAGATTCACTAAAACTCGATAAAAAGCAGGAAAGATTGCTTAATCTGAAATACAAAAATCTTGTCAGAAATGGCGCAGAATTGGACGATATAGACAAGGCCGAATACCAAAAAATAAATATGCGCTTATCTGAACTGCATACTATTTTCAGTAACAATGTGCTGGCTGAGGAAGAAAACTATTATTTATTGCTTGATGTGTCTCAACTCTCAGGACTTCCAGAATCCTTAGTCGAATCATACAAAATTGCCGCAGAAACACTTGGGTTTGAAGACAGATTTGCTGTGACAAATACTAGGTCTTCAATGGAGCCATTTCTTAAGTTTTCTGAAGAAAGAGACCTCAGGGAAACTGTATGGGTAAATTATTATAGTCGAGGGGATAACAATGATGCTTTTGATAATAATGAAATTATTACTGAGATTTTGAAACTTAGACATAAAAGATCGCAGTTATTGGGTTATGAAAACTACGCGCTATGGCGGTTAGAGAATCGCATGGCTAAAAACCCTGAGACTGCACTTGCCCTCCTCAAGTCAGTTTGGCCCTATGCGAGATCAAAAATTCATGAAGAAGTAAATGATATGGAAAAGATTGCCAAATTAGCTAATGAAAATATCAAGATCAAACCTTGGGACTATCGGTTTTACGCGGAGAAAGTTCGACAAGAAAAGTACAATTTGAATTCTCAGGAAATTAAGAACTATCTTCAGATAGAGAATCTTATTGAGGCAATGTTTTTTGTTGCAAAAGAACTGTTCAACTTTAAATTTGTTGAAGTTAAAAATAATACTGTCCCCGTTTTCCATCCTGATGTTAGAGTTTGGGAGGTAACAAATGCTACAAATAATGAACATATCGGTCTTTGGTACCTCGATCCTTTTGCAAGAAAGGGAAAGAGATCTGGAGCATGGGCAACCACTTATCGCAGCTATTCGTCCCTGCTCAACCAAACAAGTGTACTAAGCTCAAACAACTCCAACTTTGTAAAAGGCTCAAAAGGTCAGCCTAATTTGATTTCCTGGGATGACGCAACCACTTTTTTTCACGAATTTGGGCATGCGCTTCATTCGTTATCATCAAATGTTCATTATCCCGGGCTGGGTGGCGGAGTAAGAGACTACACAGAATTCCAATCACAACTCTTGGAAAGATGGTTATTGAGCGAACCAGTGGTCAATAAGTTCCTCATACATTACCAAACTGATGAACCGATACCGAAGGAGCTAGTAGAGAAAATCAGAAATGCATCCAAATTTAATCAAGGTTTTTCAACTGGAGAATATCTGGCTAGTGCTATTGTTGACTTAGAATATCATATGACAGATCCAGAGAAACTGAATCCCCATGAATTCGAAAAATCCGTTCTGAATAATTATCAAATGCCTGATGAAATTGTAATGAGACACAGAAGTACTCACTTTGGACATATATTTTCAGGAGAAGGTTACTCCGCAGGATACTATGGATATATATGGGCAGATGTACTCACCTCAGATGCAGCTGAATACTTTGAGTCAGCTGATAACGGCTTGTTTAATAAAGAGTTATCTAAGAAGTTAGTCAAATACTTGTTTGCCCCTAGGAATTCTATAGCCCCGGAAGAGGCGTATATAAATTTTAGAGGTCAGGAGGCAACTATCGATGCTTTGATGAGGGATAGAGGATTTAGCGGAGCAATCGATCAATAAAAGATTCAAAATCTTTGTATTAAGAGCTAGCGTTCAGAGATGCTAAACTCCAAACCTTCTTTAAACATATCTGTACTTTTCGTTTTATCTCCAATTGCAGATAAAACATTTCCTAGCTTAAAAAATAGACTTGGTGATGGTTCTATATTAATTGCCGCACAATAATAGTCATGGCCTTTCCCTAGTAGTTTTGCTCCAACACAAATGTCCCCCAAGCAAGTCAAAAGCGCGACATTCTCGGGTTTCTTTATTAACCATTTTTCAACAACTGATATTATTTTTTCTGGTGCCGAGGAGTTCAATGAACCTAGGCGCCTTACCAGATCATCATTCCAACTTTTTTCGATACTTTTTATCATTAAAGAACTCAATTTTCCTGTATCGTCAATTTGCTTTAGGAGGTCAAAGTAGCTTGCGATCATAACAGGATTATTTTGAATGTGTTTTGGCATTGCTTCCCAAACATCATCTGCCTTCTCTCTGTTATCTTTATTTTTTAAGTCCATCTCCACACGGAAGCTCTTCAATAAATTTTCATAAGTTTCGAGTTCTAATGACTCAAAAGACGAATCTACCAAAGCACGATTCTTTTTGATGTGAGGAAGCAGCCGCTGCAGCGCTGTCCAATCTTCTGTTATGTAATAGCAATCAATAAGAATTCTTATATTTCCAGTATCTTTGGGGAGCTTAGTCATTAACTCTGTTGAAATTTGAATAGCCTCTTGAAACCTTTCTTCTCTAAGTAAGAGTTCCGAACGAATTTTTTCTACTAATATACTTGAGGTTGGATCTGATTTTTTTAATAAAGTGAGACTTTGATATGCGCGATCATAATCATCGATCTCAGCGGCGGCTTTTGCAGCATAAATATAATTAACAGAGGGCATTAACGAGCTTGGAGCCGATTTTTCCAGTGAAGTTAGGGAATTTTTCCAATCGTAATCCGAAAAATAAATTAAACCTTTAGTGGTCTCTAAGAGATTTTTTCGCTTTTTTCTAGTAATCAACCACGACTTAAAACCACTTCCTCCGAGTATCCAAGATATCAAAAGAAGGATACTGATAATAAAACTTATTGATAACAAATAAACTATAATTGCCATCCAAATTGTCATCTCAAAAGAGATGCTCTTTGTGCTTATAAGCACGTATGTTTGCTCTTTTTGCAGCAAAAATCCGATTGTTGCGCCAAGTAGCAAAGCACAAGCTACTAAAATTAGAACTCGCCTCATATTTTTTATTTGCTCACTTAATAATCACTATTTTTAGATGTCACTGAATTCAGGAGTTCTTCATTTCTTGCAGAAATATAAGAATTCAATAATTCCGACGAATAGCCTATCTTTGGTAACTTCTGCTCAATAGAGAGCAAGGAAATTTGCTGTATTCGTTGAAGAAGATTGCTTGATTTGGGGTTCATATGAAAATAATTTTTTAAATCAGCAACAATGTTTTTCAGACTCAATTCAAAAAGATCTTTCTCCTCCCTCATAACAGAATATATTGCTTGTTGAAAATGCAAGTCTATGTTGTTTCGAACAACTGATAAATCATGTTCTGTAATCAAAGGTTGTATATCTGAATCAAATCGACGCACCTTGATGGCTTCTTCTAACTGCTCACCAAAGTTTCTGAAAAATTTCCCCAAACTAAGTTGCTTTTTATTCTCCAAATTTTCTACCTCTTCTTTATTATCGGTCTTTGAGGTATCTTTTTGCGTTGACAGAAGATTTAAGATGCTCAACTTGTTAACTTCTTCAGATATTGCATTTAATTCAAAAATAATACCCTGAGCATCAATCTTGTTTAACGTTCTAAGAGATGCAATTTCTTTTGATAATGCATTCCGAACATGAGCCAGATTCGCATCATCAAACTTTAGTAACAATTTGTCAGCTTCAAGCAACAATGCTATTGCGCTTTCCGAAGACCTTTCGATAAGTAATCGTTGAGTTGCCAATCTCGATAAGTACAGTGCTTCCGCCAATATCCACTCATCTTTTGGGTTTATACCCATCTGGATGAGTCTCGATCCTTGTCTTAAAACTTTTCGCTCAAGATCTACATTTTTACTCCTGAGTTTGTCCATCTCAGCGAGGCTTTCTCGAACCCGGCTATCCATCTCATCTGCTCGTTCAACAAGACGATTGATATCCTCGTTAATCAATAGCTGAAATTGATTTGTTAAATCTTTTTGGCTATTACTTTTATCATAAACCCAAATAGAAAATCCAATGGTTAAAACTAAGATTGCGCTTATTCCTGCAATCAAATAAACCTTCAAACTTGAATAAAATGACGTTGCATTTTTTGTAGCATTCACTTTGTCTTCAGACAAATTTTTATACTCAATTTCACTCGATGTTGTGCCCGGAGATGAATCACTTTTATTTTCTTTATTTTTGTTCTTATCGCTCAAAAAATACTCCAGAAGATATAAAACATAAAAAATAGATTATCGAAAAATTTCAGAGAAGGCTAATTCCATACCATCAACTGAGGAAGTATTGGCAACTTTTATTGACTTGTAACCAAGTTCCTCGCCAATTTTTGCAAGCCTGCGACTTGCTACTAATAATGTTAACTGTCTCCAATCATGATTACCGCAAATAGCGTTTAAGTTACCTAGTGATGATAAGACTTGTGCACTAAAGACCACAAGACAATCAATATCCTTCATTTTTTTTCGTGCCTGAGCAAGATAGTTCTTGTTTATCTTCCGCTTATAAATGTCACAATAGTCAACGCTTTCAGCTTTTAGCAGAAGAGAATCTCGTAAAATTTCAGATCCCTGCCCTCCTCTAAAAATAAGTATTCGTTCGCCCGAGACCTGCTTAAGCTGAGGCAACTCTAATAATCCTTCTGAGCTAAAATTCGCTTTTGGATAAATAACATTATCCACCCGTTCACACAAAAGTTTTGCCGATACCTTTCCAACCGCAAAATATGAGATCTCGGTAGGCAAAGTAGATTTCATATTATCCAAGTATTCAAAGGCGAACTTTACTGCGTTTGGGCTAACAAAGATCGCTAATTTATATTTTTTCAGATTGTTAAAAGCACTAGTGACTGTCTTAGAAGAGAAATTTGGCTCTGTCTCAACAACAGGAAAGTAAGTCAAAATAGCCCTGCTATTTCGCAAGTATTCCAACAAATCGTCCTCACCTCTCCGGCTTTTAAGAACCAATATTTTTTTATTCTCTAGCACGTGTATTGCCATTAATATTTTCTAATATTTCCAATGCACCCATGTTAATTAAATTATCAGACAATTTCTGACCCAAACCTTTAGCATCAGAATATGAAGCGATAACTTCGGAACGCAGAATTGATTTCCCATCGCATGATGCTACTAATCCCTCGCACTTAATCATCTTGTTTTTATTAAACAAGTGGGCATAACATGCAATTGGAAGCGAGCATCCACCATCAAAAAAAGATAAAAACTTTTTTTCAACTTCTACACATGTAGCTGAAAATTCATGATTTAGCTTACTAATCATTTTTATTAGATTAATATCATCTTTTTTGCACTCTATGCCCAAAGCACCTTGCCCCGCCGATGGCAGACAAATTTCATGAGGTATTCTTTGCGATATTCTCTTATCAAATCCTAGTCTTTTAAGGCCAGCTGTCGCTAAAATAATTGCATCAAACAGACCCGCATCCAACTTTTCGAGTCGCGTGTTAACATTTCCTCTCAGTACTTTAATTTTAACTCCCGGAAACCGAGACAAAAGCTGAGATTGTCTTCGAACACTTGATGTACCAATGACAGCTTCGGGTTGCAAAAGCTCAAGTGCATCATAATTATTGGAGATGAATGCATCAGATGGATCATGCCGCTCTAGGACGGCAGCAAGCAAAAATTCATCAGGAAGCGATGGAGGCAAATCTTTCATCGAATGGACTGCTATATCTGCTTCATCATTCTTTAATGCAGCCTCCAACTCTTTGATAAAAAGCCCTTTCCCACCAATTTTAGACAAAGACGTCTCCAGAAAACGATCTCCTTTGGTTGAAAACCCTTTTATCTCTATGTTTGTGTGAGGGAATATTGATGTCAATTTTGATTTGACAAATTCTGCTTGCCATAGTGCTAATGGACTCTTCCGAGAAGCAATTCGTATTTTTTCGATCAATTAAGCTACCCTATCCATCTGTTTTAACATGCAACAATGTATCAGTTTTTTAGTTCATCTGAATAGCGAAAATTCATTACTGATCTTCTATAATAAAAAATTTTCGAAAAGATTGAAGGCATTGATGCAATCAAAATCAATTCAGCATAAGATTCATTGACGTATGTGCGAATATGGCTTGGAATAAAGAATGAAAGAAACAAAGCTCAAAGATAAAAACATCAATCAAAGTTGGGGAGGAAGATTCTCTTCAGAGACTAGTGATCTTGTTAAGCAATTCACCGCTTCAGTAGATTTTGATCAAAGGTTAGCTGAAAAAGATATTGAATGTTCTCTTGCTCATACCTCAATGCTGCAAAAAATTGGTGTTCTTACGAGTGATGAAAGAGAACTTATTCAAAAAAGTCTACAAGAAATCGCAATATCTATTAATGAAGGTAGCTTTGAATGGAGCGAGGATCTTGAAGATGTACATATGAATGTTGAGGCAGCTTTAACCGCTAAAATTGGTGATGTTGGGAAGAAACTACACACTGGAAGATCTAGAAATGATCAGATATCAACTGACGTTAGATTGTGGCTTATGGATCAGATTGACGATATAAGCAGTATAATACTATCTGTACAGAAAAATATTGTTGAATTAGCCGTCGCTGAACACGACACCATAATGCCTGGTTTTACTCATCTGCAAGTCGCTCAACCAATAACTTTTGGTCACCATATGCTTGCTTGGAATCAAATGTTCAAACGAGATTATGAACGCTTATTAGATTGTCGAAAGCGCGTTGACTGCAACCCTCTTGGATCTGCAGCTTTAGCGGGTACTGGATTTGAAATTGATCGTCTGCACACAAGCAATCTGCTAGGCTTTTCTAAAGTAAGTGAAAATTCTCTTGATGCAGTGAGTGACAGAGACTTCGTTATCGAGTTTTGCGCATTCGCTAGCACCTGCATGATGCATCTATCTCGTATGTCGGAAGAATTGATAATTTGGGCATCATCTCAGTTTAACTTTATCAATTTGAGTGATGCATTTTGTACTGGATCATCAATAATGCCTCAAAAAAAGAATCCAGATATCCCTGAACTAATAAGAGGTAAGACTGGGCGAGTGTTTGGACAATTAATGTCTTTGTTAACTTTAATGAAAGGTCAACCTCTTGCATACAACAGAGACAATCAAGAAGACAAGGAGCCACTTTTCGATTCTGTTGATACCTTAATAAACTGTTTGATGATCTTTAAAGAGATGGTCCCCAATATTCAAGTAAACAGAGAGAGTATGCTCAAGTCAGCAAAAAGCGGATATTCAACTGCAACGGATCTTGCTGATTATCTGGTAAAAAAATCAGTTCCTTTTAGGGATGCCCACAAAATAGTAGGGGAATTAGTTAATCATGCTATCAAAAGTAAATGTGAATTAGTCGACATCGATATTGAGAGCATGAAGACCTTCTCCGATGTCATTTCTGATGATGTTTATGATGTATTGACAGTTGAGGGTTCTGTTCGATCAAGGAGTCATCTGGGTGGTACAGCCCCCAAAGAAGTTTCCAGGGCTGCAAAACATGAGCTTGAGTCTATCAGGAAATTGAACACTAAAAAATAAAATCTAAATGTTCTCCGCCTTGAGACAAAAATAACTGTGACAAAAAATCTGAAAGAGATTCTTTAGAGACAGTATTTTGCCAAACTTGAACTGATCCATTTGTTTTCAGATCGAAGTGAAAACCTCCAGATTTTGCGGCTACCCATATTTCGCGAATGGCGGGCTGTCGAGAGAGGATGATTTGCGAACCATTCACTTCAAACGTGAGGGTCAACATACCATTTGAATTTTCATAATCAATATCTATATCACTAGCTTCAACAGTCTCTTCAATAGCGAAAAGAACGTCATCAACTAACTCATGGAACTCAGCTTCATTCATAATTTAAAGACACCTTTTATTGGGCAAAAAAGGTTTAAAAATTTAGTTATTAATTGTAAGTGTCGTTATACTTACGTTTCAAGAATTTTTGGACGTAAAGTGATGTCAAAGAAATTTTTTTATTGCGTTCTAGTGATTCTATTTGCGATTTCATCTGGTTGCGGGAATGTTGGAGAATTGTATCTACCTGAAGAAACTAATACCCCCTACGTTTCAATAAAAACCACTGAGCAGTAATGAGTAATATCTTTGAAATAAAAGACAAAGAACTGTTTTTTGATGGAGTCGAACTATCAACAGTCGCGAAAAAATTCGGAACGCCTTGTTATATATACAGCAAGAACCTTATCGAAAAAAACTTTAATGGCTACAGAGAGCATTTAAGCTCTGAGAACAATTTTATTTGTTATGCTGTTAAAGCTAATCCAAATGTTGCAATACTTCAAATATTAGCGAAAATTGGATCCGGTTTTGATGTCACATCTCAAGGTGAATTGAATCGAGTACTTTATGCAGGGGGAGATCCTAAAAAGATCATTTTTTCAGGTGTAGGTAAGTCTGAATCAGATATAAAAAAAGGACTCGAGGCCAAGATAAAGTGCTTCAACGTAGAGTCAAAATATGAGTTATTACTCATTAACCGTATAGCAAAAACAAATGATATAAAAGCGTCGATCTCAATCAGAGTCAATCCAAATGTTGATGCTAATACGCATCCATACATAGCAACCGGATTAAAGAATGACAAGTTCGGTGTTGATATGCGTGAGGCGCATGACATATTTAAGTTGGCCTCAGAACTCAGCAACATCGAAATTATGGGTATCGCTTGTCATATAGGCTCCCAAATATACGACATAGCACCATTTAGAGAGTCCTTGCAGATCCTAATGCATTTTGTTGATAAATTAAAACTAGATAATATTCATTTGTCTCATATAGACATTGGTGGAGGTTTGGGGACTTTAAAGGAGGATACAAACCAGACTAATATTAAAGAATTCTCGAAGACAATCATGAATGATTGTAGTGGCAGAACTGAAAAAATTATCATAGAACCTGGACGGTCAATAGTTGGCAATGCTGGCGTGCTACTAATGAAGACAGAGTATGTTAAAACTAATGGTGAGAAAAACTTTGCAATTGTTGATGCTGGAATGAACGACTATATAAGACCTGCCTTATATCAAGCAGAAATGGAGATAAAGTCAGTCTCACCTAACTCTGCCCAATCAAAGATATACGACATTGTGGGGCCAGTTTGCGAGAGCGGTGACTTTCTGGGCAAAGACAGAGAGCTACCGATAGAAACAGGTGATCTGCTTTGCCTATGTGATGCGGGAGCATATGGATTCACAATGAGTTCGAACTACAATAGTCGATGTAGACCGACAGAAATTCTTATTATTGATGAATCTTTGCATGTCATAAGAGAGAGAGAGACATTTGAAGACTTAATTAAAAATGAAAAACTAATCGAGTATATAAATTAAAAAATGCACTTAAAATTCACTAAAATGAACGGTATTGGCAATGATTTCGTGGTGATTGATACGATTAATCAACACATAAATATTACTAAAAACATGGTTAAACGAATAGCTAACAGACATAGGGGCGTTGGCTGTGATCAGTTGCTCATTATCGAGCCTCCTAAAGAGAGTCATGTTGACTTTAACTACAGAATTTTCAACCGGGATGGTCTTGAAGCGAGTCAATGTGGAAATGGTGCAAGATGTATTGCAAAGTTTATTTATGACCAAGGTCTCTCAGGAAAGAGGAAATTGTTGGTTAGCTCTATTGGCGGGATGTTACATATTGAGTTAGTTGGCAAAAACATGGTGGCCGTTGAAATACAACCACCTTCATTTGACCCAAAAAAGGTTCCATTCAAAACCGAAAAACAAGAAAAATCATATAAGCTTGAAATTATGAGCAGAATGATTGAATTTGTTCCAGTTACTGTAGGTAACCCCCATGCCATAATCTTCGAAAAAGATATTCGTAAAGTCAACATCAGACAAATAGGACGTGACTTTCAAAAACATCAGAGCTTCCCAAATCAGGTGAACGTTAACTTTGCGCAAATAATTAACAAAGATTTAATAAAATTACGTGTTTTTGAGAGGGGATCAGGAGAAACAGAATCTTGTGGCTCTGGAGCGTGCGCAACTGCAGCAGTAGCTATTCGGGATGGATTAGTGAACTCTTCTGTTACAGTTCAGCAAAAAGGCGGTCATCTCAAAATTGTATGGCCTAATGAAAGTGATCGAATTAAGATGATCGGAGAAGCAAAAACAGTTTTTCAAGGAATCATGAATATATGAGAAACAAAATAGATGATGCGGTTGATATCAAAGACGTCAGGTCGTTTTTGAGAAACCATCCAGATTTTTTTGACAATAATTCAGATATTTTAGAAACCATGGTAATTCATCATAAAACTGACGGCGCTATTTCGATAGTCGAGAGGCATCTTCAAAAACTTCAAGAAAAAAATAAACTATTAAATGAAAAGCTTAATCACCTGATCGAAAATGCAGACCAAAATCAAAAAATTTTTGAATCAGTGATGACACTTACTTTAAAAATGCTAAGTGCGCATGATTTAAAGAGCTTTCTTGATATACTCAGCGATTCTTTCAAAAATGACTTTAAACTTGAGTTTTACTCACTTATTTTGTTTGACGAAGATATATCAGTTGATCATCCAATTGTGGTTTCAACATCGCAGATAGAGTTAGAAGAAAAGATACCGAGATTGATAAGCTTAAAAGAGCCGATTGGCGGCCAATTTTCATCAGAGGATTTTCACGCTCTTTTTAATCATTCCGATCAGATTAATAATTCGGTCGCAATATGCAAGATCGGCAGCGAGATTCCTCTAGGATTTTTAGCGATCGGAAGCAGTGATCATACTGTATATCATGAGAGCGACTCGAGGTACTTCTTGTCGCATCTGTCCAATTTGATTTCACAGTCATTAGTGAAATTTAATAAAAATGTCTTTTGACGCATTGGTCGGTCTGGGTTTAAGCAAGTAACAATTCAATTGAGTTATCTTTTCTTTTTGCTTCGGTATCTCTTATTTTTATTGCTTAACTTTACCTGGTACTCCTTTGCCATCTTTACTGCATTTGCAGACGGCCGTTTTGATGCGGAAAAATTACTCGCTTCTAAAATACTCTCCTTCCCTTCGTTTACATCTTTTAGAATGAGAGTAATTTTCCTTTGTCTTACACACACCTGTCTGAGAAAAACTCTTACTTTGTCCCCAATAAAAAATTGTCTTTTCTTTGACTCTCCCACTAAACAGTAACGGATTTCATCGAATACATAGTAATCTTCATCGATACTCGAGATATGAATTAAACCCTCGATGAAAACATCTTCCAATAAAACAAAAAGACCAAAACCAGTCACAGAGCTTATGACGCCATCAAATTCCTCGCCAACCCTATGACTCAAATATTCGCACTTCAGCCAAGATTCAGCACTTCGTGTGGCATCCTCAGCTCGCCGCTCAGTCATACTTACTTGTTGACCAATCATGTCAAGCTGCTCATATTCATAAGTATATTGTTCATACGTCTTGCTTGCTTGCCTAATAAGCGCCTTAATTCCTCTATGAATTATCAAGTCCGAATATCTTCTAATAGGGGAAGTAAAATGAGTATAAGATTCATAAGCTAGCCCAAAATGGCCATCATTCTTTGGATGATAATTGGCTTGAGCCATAGACCTCAAAAGAACTGACTGGATTATTCTCTCTTCATCTCTACCTTTTACTAATTTTAATATGTTTTGATAATCTGAGGGTTTAATGTCTCCATCTAATTTTATATCAATATTAAAACCTGAAAGAAACTTGCTAAGATTCGTCATCTTTTCAAACGTTGGTTTTTTATGAACTCGATACAGTAGTGGCATTTCTGCACGTTCTAGATAGTCGGCAGCACATAAATTAGCGCAAAGCATACACTCCTCGATAATTTTGTGTGCCACGTTTCTTTCTGATGGAATTATTTTAGATATCTTTTTGTCTTTCGTGAAAAGTATTTTTGTATCCTGAGTTTCAAATGAAATCGCTCCTCTACTGTCTCTGACCAATTCCAAACGTTTGAAGACTTCATGTAGATTTTTAACTAATCTCTCCGCTCCTGGTTCAAATGTATTTTGCTTGGTGCGCATTGCTGTATCTAAGTCATTATTTCTGATAAATCTTGCAACTTGCGTGTAAGTTTTCCTAGAGTGCGAAACAATAACAGCCTCATAAAACTGATAACTTTCAATATCACCACTACAATTTATTAACATTTCACAAACAACTGTTAATTTATCCTCATTCGGACTTAGTGAACATAATCCATTAGAAAGTTTTTCAGGTAACATCGGTATAACGCTATTTGGAAAGTATACCGAGTTCCCTCTTTTAAGCGCTTCTTTGTCCAGAGGCGAGCCGGATTTAATGTACTCAGATACATCGGCGATCGCCACGTATAATCTAAAGGAACCGTTATCAACAGATTCACAATAGACTGCATCATCAAAATCCTTTGCGTCTTCTCCATCGATTGTTATGAAATATTTATCTCGTAAATCGACTCTTTTCCCATCAATGGCCAATTTTGTTGAAATTCTGTCAACTTGTGCTGATACCTCCTCACTCCATTTAAAAGGAATAGAGTAATCTCGGATAGCGATTTTGGTCTCTATACCGGGGCTATGGAAATCTCCTAGAACTTCTGTAATGTGACCTGAAGCTAAATTTTTAATGGTAGGCACCTTAGTGATACGAACACAAACTATCTGTCCTTCCAAAGCGTTACCAATATTTGATTTTTCAACTATGATGTCTTGACTTATTCTTGGATTTTCAGGGATAACGAAGAAAGATGAATTTTCTTTGGACAATTTGCCAATAAGCTCTAAAGATTTTCTTCGCACTACACTTACGATTTTTCCTTCTAATTTTCCTGTTTTCGCACGTTTTTGCGCTTTAATGAGCACTTCATCACCATCAAAAACCTGTCTCATCTGAATAGGTGATAGATAGATATC
>OCZA010000065.1_pt1 | contig 34484 bp, 35 predicted proteins | sample 1539021 | NCBI WGS metagenome assembly OCZA01 (sample SAMEA2619376, study PRJEB22493) | marine metagenome | biome: marine biome (ENVO:00000447); feature: surface water layer (ENVO:00002042); material: "saline water (ENVO:00002010), including plankton (ENVO:xxxxxxxx)" | depth 5 m | reverse complement strand
AAAGGATAAAAATACTATTGAATTTATAAAAAGGATTGCAGAAGAAAAATTCTTGAACATTTTTCTTATTGAAGATAATTCATTCTTTGCTCAAGAAAACAAAAAAGTATTTGAAGATTTTTTAAATTCAAACGATATTTCATTCAGTACTCGCACAATTAAAGATTTTAATCTTTCAAAGAATCCATCTATATTAACGGGTAGTTTATATTTAGTTGGAGAATATAAAAAGGAATACACATGAAAACTTTTTTTATGGTTAAGCCAGACGGAGTAAAAAGAAATATTGTAGGTCAAGTCATTGATAGAGTTGAACAAGAAGGTTTTAAAATCTCGAAGATGAAAATGATGACAATAAGTAGTGAATTAGCTGAAGAACATTACGGAGAGCATAAAGACAAACCTTTCTTTCAAGATTTAGTGTCATTTATTACAAGTGGTCCTGTTGTAGCCATGGAGGTTGAAGGGGAAGATGTAGTCAGTGAAGTAAGAAGGATTATGGGTGCAACAAATCCTTCAGATGCAGACCCTGGAACAATTAGAGCAGATTTTGCTACCAAATTAGAAGAAAATGTTGTTCATGGTTCAGATTCTGAAGAAAGTGCTGAAAGAGAATTAGGCCTTTTCTTCAACAATTAAATTTTTATTTTACTTGATTATTGAGTCTATTAGTCTAGATATACATGGCTGGTTTTAATTTAAGACGTTCACTTTTTGGCGGTAATGATATTGCTATCGATTTAGGTACCGCAAATACTCTCATTTACGTAAAAGGTGTTGGAGTAATGGTTGACGAACCTACTCTTATTGCAGTGAATAAAGAAGATGGATCTATCCTGACAGTTGGTGAGGAAGCAAAAAATCTCGTGGGAAGGGTCCCTGACTCAATCCAACTTATCAAACCTCTAAGAGATGGAGTTATTTCTGAAATCGAGATGGCAGAAGAGTTAGTAAAGACATTATTAACTCGTGCAATAGGGAGATCTTACACTAGCCCGAGAATTGTTATGTGTGTACCAAATGGTGTTACTAGCGTTGAACAAAGATCAATTGAAACAGCTGCTCATGCGACTGGTGCCTCTGAAGTTTTTACAGTAGAAGAACCTATGGCTGCAGCCATAGGGGCTGGATTACAAATATATGAACCTTTTGGCAATATGGTAATTGATATAGGTGGAGGAACTACCGAAATTGCTGTTATTTCCATGGGTGATATTGTAAACGCCAATTCAGTACGAGTAGGTGGAGAAGACATGACCGACCGACTAATTGAATGGTTAAGAGCAGAACATTCTATGTTAGTTGATGAAGGGATTGCAGAGTCCTTAAAACATGCAGTAGGTTCTGCCTATCAATTTGATAAAGAACCTCAAGTAACTGTTACTGGCCGTGATATAGTCAAAGGTGTACCTAAGCAAGTGCTTTTAGAAGCTTCTGATGTCAGACAAGCTTTAAGTCCTGTTGTTCAAGAAATAATTGAAGCTGTGAGAGTTTCTTTATCTCAAACACCACCAGCTTTAGTCTCTGATATCGATAAATATGGAGCATGGCTTACAGGTGGTGGATCATTACTTAAACAAATAGATAGAAAAATTGCTGAGGACCTTGGTATACCTATAAACATGACAGAGGATCCGTTAAGTACTGTGGTCGTAGGTTCAGGAATTTGTCTTGAGAGATTCGCTGATTATAAGTCAGTATTAAAATCATCTCCAAAACCTAACTAAAGATGAGGGATGCTAATTTAACAGTTAGAAATTACATAATTTATATTATTTTTGTATTTTTTTCTTTTTCATTAATGGTTTTAGATTTTTTTTCAAATCAAGAAATTTCTACAACAATTTCGAAAAGAATAAACTTCTTAGTTCCTTCTGATATAAATTTTAATGAATATTTTGAATTTTTTAATTCCGATTTATTTCAAACGAGAAATAATTTAATTAATGAAAATGTCCGTTTAAAAAATGAAATTTTAGAACTAAGAGAATTAAGAGTTGAAAATGATTTGTTAAAAGAAGAATTAGAATCAAACCAAAATCTGATTGAGTCAGTTGATGTTTTTAATTACTTTTACATCAAAACATCACCATTTATGAGAAATCAAGAAAACCATTACCTTGTTTCAGGTGGCTATGATAAAAATTTTGTTAAAAATGATATCGTTGTTAATGAAGAGGGATTTGTTATTGGATTCGTCGATAAAATTTTTCAAAATCATTCAGAAGTTATTTTTATATATGATAGTGAATTTTCGATGCCCGCAATTGATAAGTTTGGAAATGAGTATCTAGTAGAAAATAATGGAGAGGAGTTGTTGATCTACACAACATCTGTAAATGAATTAACCTCAAATATTGACTTTATATTTACAGATTCCAAATTTGGCCAACCATCGAGGTTTCCAATACTTTCATTAAACGAGATAAATGTGACCGTTGATGAAAACAAAATATCAACATCTCTTGAAATAGAAGATGTTAACTTTTCCTTTACTGATATCTATGTAGTTAAAGCAAATGATTTACCTTAGAAATATATTAAATATCTTATTTTTTGTTCTTTTACTTTTTTCTGAACTATTAATTAATACGATATTTGTGTTTGAATATATTCTATTTCTGCCCTTTTACATTGGACTTTTCTATGTATCAACAAGACGGTTTTCAAATTTTTATATATCGATTTTTTTGGTTGCAGGAATTTACTATGATTCATTATTTTCATCAAATATTTTAGGTTTCACTAGTGCAAAATTTTTGATAACGTGTGTCATATTAAATTTTCTAACAAACAACCAAAGCAAAAATACTTTTCAGGACTTAGCAGCTTTTGTAGCAGGAGTATTCTTGTATAGCTTCACTTACTCTTTTGATTTCCTTCAACCCCAGTTTTTGTACCTTCTTTTAGTATCATCATTAGTCAATTACTTTTTATTTAGAATTTTGAACATTACCATAGAGAAAAATGTTCTTAAACAAAAGATATAATGTATATGCTTTATTTTTAGTCGGATTATTTATATACATAATTTCATTTCTATTTGATTTACAAGTTCTATCAAGAGATACGGCTTTAAGTGATATTGATAACCAAACACTGGATACTTTTTATATAACTCCGCCCAGGGGAGACATACTTGATATCAACAGTGAACGGCTCGCTACTTCCACTATGGAACCACATTTATTTTTGAACCTAAGAAAAATAAATGATGAAAATTTAGAATTTTATGAACAATTTATTAAATACAATTTTCCTGAACTTGATGAAGATGATCTAGTAAATCTCTTTCTAGATAGAAGAAATATTCAAATAATTGAAAATATTAGTGATTTTTCTGCGACAGAAAGGCAGAAACTTCTTGAACTAGATGCATTTGAAATATTTGACTTTCCAATAAGAATATATAATTATGACAACCTCACTTCTCATGTCATTGGATACGTTGGTAGGCCAACTTCTGATGATTTTCAGGAATTTCCACATACAAAACAAACATTGCAAGTAGGCAAGAATGGACTTGAAAAATATTATGAAGATACTCTAACTGGAACACCTGGGGAAATAACATTTAGAGGAAGTGACATTATTGAATATATCCCTCCTACAAAAGGTCAAAACATTAATATTTCTCTAAATATAGATACACAACGGGTTGTTAAAGAATCGTTATTGCAGGGCATTGAACTAGCAAACGAAAACGAAGACACACTGGATGAAGTAATAAGGAGTGCTTCTATCGTTTTAGATGTAAATACTGGTGAAATTGTTTCAATGGTTTCGATTCCTGACTTTGATCCCAATCAATTTATAGATGGAATATCTAATCAAGAATATGAAAAATTAAACAGGATACAAGCGTTTAATAACTTTGCAATACAAGGACTTTACCCTCCCGGCTCAGTATTTAAGGTTGTTTCATATTGGCTCGCAGAAAATGAAGGTCTTTTTCCAGAAGGTTTAAATTCTAGGAGAGGTCGTATAGATTGTGAAGGAAGTTTGTCATTTGGTTTCGATGATGGATCTCAACAAGTTTATCAAGATTGGAAAGAAGATGGACATGGAAGGGTAAATCTAAGCTCTGCAATGCAACAATCATGCAATGTATATTTTTGGGATATAGCTCTAAAAATTTGGAGAACGTATGAGGGAACTGAAAATGAGTCAATACTTCAAGACTATGCCCGAAATTTAGGTTTCGGTGAATTAACAAATATAGATTTACCATTTGAAAGAAATGGAATTATTCCTGACAGAGAAGTTTTTGAAGAATGGACGATAACCCGACCAGATTTAGTCAGACCTGAAGGATGGTTAGGCGGAGATTTAATGAATTTAATTATAGGACAAGGTGCAATTACAGTAACACCAATACAAGTGGCAAATGCATATAAAACTCTTTTGACATCAACTTCTTCAAGTCCTTATTTGAATATTGCTGTGTCTGATAACCTCAAACTAAAAAAATATAATATCTCAAATGAGTTGGTTACCTTTCTAAAAGATGATTTAAATCTTGTGACAAACAAAAATGGTACAGCATATGCAGCTTTTGAAGTTATGGGTAGAAAAGCAAACGATATAGGAGGAAAGACAGGAACTGCCCAAAACCCTGGTGAAAAAAATAACACATCTTGGTTCGTAGGAATTGACTCCGTTAAAAATCCAAATCATGTAATAGTAACTGTTGTCGAAGAAGGCGGATCAGGTAGTGCAATCTCAGCACCTATTAGTAGGAGAATTATTCAACATCTAATTGGCTCTGATTTAACTCCTGTAAAGTATGGAGAGATTACAGAATGAACAATAGGCAAATTACTCTTTTAGGACCCCAAGGAACCAATTTATTTATTTTTCTTATATTTCTTATTTTTATTTTTATTTCTTGGTTTACTCTTTATACTCTTACAGAATTTGAGGGATTAGAGTTTGATGTCAACAACATACTGACCCGCCAGGTTGTATTTTCTGTAGCATCGGTAATAGTGTTTTTCTTACTTACATATTTATCTATTGAAAATCTCCAAAATTATTCAAATATTCTATTTTTTCTTGCCTTTTCATCTTTGACTGTATTACTTACTACCCAGCCTAGATTGGGAGTTAGAAGATGGTTTGATTTGGGTCCAATCGATATACAGCCTTCAGAGTTTGCAAAAGTAATTATTGTGATATTTATCGCAAATTATCTTTCAAAAAACTTTAATAAAGTTTTATTAATTTTTCTAATTTTAGGGATTGTACTTACTATATTATTTCAACCAGATTTAGGAACAGCTTTAATAATTTCATTTGTGTTTTTATCAATGTTGCTACTCTCAGATTTGAAGATACGCTATTTTTTGTTGATTATTCTTATCAGTTTATTCTTGTTTTTTCTATTTCTCGAATTAGGGTCACGATTTGATAATGTAAATATTGTTACTCAATATCAAATTGATAGGATAAATGAGTTCTTTTCAACTGATTTAGATTTCTCTCAAGCGCAAAGTAGATTGCTAATTTCTAGTGGGGGTTTATTTGGACAATATTTCTCGACAGAAAACATTCAAAAAGTTTTTGTACCCGTTGAGACAACAGATTTCATTTTTGCTGCGTTTGCATATAACTTCGGTTTTTTTGGAATCTTATTTTTACTCGGTTTGTGGGGCCTTTTAATAAGCAGGCTGAGGAGGATTCTAATAGTTTCAAATTCTGATTTTGATAAATTTGTAATAGCTGGCTTCATTTCATTACTTTTATTTCAAATATTTGTAAATATATCTACGGTTGTTGGAATAATACCTGTTACTGGTTTGCCTTTTCCACTTTTAAGTTTAGGAGGCTCTTCAATGGTCTCTATTGCTATAATTTTTGGGATAACCAATAGAATATTTATAGAAAATAACATCACGATTTAATATTTAAAGCCTATTAACCTGTAAATATGAAGTTTTTAAATATATATTCACATCATAAATATGGAGGTTTTAATGTTTGGTATTTTCAAAAAGTCGAAAGTAGTAAGAAAAAGCGAAGATAAGTACAGTAGTACTGAGACTAAGCGGTACAACGGGCAAAAAGTAAAAATAAAGTCTGGCACTTCTAGATCAAGAACTAGAAAAGAAGACTACAAAAAAGCCAACCGCCAGACATGGTTCAGAGAAACTCCATTACCAGTTCCTTTTGTTGATAGAAAACAGATGTTAATTAGCTTCAAGGGAGGATCATCTAAAATTGCAATATTAGAAGGAGCAACTTTAGTTGAATATTACACCGCAGAAGCTAAATCTAAATCTCTTGTAGGAAATATATATCTTGGAAAAGTAAAAAATATTTTACCTGGAATGGAAGCAGCATTTGTATCTATAGGTGAAGAAAAGAATGGTGTCTTATATGTTGCAGATGTTTCAAATTCTAAACGTAATTCGAAAATTGAAAACCTACTTAAACAAGAGCAGGAAATTTTGGTTCAGGTTGTTAAAGATGCAATGGGAGAAAAAGGTGCAAGACTTACAGGTCAAATATCATTCCCTGGAAGGTATCTTGTATTAATTCCAAATTCAAGCACAAAAGGAATTTCACGTAGGCTACCTGATGAAGAGAGGAGCCGTCTTGATAAAATCATTAGAAAAATTAAGCCAGATGGATTTGGAGTTATTGTTAGAACAGCTGCAGAAGGTGTAAGTGAGGAGTCACTCAAAAATGATATTGATAAGTTAATTAGCGAGTGGGAAGCTACCTCAAGTAAAGATTCTGGAAGCGCCCCTGTTCTTATTCACGAAGAACCAGATATCTCAATTAAAGTCATAAGAGAACATTTAAATTCAGGCTTTAAAAAATTATTAATCGAAAATAATAAACAATTTGATAATGTCAAGCAGTATATATCTGATACTTCACCTGAACTAAGTGGGATTGTTGAAAAGTATGAAGATAGCTTAGATTTATTTGAGAGATATCACATTGAAGATCAAATTAAAAAAGCTTTAGATAGAAAAGTATGGTTACCATCTGGTGGACATTTAATTATTGACAGAACAGAAGCTTTGACAGTTATTGATGTAAATACTGGAAAGTTTGTTGGTAAAGACAGTCTTGAACAGACTGTATTTGAAAATAATCTTGAAGCTGCTGAAGAAATTGCAAGACAATTACGTTTAAGAGACATTGGTGGAATAATTGTTATTGATTTTATTGATATGGAAACTCAAAGAAGACAACAAGAATTATTAAATAAATTTAAACAAGAATTAGCAAAGGACAAAACACGAACGCAAGTTTTTGAAATTTCAAGATTAGGACTTGTTGAAATGACAAGAAAAAATGTTTCTGCTGGACTTATTGAAAGTTTTTCAGATGAATGTGAAGAATGTAATGGTAGAGGCTTAATCATTGGTGATATTTTTTCTAATAATTCAGTTGATACTGATTTACTTGAAACAGATGTCGTAGTAGAGTAGTTGAGTTATGAGTAAATACGCTGTTATAAAAGTCGGTGCTTCTCAGGAAAAAGTAAGTGTAGGTGATATTTTATCTGTGCCTGCAAATTTCGTTATTGAATCAAAGACTCCAATCTTAATGAGTGCAAGAAAAGGCTCAATGATAACTGATGAAAAAAAATTATCAGGTTATTCAGTAGATTTTGAACTAGTAGACGAAAAAAAATCAAAAAAACTTAATATTTTTACTTACAAAAACAAATCAGGTATTAGAAGAAAATTAGGTTATCGAGAAGATATTAAAATTGTTAAAGTAAAATCTATTTCATCAGGCAAATCGGGAGAAGAAGAGTAAATGTCAAAAACAAAAGCCGGCGGCTCAACCCGTAATGGTAGAGATTCAGAGTCTAAACGGCTCGGGACTAAAGTTTTTGATGGTCAAAAAATCTCAGCAGGCTCCATCGTTGTAAGACAAAGAGGAACAAAAATTCATCCTGGAAACAATGTTCAAAAGGGTGGAGATGATACTCTTTATGCCAAAGTGAATGGAACTGTGAAATATTCAACTAGAAATGGAAGAAAACTAGTAAACATAATCCCTTAATGTCATGTTTGTTGACAATATTGAAATCGATCTTTTATCAGGTGCTGGCGGTTCTGGTTCTGTAAGTTTTAACTCTAAAAGTTCTCAAACTTCCCCTAATGGCGCAAATGGGGGAAACGGGGGTTCTATAACATTTAAAACTGATTCTAAACTTTTCGACTTTTCAAACTTAAAATCTAAAGGTTCATTTAAAGCTGATAATGGAGAAGATGCTCAAAAAAATCTTCAAAATGGTAAAAATGGAGAAGATTTAGAGTTGAAAATACCTTTAGGGACTTCAATATTTTATGAAGGTGAACTGATAGCAGAACTAATTGAAGAAAATGTAGAATATCTTATTTGCAAAGGAGGACAGGGAGGTAGAGGGAATAAGGATATGCTATCTAAACGAAATCCTAATCCAGAAATATGTGAGTCGGGTGAAAAAAGAAAAAAAATGAAAATTAATCTGCAATTAAGTTTGATTACTGACTTAGCTTTAGTTGGATTGCCAAATGCAGGAAAAAGTTCATTGATCCAAACAATTACAAACTCAAATTCAAAAATTGACAGTTACCCTTTCACAACAATAAGCCCAAGCTTGGGAGCCTATACAAACGATTATGGGATGGTAACAATATGCGATTTACCAGGACTCATTAGCGGAGCAGCAGAAGGAACTGGACTTGGTAAATCTGTACTTAGACATCTTAAGAATACAAAATATATTATCTATCTACTCGATCCGGACAACTCAGAATATGATGTAAACCAACAAATTGATTTACTTGAAAAAGAGGTTAAAAAATTCGATCCAAGATACAAAGATATACAGGTTCTAAAAGTTGTTAATAAATCAGACCTAAACAAAAAAGTTCCAGACTTCATAAATATTTCAACCCTAACAAACGAAGGTATTGATGAACTCGTAAAAGAGTTAAATAGAGTTAATTTTCAGGAATTAAAAAGAGTAAATAAAAGTTTTGAAAAAATATTTATTGAATCAGATAATTTTATTATTGATCAATATGAAGATAACTGGATTGTATCAGGAAGAAAAGTAGATAAAATCACTAACCTAAAGGGCAATTCCCATGAAGTCTTAAACGAAATCTCTTATAGATTTGAAAAATCATCAATTTCTAATGAGTTAAAAAATAGAGGAATTGAAAAGGGTGATATAGTAGATTTAAACGGACACGAGTTTTCATATGAGTAACAAATTAATTGTTTTAAAAATTGGAACAAATACATTGTTCGATAATGCTGAAATTAATTTTGATATGTTGAATACTCTTGCGAGCTCTATTAAAAAGTATAGAAAACAAAATATTAACTTTGTGATTGTTACATCAGGTGCTGTTCAATCTGGGGCTAATGAATTGAACTTATCAGAAAGACCAAAAAATTTAAAAGAATTACAAGTTGCATCAGCAGTAGGACAGGTAAGTCTAATAAATACTTATAAAGAGATATTTAATAAACACGATATAAACATTGCTCAAATACTTATATCTAAAAATGTTTTGGAAGATAGAAGTCAGTTTATAAACACCACGGAAGCACTAAATGGCCTAATTTCTAAAAATATATTGCCGATAATTAATGAAAATGATGTCGTTGCAACTGAAGAATTAAAGTTTGGTGACAATGATAGGCTCTCAGCAATAGTTTCTATCATATTGAAAGCAGATAAGTTAGTTTTAATTACAGATAAAGAGGGTTTATATGATTCGGATCCAGAAATAAGTGAAGAAGCTCAGAAAATAGAAAATATTGAGTATAACTCTGAAGAACTTAATGAATTGATCCCTAAATCTGTTTCAGGAAAAGGCATAGGAGGATTTTCCACAAAAATTATGGCTGCACAAATGGCTGGATTTTCAGGAATTGAAACCCAAATAATTTCCTGGTCTCCAAATTGTGTAGATGAAGTAATTGATGATGTAAAAATTGGAACAATTATTAAACCTTCAAATAAGAATATTAAGCTTAAAAAAATCTGGATTGGATTTGGAATGACAATTGATGGTGAAATTATTATTGATGAAGGCGCAGAGGATGCACTAGTAAAAGACGCTTCACTCCTTTCAAAAGGTGTATTAAAGGTTAATCAAACTTTTGAAGAAAATAGCGGTGTAGAGATAAAAAACACAAAAAACACTCTAATTGGTAGGGGAGTTGTAAATTTATCAAGTAAAGAAATTGAAGATTCAAAAAATAGTGAAAACACTGTAGTAATTCATAAAGACAACTTATTAATTCTTTAAAAAATTTTACTTTCTAACAAATCAAATTATTCTTGTTATGTGCTTAAAGAAATCGGTAAAAATGCTGTTATGGCTGCAGAACAGCTTAAAACAGTAAATACAGAAACAAAGAATCAAATTTTAGACCATATGGCATCTGAACTAGTAAAAGATGTTGATGAGATTATTGATGCTAATAAAATTGATTTAGAAAACGCAAAACAACTTGAATTAACAGCTGCGCTCACAGACAGATTGACTCTAAACAAAGAAAGAATTCAAGGTATGTCCGATGGACTTAAAAAAATTATCCCATTGGATGATCCTGTAGGACAAGTTACACAATCTTGGAAATCAGAAGATGGACTTGATATTAGTAAAATTCGTTCACCTTTTGGTGTCATAGGAATAATTTATGAAGCACGGCCAAATGTTACTAGTGATGTTTCTGGTTTATGTCTCAAGTCAGGAAATGCATCTATTCTCCGTGGCTCTAGTTATTGTTTAGATTCAAATTTAATGATTTTAAAAACTTTACAAAAATCCCTAGAACAAAATGATTTACCAAAAGAATGCATTCAGATTATTGAAAGTAAGGACAGAGAAGACACTATTGAATTTATGAATATGACAGAATATATTGATTTAATTGTACCTCGAGGTGGAAAAGGATTAATTCAAACTCTTGTTGATAATTCGAAAGTCCCTTTTATTTTGGATGGTGATGGCAATGTTCATCTCTATATTCATAGTGATGCAAAAGAAGAATATATAATTCCAATTGTGATCAACTCAAAAGTACAACGTCCAGGTGTATGTAATGCATTAGAAACTCTTATTCTTCACAAAGATACATACGATAAATATGGGTCAAAAATTATTGATGCATTAAAAGAAAATGATGTAGAAATAGTTATTGATGAACAAATGAAAGAGGACTTTCCTGAGCTAGAGGTGGCTAATGATGAGCATTATGCAACAGAATTCTTAGATTTAAAAATTGCAATTAAAATTGTTGATAGTGAAAATGAAGCAATTCAGCATATAAATCTTTTTTCTTCCGGACACACTGAAGGAATACTTACAGAGTCAGATAAAGTTGCAGAAAAATTTTCAAGTTCAATTGATTCTTCAGTAATATTTATTAATGCTTCAACGCGATTTACTGATGGAGAAAAGTTTGGTTTCGGTGCAGAGATCGGCATTAGCACTCAAAAACTTCACGTCAGAGGTCCTATGGGGTTAGAAGCATTAACGACAGAACGATATGTAATTAGCGGTAAAGGAACTGTAAGAGGATGAATAAAGACTTATCTGTAAAAGATTTAGAATCGGTAAATTATTTTTCAAATGAAAATTTAGTTGATGTTATAAACGCAGCAATTTTTTTAAAAAAACCATTACTCATTGAGGGTCCTGCCGGAACTGGTAAAACTTTTTTGGCAAAGGCTATTTCATCTTTTTTTAATTTAGAACTTATTAGGCTTCAGTGTCACGAGGGCATTGATGAAGATAAGGCAGTTTACGAATGGAATTATAAAAAACAACTATTAAGCATTCAGCAAGATAAGAATGCTGAAAATCTCTTTGATGAAAGTTACCTTATCAAAAGACCAATACTTAATGCATTAACCTCTGAAAAAGAAAGCTTATTTTTAATTGATGAAATAGATCGTTCTGATGAAGAATTTGAAGCTTTGCTTCTTGAGATTCTTGCTGAAAATCAAGTTACAATTCCTGAATTCGGAACAATAAATGGAAGTGATAATAGAATTACTATCCTCACATCTAATGGCACTAGAGAACTTTCAGACGCTCTAAAAAGAAGATGCCTTTATTTTTATTTAGACTTTCCTTCAGTAGAAATTGAATCAAAAGTATTGATGAATAGTATTTCTGAAATTTCAGAAGAACAAGCAAGGACATACGCATCTTTTATTTCATATGTTAGAAATTTAAACCTTAATAAGATACCTTCTCTAATCGAATCTGTAGAGTGGGTTAAGTATAATTTAATTAATAAAAATAAATCTAACACCGACAATCTTGGAATACTTTTGAAAGACAAATCTGATCAAGAAAAATATAAAGAACAAATTGAAAATACCAATGAGCTCATTCAAGAATGACATAATTGATTTTTCACAATTTTGTAAAGAAAATCAGTTTTTTATATCAATAGATAAACTTGAAACTTATTTCAAATATATTGAATCAAAACAAATTGAATCTAAAGAAGATAAATTAAAATATCTGTTTTTGCTAATACCTAAAGATAAAGACGAGAAAGATCAACTTCAGTACCTTATTAAAGAATTTTTTAATTTTAGTACTGAAGAAACACCAGATTTTAATTTTAATTATCTTGATGAATATAAATTAAACGATAACTTTGAAGATGTATTTATTGATCAAAATAATATCAATATTGATTTTTCTTCAATAGCTATTGATATAATTCAAGATTTTGAGAATTTAGATTTTACCCGCCCAGTTTCTAATGCATATTGGCTAAATCAATTAAAAAAAACCAAAGCTTACAAAGAGATAATGAGTTTATTCGATATTCAATTTGAGGATTCCTTTGAAAACATTATGAACGAGTTAAATATGGAGAATTTTTCAAACTACCTAGATATGAAATTATTGGAATTATTAAAAGATGAAAGAAATAAAACAAGAGATGCTTATCAGCCATCGGAATTAAATGATAAAGATCAATTAAATGAACTAGATTATCTTTATACAAACAAAGATGAAAGAAAAAAACTTCTTGAACAAACTTATGCGTTGGGGAATAAGCTTGCTTTAAAGTTTAAAAAACAAATTAAATACTCAAATAAAGGGAATCTAAATTTAAGAAAAACAATCAGAAAATCTATACAGTCTGGTGGAGTGCTTCAAAATATCATTTTTAAACCAAAAAACAAGAAAAAACCCAAATTAGTAATTCTATGTGATATCAGTGGTTCAATGGCTTTATATTCTCTTTTTGGTCTTACATTATTGTATGGCATGGTAAGTAGGTTTAATTCAATCAAGTCTTTTGTATTTATTGATGGAATAACAGAAGTTACAAAAGACATTAAAAAGCTTAAAAAAAATGAAATTGAATCCTTTCTAAAAAACTGGAATAACTACGTAAAACATGATGGTCATTCAGATTATTCAAGAACTTTTGAAGAACTAGTTGAAGAAATAAAAAAAAGTAACTCTAACTATAAATGTTTGATAGTAATTGGGGATGCTAGAAATAACTATAGGGATATAGATGATAGATTAGTTAATGAGGTTGGAAGATTATTCAAGAACATATATTGGCTTAATCCCGAAAGATTAAAGTATTGGAATACTGGTGATAGCTTGATAAGAAAATTTGATAAAGTATCTAACAATACATCAGAAGTTAGAAACTATACTCAAATGAAAAATTTCGTAAATTCAATTGATTTTAAACGAGACCTCAAGTGAAAAATATTGGTGTATTGGGTGGAACTTTTGATCCTCCACATGAAGCACATCTTAAAATTGCAGAAAGATCTTTAAATCAATTTAAACTAGATAAAATTATTTTTATTCCATCTGGTAATCCATGGCAAAAAAAAGATTCGACGCCGTATAGTCACAGATTTGAAATGACAAAAATCTTAATTAAAAATTCTGATTCATTTGCACTAAGCGACCTTGAAAGTTCAGAACAAAATCCTTCTTATACATATGAAACACTTGAAAAGCTACAGCACCCAAAAGAAAATTTGTACTTCATACTTGGCTCAGATACCGCAATGAATATAAAAACATGGAAAAACTATGATCAATTATCAAATTTAACGCAATTCTTAATTGCTCTTAGAAGAGAAGATAGTTCTGAGACGCTTTCTAAAAATTTTCCGTTTGATTATAAATTAATAGAAGGTGAAAAATTAGATTTAAGTTCAACTGGATTACGAGAAAGATTGGAGGAAAATAGAATGAATAATATTGAATTACCTTCAGAAATTTTTAACTATATAAAGGAAAATAAAATTTATTGAATTTTTTTGTTGAGTTTATCAACATCTGTTTCTAATTCTTTAAGCTTTCCTAAAACATTATCTTCTAATTCTTCAATTTTTTCTATTTCTGTTTCTAATTCTTGGAGCTTTTCTAAAACATCATCGTTTGTATGACTATCTACATAATTTGTAATAAATTTTGCTGAAACAATTGCCGTTATGGTTGCAACCAATCCAAGTCCCGATAACATTAAAGCACTTGCTATAACTCTTCCAATAGTCGTGGTTAATTCTATGTCACCATAACCCACTGTTGTAATAGTAACCAAAGCAAACCATAGACCATCACCGTAGTTTTTTATATCTGGTTCAAAAAGATAAAATAAGTAACCAAATAAACCTACTACAAAAAATAGAGCTGCAAGAATAGTTCGTAAGCGTCTGCTGTTGAAAATGGTCTCTACTAAAGAAAAAAAGTTTTTAACTCTACTCAAATCTCTCCTCAATATAAGAATAGTGTCTTTATTTTTTACATGGTAACATATTTAATAATGGCAGAAGAAAAAATAAAAAATTTACATAACTTTTTCTTTGAAAGCGTAATCGATATACTTCTGGTTCAAAAATGTACAAACATTAAAGCATTTGAAATTGAAAATAATAGCTACTTTGATGTAATTATTATGTGCAATGTTAATTCAAATACCCAAATGGTCTCTTCTATAAAAAAGCTTAAGAAATTAGTTAAATCTAAAAATAAAAACTTCTTTTCTGAGGGTTTAGATTCTTCATGGGCACTAGTTGAGTTTGAAGGTGTAGGCATCCATTTCTTCACGGAAGAAGCAAGAGAATACTATAACTTAGATGATTTATTTTTTGATAGCAATCTAATGCTTCAGTACGGGTAATCTTAATTGTATTGGGGCTGTAGCTCAGTTGGCAGAGCACGTGCATGGCATGCACGGGGTCAGGGGTTCAAATCCCCTCAGCTCCACAAACAAATATGAACTTAAAATATATTAAAGAGATATTTAGTCAAACAAAAGATTTGATAGGTTCTCAATCGGGAATCGCAGTTATATCAATTATTCAAGTTTCATTTGTGGTAAATCAACTCGGACCTGCTAAATATGGCGCAGTAGTACTTTTAATTGCAGTACCAAGTCTTATCTTTCGTGCTTCACATGCAAGAAATAGTGATGTAAATCTTCTTGTTCTTAAGGATGGAAAAAACTTTTATTTTGAATCTATCTTTTTCAACTTCATAACCGGAATTGGTAGTTTTTTACTTTGTCTTGTAGTTTTTACAAATCCAATAATTATTAGTTCATCTTTAGGTGATTATTTTGGCATTGAAACATTATCAAATGTTCTATTAATTTATTTACTTACAAGAATTATTCAGACTTTTTCGGAAACAAGTAAATCTATACTGATTTTTCATAATGATTTGAGAAGATACTCAATACTAGAAATTAGTAGTGTAATAGTTAGGTTTATTGCATTAGTATTTTTACTTTTAAATGATCCAAGTGTAGAAAATTATTTAATTGCACAATCAATCTATGGAATTACCTTTGGGCTTTTTGGTCTATATCTCTCAAATAAATATAGAGATTCCTCAAATTTTAATATTCAACATTTCAAAGCATATTCAAAAGCCATCAGATCTTTTTATGGAAAAATTAGATATGATCAAATTATTGGGCTTATACCACAACATTTTGATGTAATTTTACTGGCTGTTATCGTTGATATTCAGACTGTTGGAATCTATCAATTTGCAAAAAGATTAGTTGAACCTATAAATTATCTTGTTGTTACATTTAATCCTTGGCTACAAAACAAATTAAAGTCTGAGGACAAAGATTTCAATATAACTTCTTTCTTTAGTCGAATTTTGTTACCGATTTCAATATTGTTATTTGGAATTTATTTCATTTTTGGACGAAATCTTATTTTATTTATTGGCAACGAGGAATTTCTTAATTCATTTGAGCCAATGATGGTGTTATTAATAGGATTCACTACTTATTTGTTAAGTTTCTGGATTAGACAGTACCTATTATTTTCTGATTTAATCCAGTTTCATGCTTATGGACGAATTATTTACTCCTTTGTATTTCTCGTTTTAGCAGTCTTATTATCTGATTCTTTTTCTTCCCTAGGAATTGCTATTGCTTTAAGCTCTGCAATGGTTTTACAAAAATTATTTGAATACACCATATATTTGATAAAAATAAAATCAAATTGAATAAATCTGAACATTAACATAAGAATGATGCAGATAAATAAACAATCAAGCCAAAACACTTACGAAATTATATTTCTTATGGTTTCTGTTTTGCTCGTTTTTCTGGATGCTTATCAAATTTTTGGCATACCAATTCCATGGTTAGGTATGACCCTATTGTTTTTGTTTGCTTTAACTAAATACAAATTGTTCTATAACTCAAAAAATCTTGTAATTGTTTCAATATTGATTGCAATCGTCATGATTCCACAGATAATCTATATTTTCTTCAATGAAGTTTCACAAGGAGAAATACAATACCTCTTTTTACGATTACTTAACATATTCTCATTTGTTATAGTTCTTTTATTTTCAGTAACTTACTTTAGAAATGAAAAAATTATGTCCTTTTATGACACTTGGAAATATCTAATTGGAGTAATGTCAGCTTTGACAATCTATATATTTATTGCCCAAATCTATGACTTAGGTGAATTTATAAGAAATAGGTCAAATACCAATCTTTTTGGAGACTCAGATCAATCTACTTTTTGGTTATCAGAACCACACAGAGCAATGGGTACATTTAGAGAACCAGTTTTATTAATATCTTTTTTAATGCCGCTCGTTGTGTTGTATCTTTACAAAAATAAAAGTAATAATTATTTGTTATCCATAATTTCTGGAGTTGCATTAGGTTTATCAAGAAGTAATTATTTGAGGCTATTTTGTATACTTTTTCTTACGTTCATCTTATTTAACTATCTAAAAACAAAAGAGCTAAATAAATCGCTTTTATTGTTTTTGGTTATTTCACTTGTAATGTCTAATTTTGGAGTTTTTGAATGTAATTTAAATTCAGAGAGTAGGCAATGTATTGAATATGAAGAAGATGTTCAAAAAATGAATGCCTCTGGTGAAATAAAAATTGATGTAAATTCAGACACTGAAGAATTGGGCCTAGGTAGTGATAGATTAAATGTATTGAATTTTTTTATTAACTCATTGAGAGACATTACACCTAAAAGCATTATCAATATAAATTCTGATTATCAAGATTATTCTTCAGTAAGAGTTAATGAAGAAATGTATTTTACAAATAGAACATTACCTAAATATCTTCTCCAAAGATACAGTACCCAAAATTTTGGCACTGGTAATTATTCACTACTTAAATACGACCTAAATGTTCAAAATTTGTTTGTGTTTTACACTCAAGCTTTCGGAATTATTTTTCCTCTTATATTGTTTTTAGTATTCCTCAACATTATTGTTCAAAAAAAAGAGTTACTAAAATTATTTTTCTTTTCTAGTTTTATTTTATTTTTCTTTGTTAGTCCAGTTGAAGAAGTCAATGCATTCTATGGCTTAATCATTGGTGCTGCGTATAATTTGATTTTTATGAAAGAAGATATAAATGCAAATACATAATTTTTCACCAGGTCCAGCAAGATTAGATCCTTCAATTATCAGCAAGTCCCAAGAGGCAATAGCTAATTATCAAAAAACTGGTTTGTCAATTCTAGAGATTGGTCACAGATCTAAAGATTTTGAAACATTAATAAACTCTCTTCAAGAAAATATGATAAATATTTTTAATATTCCATCCAATTATTTCACTCTTCTCTTGCAAGGGGGAGCAACATATCAGAATACATTTATCGCTAATAATTTTGATAATGAAAATAAACTTTTAGGATGCCTTGTTACTGGAACATGGGGGAAGTACTCAGCTGAAGATTTTTCTAAAATTAGAGATACAAAAATAATTGAAGTAAGCGAGAATGAAATTGAAAATTATGTTCAATCACCCTGGGATCTTGAAGGTGTTGACTATTTGCATCTAACGTCAAACGAGACAATAAATGGAGTTCAATTAAGGGAATTCAATAAAATTCAGCATGATTCATTACTTATTGATATGTCCTCAGATATTGGTTCATATAGTTTTGAATGGGACAATTTAGCTTATATTTATGCAGGAGCTCAAAAAAATATGGGCATTCCAGGTGTCTCAATATGTATTGGAGATGAAAAGTATTTAAATTCAGAAGATAATTCTAGATACCTCAATCTTGGACAATTGGTAGAAAAGAAATCTTTGTTGAACACACCACCTACTTTTTCGATATACGTCCTAAAGCTTGTAACCGATTGGATGATTGCAATGGGAGGTGTAAAACATTTTGAAGAGAAATCAATTAGACAATCATCAAGACTGTATGAACAATTAGAGAGCTATGGGGATGATGTAATCTTACCTGTGAGTGAATATTCAAAAAGTAGATCCAATATTATTTTTAAATTTAAAAATGAGGATTTGGAAAAGAAATTTCTTTTAGAAGCAACTGAAAAAGGAATACTTGGTTTGAATGGACATAGAAGCGAGGGGGGAATAAGAATTAGTCTTTACAATTCAATTACAGATGAGATGGTAGATTACTTGTCAGAATTTATGGACAAATTTTTTGCAGATAATGAAAAATAATAACTTCACAGCTTATCAATTTGAAAACTACGACGTTGAAGGTCTAAAACTTAAAATTAATTTTTCAAATACTGACTTTATCGAGATAAAGACCCATGAAGAAATAAATTCACCAATTGAAAACATCGAAGAATCTTTTGAACCACTTTTATTTGGAATTGATATGAATATAACAAATATCAAAGATGTAAATGATTTAAAAGGCAAGAAAATAATTCTCTTGGACGGGCATCATCGATATGAATATTTGAAAAGAAATAAAATTGATAAATCAATTGAATTAGTACTTATTTCAATTGATGATGTAGAAATTCTCTCTTACCCATCACGTTTAACAATTAGAAAAAAAGAATTTGAGGAAATTCTTAAAAATTATAATTTTTCAAACAGTGTCTCTTCAAAATTCTTTGTTTCATTAGATGATGTTAAATTTTTCAATGAGGAAATTGAGGACATTTATCAACTTTATGAATTTAAAAATTTCTGTTACGTCAACGATTATATAAGTTCAGCGGTCGATGAACATCAAGCTAACGATGAAATAATTGTAAATTTTACCCCCATAAAAGTATCTGAAATTTTAGAAAACGACTCCTTGTTTCCTCCAAAATCTACATGGATAACTCCAAGATTATGAAAATTTGTCATGTTATAAATTCTCTAAACAGGGGAGGTGCCGAATCGCATTTATTGGACTTAATTAATGCACAGCTAATTGACGGGATGGATGTCCATGTAACTGTAATTGGCGAAGATAGCACTGAATCATATTCAATAGAAAGCGAACTACTTAAAAATGGCATTAACATTACAAGACTTAATGGTCCGAGAATGTTCAATTTATTTTCATATTTTTCAATGTATTCACAATTCAGAAATGAAAAATTTGATGTTATCCACTCACATCAACCTCGCAGCGATTTTATGGTCTATAGAATAAATAAATATTTATCAAAAAAAAGTAAATGGATTGTAAGTGTTCATGGAAAATATGATACATATCTAGAAAAAGGTAGTTTAAGTAACAACCTAAGAAAATACTTTATGAAGAGACTCTCTAAACATTGGCAATCTGCTTCTTCGATAATTGCTATTTCTGAGGAAGTAAAAAGTTGGATTGAAAACCTTAATCATGAATTGAATGTCGCTGTCATACCTTATTGGATAGATATTAAAAATTCTGAAACTATTGAAAAAAAAGGTACCGTAACACTTGGATTTCTTGGAAGATTAAATGTGAATAAAGGGATAGAAGACTTACTTAATGCACTAAATTCAGACCAGCTTAAATCACTTGATTTTACATTAATGATTGGAGGAAGTGGGACTGAAGAGTATCTAGAAAAATTAAGAAATATGATCGAACAAGACAAAACTGAAAAAGTAAATTTTCTTGGATATATAAAAAATAGAGAAGAATTCTTCAACAATATAGATATTTTTGTATTTCCATCTTTTTCGGAGGGTTTAGGTTTGGTGCTTCTCGAAGCTATGAGTTTTTCAAAGATTTGCATAACAAGAAATATTTTGCCAATGACAAATTACATAGACGAAGACTCAGGTTATTTGTTTGATGATGTTGAAGGATTATCAAATTCAATAGTTTCATCTATTCAAGATTTAGAAAACAATATTGAATTAATACAGAAAAAATTGTTTAATATTGAGAAGAAATTAGAAAAATCAAGTAAGGAAAATATATTTCCAGAATTAGTAAAAGTATATGAACAGTCAATTTGAATATAAAAAAATAGAAAAGAAATGGCAAGATCACTGGGAAAATAGTGAAACTGTTAAGTGTGACTTAAAATCTGAAAAACCAAAATTTTACAACCTTTGTATGTACCCATATCCCTCTGGCGATTTGCATATGGGACATATAAGGAATTATACGATCGGTGATGTTATCACTAGGTACAAACAAATGAATGGCTTTAATGTTTTATCTCCTATGGGCTGGGATTCATTTGGTCTTCCTGCCGAAAATGCAGCAATTAAAACTGGTATTCATCCAAGAGAATTTACAGAAGAAAGAATTGCAAATATGAAATCTCAAATTATCAGACTAGGTTCTTTATATGATTGGGATAGGGAAGTTGCAGCCCACTCTGTTGATTATTACAAATGGACTCAACATCTATTTATAAAGTTGTTTGAAAATGATTTGGCTTACAAAGAGGACGCACCAGTAAATTGGTGTAATTCATGCAGAACAGTTCTAGCTAATGAACAAGTTATAGAAGGCTCTTGTGAGAGATGTGATACAGCTGTTGAGCCAAAAAATTTAAACCAATGGTTTCTAAAAATATCCGAATATTCTGAAGAATTATTACAAGGCCTTGAAGAGATTGGTGATTGGCCAGAAAACGTAAAGACAATGCAAAGGAACTGGATTGGAAAATCTGAAGGCTCTCAGTTTGAATTAAACATAATTGGAACAGACCTTACTTTTGATGTTTTCACAACAAGACCTGATACATTGTTTGGGATGACTTTTGCTGTGATATCTCCAGAGCATGAATTAATCAATCAAATTATGGAACAATCCGATAAAAAAGATGAGATACAAAATTATTTAGACTCAATTGTAAATAAGTCAGAATTCGAGAGAATGTCTATTACAAAAGAAAAAACCGGAGTGGATACGACTTTGAAAGTTACGAATCCAATCACAAATGAGGAAGTGCCTTTATGGATAGCAGACTATGTTCTTGTGAACTATGGAACCGGTGCCATTATGGCGGTTCCAGCTCACGATGAAAGAGATTATGAATTCGCAAAAAAATACGATATTGAAATTAGACAGGTAATTATAGATAAAGAAAAAACAATAAATGTAGACAATGAAGCCTTTACTGGTAATGGAGTCCTTATGAATTCTGGAGAGTTCAATGACTTGAGCTCTCACGAAGAAGCAAGTAAAAAGATAAACGAATTTTTAGTAAAAAATAAGATTGGTGATGAAAAAATAACATATCGTTTGAGAGATTGGTTAATCAGTAGACAAAGGTATTGGGGCTGTCCAATTCCATTAATCAATTGTGAAGACTGTGGATTATTACCAGAAAAATATGAAAATTTACCAGTATTACTTCCAGAAATTAAAGATTATATAAATACAGATGGATCTCCTTTGTCCAAAAGCAAAGAATTTGTTGAAACTGATTGTCCAAAATGTTCTAAGAAAGCTCTTCGTGAAACTGACACCATGGATACTTTTGTAGATTCTTCCTGGTATTACATGAGGTTTTTAGATCCTAAGAATGAAAAAGAACCTTTTAATTCTAACTTTATTAATGAATGGTTACCGGTTGATCAGTATATTGGCGGAGTAGAGCATGCAATTCTACATTTATTGTATTCTCGCTTTTTTGTCAAAGCCCTTCGCGATCTTGGCCTAATGACTATTGATGAACCTTTTCACAATTTATTTTCTCAAGGCATGATAAATTTTGGAGGGGCAAAAATGTCAAAATCTAAAGGTAATATTGTAGACCCCGAAGAATATTTTGCAACACATGGAGCTGACGCGCTAAGATTATATATTTTGTTTATGGCACCTCCAAGCGATGGCGTTGAATGGAATGATGGAGGCATCGAGGGTACTAAAAGATTTTTAAATAAACTATGGGACAACTTATTAAAAATCATAAATCAAGAAGATATAGAAAAAGAATTAAGTGAGGATGATAAGGCCTTAGAAAGAAAAATAAATCAGACTATTAAATCTGTTACCCAACATTTTGAAAAGTTTGAATTTAATACTGCTGTATCTGATTTAATGAAATTTAATAATGACCTTAGTGAATATTTAAAACATGACTCTATTTTGCCAAAAGAATTAAAAGATGTACTCATAAAAAATATACTTATACTTTTATATCCTATGTCTCCGCATATGGCATCTGAAATTTATGAAAGTTATTTTGACAGTGATATAAGTACTGAGAAATGGGCAAATTTTGATGATTCAAAATTAGAGAACCCTATGTATGAATTAGTTGTACAAATAAATGGTAAAAAAAAGCATGCAATTATGGTTGAAACAGGAATTGAGGAAGACGATGCAATTACACTGTGTGAAAGTAATTTCGATATAAACTTTAAAGAAGCAAAAAAAATAATTTTTATTAAAGACAAAATAATTAATGTAGTGCAATAAGTGACAAAATTAATAATAGCCGAAGCCTTGATTTCAGATATAAATGAAATTAAGTCAGAGATAGATAGTGATGAAAATATTATTTCAATATCTAAGAATGAATTTATTGAGAGTAATAATGCAGCTCTTTTTAAAAATGAAAGCTATCAATTTGTCGATGATGAATTTCTTACATATAACGAGTTAAAAAAATTAAATTATAACTTTGATGATAAATACATATTTCAAGTTAAAAAATCAAATTTAAAATCATTCTCTGAAGTTTCAAGTCTTATTCAAACATTTTTTCCAGACAAAAAGAAAAATGTAGATATTTATCCATGGGATCTTGTAAATATTATTTTTTCTAAACAAAAAAAAATTACTAATGAAATTTTGGACAAATTTTGTATTAGTGAAATGGTTTTTAGACAGTTCCTATCCTATTTCAATAAAGAATTACAAAGGATTTCACTACTTAGCAAATACGAGCAAGACGAAGTATCAGGGCTTTTGTCCGAAAAAATTGATTATAAATATGAACTTGCGGAAAAAAGAAAAAGTAAATTATCTTCAAACGATATTAGTAAATCTTTAGCAATGATATATAAAATAGAAAAACTGAATTCTGATTCTAAATACAGTGAAGAAAATGCAAAAAGATTTATCGTATCTATAAAAAATATTCTACAATTTTGAAATTTTTGATTTATTTCTATCTCTAAAGTTTTTAGTGACTATTCCATTTGTATAGGCTCTGTCAAGATTTCTGATAACAGTATCTTTCATATCTTTTTCAACTGTACCTTCAGAATTTAAAATTGCTTTTATAGACGAACGAAGAGCTGTCTTTTTGTCCTTATTTCTAAGGTTTTTCTTTTCGTCTTGTCTTATTCTTTTTTTTTGAGAACTAATATTTGCCATCTAAAACCTCTTGGTATATAAGATAATAACTTATTAAAGATGTTAACAAATAAAAATATAAGAAATATTTCTATTATTGCTCATGTAGATCATGGTAAATCTACTTTAGCTGACAGATTAATTGAATTATCTGGATTAATCACCCGAGGAGATCATAATGACCAAATTTTGGACAATATGGATCTTGAAAGAGAGCGTGGAATTACCATCAAATCTCAACCGATAAGATTAATCTTTGACGATTTGATTATAAACCTAATCGACACTCCTGGTCATGTTGACTTTTCTTATGAGGTATCAAGAGCATTAATTGCTTGCGATGGAGCTATCTTATTGGTAGATGGAACAAAAGGAGTTCAAGCTCAAACTTTTGCACATTCTTACGCAGCGATTGAAGCTGGACTTGATATTATTCCTGTGATCAACAAAATAGACTCTGTAGATGCAGATATTCATAATGTCTCACAACAAATACATAATCTTATAGGTTCAAATGATGAAGAAATATTTAATATTTCAGCTAAAACAGGAAAGGGAGTGGAGGACCTTATCAATGAAATTCCAAACTTAATTACCCCACCTGAAGAAAAATCTGAGAAAGTGAATGCATTAATTTTTGACTCATATTTCGATTCTTATAAAGGAGTTGTAGCTTCAGTAAGAGTATTTGGTGGTGAAATAAAAAAGGAAATGAATTTAAAACTTGTAAATTCAGGTTTTAAATTTGATACAAATGAGTTGGGGTATTTTGACCTTAATCCAAAAAAATCAGATAATTTAAAATTTGGAGAAGTTGGCTACATTGTGACAGGAGCAAAAGATTTATCTCAAATCAGAGTTGGAGATACTTTAGTTGCAGGAGACGATGAAAAACCAATTATATTATCAGAATATGAGGAGTCTCAACCAACTGTATTTTCAAGTATTTTTCCTTCAGATTCTGACGATTTTACCAAATTAAGAGAATCATTAGATAAATATGTCCTCAACGATGCAAGTTTTGTTTTTGAACCAGAGACTTCCTCAGCATTTGGATTTGGATTTAGATGTGGTTTCTTGGGATTGTTGCATCTAGAGATAGTTATTGAAAGATTAGAAAGAGAATTTGATTTATCTTTGATTGTTACCCCACCTTCCGTTGAGTTTAAGATGATTAGAAACAATGATGAAGAAAGAGTAATAAGGAATCCTTCAATACTTGATGAATACACTGATATCAAAAAACTTCAAGAAAGAGTTTGCGAAGTAGATTTATTGTTTCCTAAAGAATATCTTGGATCAATTATGACTTTGCTAAATGATAAGAGGGGAGTTCAAGAAGATTTAAGTTATTTAAGCACAACAATGGTAAAACTTAAATATAAAATTCCTTTACTTGAACTTGTCTCTGGATTTTACGATACCCTGAAATCAATTTCTCAAGGTTTTGCTTCCATTGATTACAAGATTCTTGATTTTGAAGATGGAAATTTAGTTAAACTTGATATCTTAGTCAATGGAATGGTTGTTGATTCTTTTAGCTCAATTCTATCAAAAGAAAGTGCAGATTTTATTGGAAGAAATAGAGTAAAAAAGTTGGCAGAATTAATACCTCGTCAACAATTTGACATTCCAATTCAAGCAGCAATTGGATCAAGAATATTATCCAGAGAAACTGTGAAAGCCCTAAGAAAAGATGTTACCGCCAAACTTTATGGTGGAGATGTTACAAGAAAAAGAAAATTGCTTGAAAAACAAAAAGAAGGAAAAAAGAAGATGCGAAATATTGGAAGTGTAGAAGTTCCAAAAGAAGCATTTAAAGAATTCTTGAAACAATAATATGCATATTCCTACAATTTACAATCCAAAGATTTCTGACAAAGATACTATCTTTGCTCTTGACACTGAAAAGCATCATCATTTAAAAAATGTTTTAAGAATTAAGGATGACACTAAGGTTAAAATTTCAAATGGAAAAGGAAAGATTTATACAGGTAATTTATCTAATAAAAATATTTCAGTCGAATCTAATGAAATATTTTTAAGAAAAAGTGATTTAAATATTTTTATTGCAATTATTCAAGATAAAGAAAGATTACGTTTTATTATCGAAAAACTTACCGAACTTTCTGTTAATTCAATTTCTATAGGCCCAACCGAACATTCCCAAAAATTAAAAATAAATAGCGAAAAATTAGAAAAATGGTCTATTTCTGCCGTAGAGCAATCTGGAAATGCTTTTAAACCGGAAATATATTTAGTTGATAAATTGGATTTCAAGAAATTTAAACATGCTTTTGACATATCTGGTGAGAATATAAAAAATAATTTAGATCAAAAAGATATTGCTATTGGTCCTGAAGGAGGGTGGTCGGATAAAGAAATTGAAAATTTTGATTATATTTCAAAAATTGCTGATTTTACCCTTAGAACGGAAACCGCATCAATACTTGGTGTATCCTTATTGATGTAAAATAAATTATGGAAGAAAAATCAATATTTGAGATGATTCTTGATAAAGAATTAGAATCGGAAATAATTTATGAAGATGAAGATATATTTTCAATTAAAGATATTAACCCAATTGCACCTGTTCATTTATTGATAATCCCAAAAAAGAGAATTAATACTATAAATGATGTTTCCGAGGAAGACACATTATTAATTGGAAAGATGGTCCAAGTAGCAAAGAAATTAGCTAAAGAATATGAGATAAATGAAAGTGGATATAGATTAATATTTAATACAAATGATGATGGAGGTCAGACTGTTTATCATATACATCTTCATCTAATTGGTGGAGAAAAACTAAAGTGGTAGTTGAAAAAGTTATTCCTACAGATGTTGAGTTACTGAATTTATTCGGCATAAACGATAGTAATTTAAAATACTTAAAAAAAATATTCCCAAATGTAAAGATAAATGCGAGAGGAAATATTCTCTACTTAGATGGAAATCAAAATAATATAGATAAACTTTTAAGTTTGATTGATGAAATGATCACCTTAAACCAAAATAAACAATCAATTGAGATTCCAGACATAGAACTATTAATGAATATGAACGGTTCATTAAATGGCGATAATAAAAAATTAAGCACAATTAATATCACAAATAATAAATCTATAAAAGTTAAAAATGTAAGTCAATATAAGTACATAGAGACAATCATGAATTCTACAGTAACCTTTGGAGTTGGTCCTGCAGGTACCGGTAAGACTTTTTTGGCAGTAGCAAGTGCAGTAAAATTGTATTCAGAAGATGTAATCAAAAAGATTGTTTTGACAAGACCTGCAGTTGAAGCTGGTGAAAAATTAGGATTTCTACCAGGTGATTTATCACAAAAAATTGATCCTTACTTAGTGCCTTTATTTGATTCACTTGAATACTTTTTTGGAAATGAAAACTTAGAGTATCTCATTGAAAAAAGAAATATAGAAATAGTTCCTCTTGCATATATGAGAGGTAGAACATTGAATAATGCTTGCATTATTCTTGATGAAGCCCAAAATGCAACATCAGGTCAAATTAAAATGTTTTTAACAAGGCTAGGAGAGAACTCAAAAGTTATTATCACTGGAGATGAATCTCAAATAGATCTTTATAATACAGACAACTCTGGACTTAAAAGAACAAGAAAAGCTCTTTCAAATATTGATGAAATATCAGTAATGGAATTTGAAAATTCTGATATTGTTAGGAACCCTATAGTGTCAAAAATATTAGAGGTTTTTCCAAAAAAATAATGAGAGATTATATTTCTTTTGGTAAAAAACTCATTTATATAATTTTATTTGGGGGCCTAGTTTGGTTTATTTCATTCTCAATCTTTCCTGAAAATCAAGTTATTAAAATTAGTGTTGGAGAAGAATCTCCTACGACATTTTTAGCACCTAAATATATTGAAATTATTGATGAAGACCAAACAAATATAAATATTCAACAAGCTGTTGATTCTGTTAATCCAATATATTCCATTAATACTGATTTAAATCAAACAGTTTTAAACGGAATAACGAATATGTTTTTAACTGTAATTGAATCAAGAACAGACGAAGTTTTAATTGCAAGCGATCAAGAAGCTGTAGGAGAAAATACCGAACCAACTGTGGAAATTGTGAATTTAAATAAAATTCAACAAATAGAAAGAATCGCTAGCTCACTTTTATTCTCAACCATATCAACAGCAAATATTGAAGTTTTAGTTGAGATTTCAAATTACGACTTACAAAATAAATCCAGTTATCTTTCACAGTTAGAGCTCGAGGCTAAAAGTCTTGCAAACGAAATTCTTTTAATTGGTATAAATAATGACAATTTAAACCAGACAAGGCAGAATCTTGTTTCAAATCCACCATATCTTGATTTATCAAGTGATTTATTTGCATTAATACCAGAAAGTAGATTGAGGTCTTCTGTTGCGGAACTTATTGCAGAAAATCTGATTGTTAACCAAAAACTAGAACAAGAACTTTGGGATGAGCAAAAAGACAAGGTAGCAAATTCAGTTGAGCCAGTAATTATAAAATATTTCGAAGAAGATATCGTTGTCAGTGAAGGTGAGAAAATAAACATAGTCCAATACAATGCATTAGATAATTTTGGTTATTTATCGGGTGAATCAAGAAGTATACAAACAGCTGCAATCCCAATCATTTTTTCAGTTTTTGTTTTAATTTATTTTCTTCTTTGGCGTTTCAAAGACTCAATGTGGAACAATGATAATGAGTTTCTCCTACTGCTTTCATTGATCCTTGTTTCATCAATTTTTCTAAGAGGTATTTCTTATTTTTCGCAGAGTTTTGACTTGAATTACTTAAAATATGCTGTTCCAATCTCGTTTGTTGGTGTAGTCTCTGCAGTTTTACTTAACTTAAGAGCAACCCTGATTTTGTCACTTTCAAGTTCTTTATTAGCACTGGCAGGTGGTGGAAATATAGGTTTAGTTGCTATGGGTGCTGTATTAACAGTTGTGCCATCAATATTTTTATCAGAAGATATAGACAGGATTACTTTACGTGAAAGAATTATATACATTACGTTATCTCAACCGATAGTTGCTTTTGGAATATTCTTTTTTTTGAGAGAGAATTTTAGCTTTATTGAAATTCTAGTTTCATCGTTGTTGGGCGGATTAGTAGGTAATTTAGCTGCATTTTCACTCATAAACTATATTGAACTGGCATTTAGATTAACTACGAATTTTAGGTTGTCAGAAATAGCGGACAGAAATCATCCAGGTCTTAGGTATTTAGAGGAAAAAGCTTTAGGAACATTTAATCATTCACTAGTAGTTGGAACACTTGCAGACAGGGCAGCAAATCTCATTGGAGCAAATTCACAATTAGTAAGAGCTATGGCATATTTTCATGATTTAGGAAAAACTGAAAATCCTACAATGTTTGTTGAAAATCAATTTGGCTCAAGCAATCCACACGATAATTTAACTACCGACAATTCAGTACAAATTATAAGATCACATGTTCCAGATGGTGTTAGATTAGCTAAAAAATTTAAAATCCCTGAAGCTGTTTATAGAGGAATAATTGAACACCACGGAGATTCAGTAATGAGATATTTTTATGAGAAAGAAAAACAAATGAATCCAGATGTTTTAAAAGATGACTTCAGGCATCTTGGACAAAAGCCAAGTTCAAAAGAAACTGTTATTTTAATGTTTGCAGACTCACTTGAAGCTGCATGCAGGGCTAGATTTCAGTATGAGGACGCTGACGACAAAAAAATTGCGAACTTAGTAAATGAAATTTTTAATGAAAAGATTAATGACGGGCAATTATTGGATGCTCCGATTACCTTTCAGGATCTTGAAAAAATAAAACAGTCATTTCAGGCAAGCCTTGAGGGCTTGTATCATCAAAGAGTTCTATATCCAGAATTTACAGACGACGAAGAAGAATAGATATTGATAATTCTTCTTAACGGATATTTTTATAATCACGAAAAACTTAAGGTCTCAATAGCTGTTGAAGAATTTTCAAAAAAATTCAATATTTCAAAAAATTTTTATTTTACAGTTCATTCAATAAATGAAGATGAGTCTAAAAAAATAAATAAAAAAACATTCAATAAGAACTTTCCAACAGATGTTTTATCTTTTCCCTTGTATAACAACATAGACTCCATCAATAATTTAGATAAAAATATGTCAGAAGATATGGGTGATATGTTCGTTTGTCGTAATGTTATTAAAAAGAATGCCAAAATTTATAATAAAGATTTTTCTGAAGAACTACAATATATTGTAATTCATGGTCTTTTGCATTTAATAGGTTATTCACATAAAAAAAATGACAAATTGAAGATCTATGAAGAGGAACTTATGAAAAGAATTTGGAATGAATCTTAAGGATATAGATCTCAATCACATAGCCATAATAATGGATGGAAATGGCAGATGGGCTACAAACCAAGGGTTGGATAGAACAGCTGGACATGCAGCTGGTGAATTCTCTCTTTCTCGTTCAATAGATTGGTCCCTGGACAATAATCTAGAGTGGCTAACGGTGTTTGCTTTTTCAACAGAAAACTGGTCAAGGTCTAAAGAAGAGGTTGATTTTTTAATGTTTTTCAACAGAGATATATTAATCAGAAGGAGAGAGGAATTTAATGATAAAGGAGTTAAATTCCATTTTATTGGTGATTTAGCAGATGAAAGAATTCCTGATGAAAATAAAAGGTTAATGAGTGAGACTGAAGAAATAACAAAAAATAATTCAAATTTAAACCTTGTTTTTGCATTTAATTATGGATCAAGAAAAGAAATCTACGATGCTATAACAAAAGTAAGTAAAAATGATATTGATTCTATCAATGAAGAATCTTTTAGGTCTAACTTACTTCTTCCAGAAATGCCAGATCCTGACCTACTCATTCGTACTGCTGGTGAGAAGAGAGTTAGTAATTTTCTTCTCTATCAATTGAGCTACACTGAACTTATGTTTGTCGATACACTTTGGCCAGACTTTGATGAAAATCAATTAGATTTGGCTGTTAAAGAGTTTGAAAATCGAGTTAGAAAGTATGGAAATGCCTGAAGAAATATTTGATAAGGTTGTGAAAATTGCTCAAGCAAGAGGATTTGTGTTTAATGCCTCATCTATATACGGTGGATTAAGAAGTTCTTATGATTATGGGCCACTTGGGGTACTTTTAAAAAATAATATTTCAAGCATGTGGTGGAGTAGTATCAACAACCTTGATGTTGAAATCTATCCAATAGATACTGCAATTATACAGTCAAGTGAAGTATGGAAGGCATCTGGCCATTTAGCTGAATTCACCGATCCAATGGTTGATCATAAACCTACTGGTGAAAGATTCAGAGCAGATCAGGTACCTAAGGATTTAAAAAAAGAAGATTTAACGGAGCCACGTCAATTTAACCTTATGTTTGAAACTAGTATTGGTCCAGTAGAAAATGAAAACTCAGCTGTTTACTTAAGACCTGAAACTGCACAAGGTATATTTGTTAACTTTGAGAATGTTTTACGTACCATGAGAGCCAAAATTCCATTTGGAATTGGAAATATTGGAAAGTCTTTTAGAAACGAAATCACACCTGGACAATTTATTTTTAGGACTAGGGAATTTGAACAAATGGAGATTGAATTCTTTTGTGATGAAAGTGAAGAGGATAAATGGTTTGATTACTGGGTTGAAAATAGACTAAATTGGTATAAAAATCTTGGTATTCCTGAGAAAAAATTAAGAATTAGAAATCATGAAAAATCTGAGCTTGCTCATTACGCAAAAAAAACATCAGATATTGAATTTGAGTATCCATGGGGATGGGGTGAACTTGAAGGAATTGCTAATAGAGGTAATTTTGATTTAAATGCACATCAAGAAAGCAGTGGCAAAGATTTAGAATACTTTGATCCGGTTACAGAAAGTAAATTTACTCCATCTGTCATAGAGCCAGCAGGCGGTCTAACTAGAACACTTTTTGCTGTTTTATTATCTTTATATGAAGAAGAAGAATTAGAAAACGAAACAAGAACGCTTTTTAAATTTAATTTTGATCTTGCACCTATTCAAATCGGAATACTTCCGTTAAGCAAAAAAGAAGAATTAATCACAGTTTGTAATCAGATAAACTCTTCTCTTCGATCAAACTTTAGAACAGAAATTGATATTACCCAATCTATTGGAAAAAGATACAGAAGACAGGATGAAATAGGTACTCCTTATTGTATAACGGTAGATTTTGATACTTTAGAGGATAATTCTGTGACAGTAAGAAGCAGAGATACAATGAAACAAGAAAGAATCAAAATCGAAGAATTAAGAGACTATTTCAATAATTTTTAATGGGAATTTCTAAACAGTCAATTGAAGATTTAAAAAATAAATCAAAGATAAGCGATTTTATTTTAAGTTCCACAACTGGAAAACTTAGAGGCAATAAAGGGATGGCACTCTGTCCTTTTCATGGTGAAAAGACAGCAAGTATGAGCTTTACAGATGAAGAAAATCTTTTTCACTGCTTTGGTTGTAGAGAAGGCGGGGATATATTTAAATATATCCAATTAATTAATAATGTTGAATTTCAAGAATCAGTTGAAATTGCTGCAGACAAATATAGCTTCAACCTTACATATACAGATTCAAAATTTGAAAGCGATCAAAAAAATTTGATTAGTTATATGAATAAGTTAAATGATTATTTTGTAAAAAATATGAACGAGGGTAAAAGTCAAGATTCAATAAATTATCTTAAATCAAGAAACCTTGAAGGGGTGGATATTAAAGAATTCAAAATAGGTTTTGCTGAAAAAAATGAAAGTGATACTTTGAAATTCATAAATACGCTAGGCATATCAAAAAATGAATTAAGAAATCTTGGTTTGCTAAGCGATAAAGGAAATCTTCTTTTTAAAAATAGAATTATATTTCCCATTACAAATTTAAGAAATGACACTATAGGCTTTGGTGGGAGAGCAATTGAAGACTTTGGTCCGAAGTATATTAACTCTGCTGAATCGGGAGTTTACAAAAAGAACAGGGCTTTATATTTTACAGACAATTTTCTATCAGTTGTAAAAAAGAAAAAATTTGTGATTCTTGTTGAAGGGTATTTTGATGTAATTGCATTTAATAAATTGGGATATGCAAATGTTGCTTCGCCCTCAGGTACAGCTCTAACAGTTCAACAAATAAATCTACTTTCAAGATATACGAAAGATATTTATATATGTTTTGATAATGATACAGCTGGCGATATGGCTACAAAAAGAATTCTTGAAATCAAAAATAACCAACCCTCAGACCTTAACTTTTTTAAATTGAATTTGCCCGATAATTATAAAGACATATCTGAATTTTTTGAAGATGGAGAGAAAGACATTAAAAATATATTTGATCAAAAAGAAGAGTTGGTAGAGTTTTGTATCAACATGATAATTGACACAAATGATACAAAGAAAACTTTTCAAGAATTTAAAAACATTACTAAGTTTCTTAGTCCATTAGAAAAAGATTTAGCGATAAGTTATTTGAGTAAGAAAATAGGAATAACAAAAGAAGTTATTTTAAATGAATTAAATTACCAATCAAAAAATGAATCGGATGATACATCACAGTTTAAAAAAAGTGACGTTAATCACATCAATACATTCCAAGAAATATTAATTGCTGATTTAATTAAAAGTAAATTTGAATACGATGATGAGATTGAATATCTTATAAATATTGATGAAAATTTCAAAAAGTTAATATTAGACATAAAGTCGAATAAAAATCCTGAAGAAAGCGAAAAGTATCAAAATATCTCTTATACAGATGATCAACTTAGAGAAGCTATATCGAGATTGTATATTTATTTCGCAGACAATAAAATTGACACATTGATTAAGGTAATGGACGAATCAAATGACTTGTCAATTCTCGAAGATTTAGAACATTTGAAAAAGAAAATCGAATTTTATCAGAATACTCTTTAATACATACTATTATTAATTTGCTATCCGAGGTAGCTCAATTGGCAGAGCAGCGGACTGTTAATCCGTTGGTTGTGGGTTCAAGTCCCACCCTCGGAGCAAAAATAGTCTCAGTTTCTATTTATATCTTGTCTATAATTACATTTGTAAAGGAGGAATATGTCAGAAGCATTAGATTTTGTAAATCAAAATATGGAAGGCAGAGACCTCAGTGTTTTACCTGGATCAATTAAATGGGTAGTAGATTCTCAAGTAGTTTTTATGAATCCTGAGACTGGTGAAGTAACTGAAGACGATGTTGAGGCAGATTGTACAATCACTACAGATATGGAAACATTTAAAGGTATGTACGATAAATCAGTTAGCCCTCAAGCTGCATTTATGACTGGAAAAGTAAAAATTGCTGGTGATATGGGGATTGCTATGAAATTGCAATCCGTCATAGGCTAATTTAAGGGCCTGTAGCTCAGTTGGTTAGAGCAACGGACTCATAATCCGTCGGTCGCAGG
>OCZA010000064.1_pt1 | contig 34537 bp, 34 predicted proteins | sample 1539021 | NCBI WGS metagenome assembly OCZA01 (sample SAMEA2619376, study PRJEB22493) | marine metagenome | biome: marine biome (ENVO:00000447); feature: surface water layer (ENVO:00002042); material: "saline water (ENVO:00002010), including plankton (ENVO:xxxxxxxx)" | depth 5 m | reverse complement strand
TGATCTCAGCAAAAAAAATATAGATAAGCTATGATTTATTTAGGATATTAATAAAATTGTGCAATGCAGCATATGGAATAACCTGAGAGAATTTATTTAATAGGATTTGTGTAAAAGGTTACCAAATCAAAAAATTTAACCAATATAATTTTATGACCGACACGTCGATAGCTGAAAAAATACGAGAAAAAAAGAAACTCTTTTTAGTCCGTGAACAGATCATTATCGATTCTGCGCGAGATCTTCTGACAACTCAACCTATCGACAAAATAACGGTTTCAGAGATCGCTAAAAGAGCATCTATTGGCAAGGGAACGATATATAAACATTTTCAAACCAAAGATGAAATTTTGGTTCGAATAATGGTCGACTATGAGAAGGGCATTTCAGCTCAATTAGAGAAGGGTTTGGAGCGAGCGAAGGAGGGCGATCCTGGTGCTGTTTCAAAAGCCTACTTCGAGTCGCGTCTCGCTAATCCGGCTATAGATAGACTTGTCCAAAAACTTGAGGATAGATTATGTGACACAGAGGGTGTAAAAGATCAGATGAGGGAGTTTTATCAGATTCGCCGGTCACATGAAGAATCTTTGAAATCTGTAGTTTCCGATCTTATAAGTAAGGGTATCCTGGAAGATGTGCCTCCTCACTATCATTACCTCTCTTGTTGGGCCCTAGCACAAGGTGCGATTGAGCTATTTTTTAATAAGACATGGGGTGATTTGGACGATATGTCTCAGCTCCTTGGCTACATAACTAGTATAGGAGTGACAATGGGGAATAAAGGTCAATACCACTCCAAAGGTGACAAAAAGCCATTTAAAAATTAATGAAAAATAAGAATTTAGAAAGCTTTATAGATGATATTTCCATTTTTGAGGAGGCGAATACAGAAAAACTGCCTCCCGTTCATAAATGGAAGCCCGAATATAGTGGGAAAATGGATCTCATAATTGATAGTCAAGGTGATTGGAAGCACGACGGCGCATATTTTAAAAGAAGATCTATTGTAAATCTATTTAGTAAATTGTTGCTTTTAGAAGGTAATAAATATTTCTTAATTAGCCCAACTGAAAAATGGGAGATTAAGGTCTCAGTCGCTCCGTTTGTAGTTGTTTCTGTGGATAGAGTAGAGCTAAATAGTGTACCAGCAATAAAGTGCACTACCTTGACAGAACAGGTATTCCTTATTGGTAAATCACACCCGATTTGGTTAGACAACATCAATTCTAATGACAATGCGATTCCTTTCACGCGAGTTCGAGATAATCTCAATGCATTTTTCAACAGAAGCTCTTACTACCGACTTATAGACATGGCACTTGAGAATAAAAATAAATCTAGGGATGAGATCTCGATACACAGTCTCGGTATCGACTATCCATTAGGCTTGACTGCGTAGACTCGCCAGACTACATATTTGGATAATTAGGACCGCCAGCGCCTTCTGGGGCTACCCAGTTTATGTTCTGGCTTGGTTCTTTTATATCACAAGTCTTGCAATGCACGCAGTTCTGCGCATTAATTTGAAAACGCTTGGCCCCTTTATCATCTGAAACAATTTCGTAGACACCGGCAGGGCAATAACGTTGAGCAGGTTCATCATACTCATCAAGAGTAAATTCAATAGGCAAACTAGGATTAATCAACGTTAAATGACAAGGTTGATCCTCTTCATGGTTGGTATTGGATAGAAATACAGAAGATGCTTTGTCGAAACTAATCACATTATCCGGTTTTGAATATTCGATCTTTTTACATTCTGAGGCAGGAAGAATAGCCTTGTGATCTGGAGTCTTGTCATGGAGTGTAAAGGGGAGCCTACCTCTAAAGATGGTATGCTCAATAAATATGAATGCAGATCCAATTAACAGTGGAAATTTATGTGACCAACCTGAAAAATTTCTCGCCTTCCTAAGTTCATCATAAAGCCATGATTTTTTCAGCTGTGATAAGAAAGAGCCTAATTCCTCTGGGTTAGAGGAAGTAAGTTTTTCATTAATGTAGTCAGCAACTAAGATACCACTTTTCATCGCTGTGTGATTCCCTTTGATTTTTACCGAGTTCATTGTCCCTGCATCGCACCCTATAATGAACCCGCCCGGAAAAGCCATTTCAGGTAGAGAGTTTAGACCTCCTTTCGCTAAGGCACGAGCACCATATGAAATTCTTGTGCCTCCGCGTAAAAATTTTATTATCTGAGGATGATGTTTCCATCTCTGGAATTCATCAAAAGGGCTCATATGTGGATTTTGATAATTTAAATCAGCAATTAGCCCCAAATAAACCTGATTATTTTCGGCATGATATAAAAACGCGCCACCTCCGCATTTGCTCTCTTCTAAAGGCCACCCAAGACTGTGAACAACAAGCCCTTCTTTATGTTGGTCCTCTGGTATTTGCCAAATTTCCTTAATTCCAATTCCATAATGTTGAGGGTCAACATCTGCATCAAGATTAAAATGTTTAATGATCTTTTTGCCAAGATGCCCTCTGCAACCTTCGGCAAAAATAGTGTACTTAGCATGAAGCTCCATACCAGGTTGATAACTTGATTTTTGCTCACCGTCTTGAGATATCCCCATATCGCCCGTAGCGATTCCCTTAATATCGCCATTCTCGTCAAATAGCGCCTCAGATGCTGAAAATCCACAAAATATATCTATTCCTATACCCTCAGCATACTCAGATAACCAACGACAAACATTACCCATTGAGACAATATAATTGCCTTTGTTATGCATTGGCCCCGGGATAAAGATGTTTGGCAGTCGAAAGCCTTTTTTGTTGCTTGTTAGAAAGTAAAATTCATCACCCTTCACAGAGGTTTTAATAGGTGAATCTAGATCTTTCCATTCGGGAATCAGTTCCTCCAAGGCTCGAGAATCAAAAACTGCTCCAGAGAGGATATGTGCTCCAACTTCCGAGCCCTTTTCCACTACGCATATTTCACAACTTGGATTCTTTTTCTTCAGCCTTATCGCCGCTGATAGCCCTGAGGGGCCGGCACCGACTATAACAACATCATACTCCATGGATTCTCTTTCCAATTTAATCTCCAATATTCTCGAATATTTACTATACTAAAAGTGTATCATAACAGTTCATCATCTGATTTTAGATTAGGACTTACAACGATCATTTCGACCCTAGTTTTCTTGACCAAATGGTCGCTAGAAAAATAGATGCTTATTGATTTTTTCGCTTTTTTTGGGCAACATTGCGCTAATTTTTACATGTTCTGATCATCAGTCTATAAACCCATTTAGTCGTTAGCCGGGAGAAAAATATTATGAAAGCAGTTGTTGCAGTCAAGCGAGTTGTCGACTACAACGTTAAAGTGAGGCCAAAATCAGATGGAAGCGCCGTTGAGCTCACTAACGTAAAAATGTCAATAAATCCATTTTGTGAAATTGCAGTAGAGGAGGCTATAAGACTAAAAGAGAGGGGTATTGTTACTGAAATTGTAGCTGTCTCTGTTGGTCTTTCGCAGTCTCAAGAACAAATACGAACAGCCCTGGCTCTTGGCGCCGATAGAGGAATACTAATTCAAACCGAAAGTGATATTGAACCACTCGCTATTGCGAAATGTCTGAAAAAAATATGTGAGAATGAGTCTCCTGACATTGTTCTTTTGGGTAAGCAGGCGATAGATGGAGACAATAACCAAACTGGACAAATGTTAGCCGCTTTGATGGGAATAGGGCAGGCTACTTTTGCTTCCGAAATTATTTTTGATGAAAAGGATCTTAAAGTAACTAGAGAAGTGGATGGAGGTCTGCAAACTTTGGGACTAAAAACTCCAGCAGTGGTAACAGCGGATCTAAGATTGAATGAACCAAGATACGCTTCTCTGCCGAATATAATGAAAGCTAAGAAAAAACCTATTGATATCATTTCAATTGCTGATTTAGGAGTTGATGCTGAGAATCGGGTCCAATTGATTGGAGTAGAACTGCCACCGGAGCGGAAGGCTGGTATAAAAGTAGATGATGTGGCACAACTGGTTGACAAACTTAAAAACGAGGCGAAGGTAATTTAATGAGCGTTTTAATAATTGCAGAACATGATAATAAAGAATTAAACCAACTAACTCTCAATGCTGTGACGGCAGCAAGAGAGCTAAGTGACAATATTTCTATGTTTGTTGCAGGTAGCGAATGTCACGATGTGGTTAGTCAGTGTTGTAAAATTGAGGGATTATCGACTGTTTTGGTGTGTGATTCGCCACATTATGATAATGCTATGGCAGAAAACACGGCTAATCTTTTAGCATCTATTGTCGAAGAATTCGATCATATATTAGCCACTTCTACCACTAGTTCAAAAAATATTATGCCTCGGTTGGCTGCTCATATTGACGTTCAAGCAATATCAGATGTGTCTGCAATTATAGATGAAAGCACATTTAAACGTCCGATTTATGCGGGAAATGTAATTGCTACCATTAAGAGCTCAGATGTAAAAAAAGTTATAACAATTCGAAGTACCGCTTTTGATGCTGCCCAAAATGAAGGAGGATCTGCGGAGGTAGTGAATATAGATGCTTCAAGCGATTTGGGCCTCGCCAGTTTCGTCAGCGAGGAGGTAGCGAAATCAGATAGACCAGAACTGACTGCCGCAGGTATAGTAATTTCTGGCGGGAGAGGGATGGGGAGCGGTGAGAACTTTACTTTATTAGATGGGATTGCAGACAAGCTTGGTGCTGCGATCGGAGCTTCAAGAGCTGCAGTAGATGCTGGTTTTGTTCCAAATGATATGCAGGTGGGCCAAACTGGTAAAATAGTGGCTCCCGATCTTTATATCGCGGTTGGAATATCGGGCGCTATCCAACACTTGGCAGGAATGAAAGACAGTAAAGTCATTGCAGCAATCAACAAAGATGATGAGGCACCTATATTTTCAGTTGCGGACTATGGTTTGGTTGGGGATCTTTTCAAGCAGCTGCCTGAGTTTGAGCAAGCTTTATAGTTGGTAATATTAAAATTGGTCATAGATGTCTAACCAATAGTAAAAAGGTGAGTCATTGCTATTAATCTCGTCTGTAACGACTTGATTATCAGAAAGTTGCATGGAAGTTTGCTCGAATTCTTTCTCTGGTTCAATGTAGAAGTTTAAGTATAAGGTGCAGCAAAGCAATAGCAGGCAAGGAGTAGCAAGACTCAGTTTCTTGCTCTGCAAGTTCTGCAACGCTAACTTTCTAGATTGCGCTAAACGAAATTGGTCCTCAGATGGAGTACTAGACTCAATCTTTTGTAAATCTTCGATAATTTTATTATTCATCATAGATACCTTTTAGTAATTCTCTGAGTTTCTCATTTGCTCTTGATAAATGTGTTTTGACGCTACCTTCGCTACAACTCATTGCCAAAGCTGTTTCGCGTGTTGAGAATCCCTCCCAGTAGCGAAACATGAAAGCTTGTTGTTGTCGTCTAGGTAAAATGGATAATGCGGCTTTTAGTGATGAGCTTCTTTCGTTTATTTCGAGTAATTTTCGAGGGTTATTGATTGATTGCTCAGGCGAATTAATCGCGAAACTCTCTGTCTCTAAATATTCCTCATCTGAGCCACGAGTAACAAAAATCTTGTTTAACAGTGCCTTTTTTCGATAATAATCGTTCAATTTATTTCTTAAAATAGTATAAAAAAGGGGCTTCCACTGATGCGCTGGGTTATGTTTATACTTTTCAACTAATTTACACATTGAATTTTGGACTATATCATGAGCGTCATCTTTATTCCTGCAGCTAACAACACAGATGTTAAAAGCTCTAATAGAAACATCTTTCAAGAAATCATCGATTTTTGTGTATTTGATCTCAGAGTTCGAAATATCTTCGAGGGAGGATAAAGCGGGAGCCGATTGATCTTCGGATTCTCTTTTTATGTTAATTTCTCTCACTATCCGGATCCCTGATTAGAAGAACCGGTTGCGCATTATATTTATGGTTCTTTTTCGGTTGACTTATTATTAACGCTGAAGTGGAGATAATCTTCTTTGACGATGAAGATTCTACCTTGACTCTCTCTTTAACTTTCAAGGTGTCGCCTAGAATGATGTCGGTCAATGAACCTTTTGCGTTGCTACTGGACACCTTGATAACGTTAGAGGCTTCATCTGAAGTATTTTTAGAGCTGACAGTCTCCGCTAAGGAAAATGAAGCAACTAAAAAAATAGATACTAAAACAATTAATTTTATTAAGCATTTGTACATATATATTCTCTTAAACGGCTTTAGAGGCAAAAAGTTGACTAAGATAATTCGAAATCTGCCCAAACGGGGCAGTGATCTGAAGGCTTCTCAAGACCTCGCGCCTCAACATCAATACCTGCATCTATCATTCTAGGTAAGAGAGATTGAGAAGATAAGATTAAATCAATTCTCAAACCTCTTTTAGGGTCTTGGTCAAATCCCCGGCTTCTATAATCAAACCAACTATATTCGAGATCATTGCAATGCAAGTGTCTATATGTGTCAAATAAAGGAAAAGACATTATTGAATCTAACCAAGTTCGCTCTTCAGGCAAAAAGCAACATATTCCCCTTTGTAACCAACGCTTCATGTTATCTGGGCCTATCCCAACGTCAATGTTTTTAGGCGCAACATTCATATCTCCCATCACTACCACGTAATCATTCTGTTTGAAGTTATCTCTCATATACATTCCAAGATCTGAATAAAACTTCTCTTTTGCGGGAAATTTGGTAGGGTGCGATCGGTTCTCGCCTTGAGGGAAATAACCGTTTATTACGTGAATGGTCTCAGAGCCATATTGATAATGCCCATGAATAATTCTTTTTTGAGATTCGTTATCATCAGTTGGGAATCCTTTTATCACATTTATTGGAGAGGTTTTACTCAACAAAGCTACTCCGTAATGACCTTTTTGACCAAAGTAGGATACTTCATAACCCATTTCTGTGATGGCCTGAATCGGAAACTCTTCATCGCTAACCTTAATCTCCTGCAGACCAACAATTGTCGGAGAATGCTTCTCTAAAATAATCTCAAGTTGATTTAATCTAGATCGGATTCCATTCACATTAAAAGACATAGTTCTAATTCGATCATTTTCCATTATTTAATTCCTATAGCTCAGTTATTTCTTGCGAGAAAGATCTGGTCCGCTAAAATACGAGCCGATTCAAAAAGTATTGGATCTGTCTCGCTTATTGGTAATTCTGATTCTTCTTCCCCCTCTGAATCCTCGAGGTAAGCCTGCCACTCATCAATAGTATTGAATGGTTCAAGATTTAAGGCAGTCCTTCGGCTATTTTCAATCACAAAAATTTGCTCATCCCAAGACTCAGATCTCGCTTTCCTCAAATCTAAATTTAAAGATAAAGTTTTCTCCGCACTCAAATCGCGACTTAGTGCAATTTTACTTATCAAGCTCATCATGTTTGGATCAGAAATACGCCGATCTAAGCTCAATTCTCTCAGTTCATCTAATGTATCATCAATAGTATTCCCAGATTTCTGGTAATAGGGTACCCGTGCTATTGTGTCCCACTCAAGTGCATTATCCTTTTGGCTTTCACCAACCTCATCAATACTAATTATAGAGGGTAGTGAGATATCTGGAACAACTCCTCGACTTTGAGTGCTCTCCCCAGATACTCGGTAAAATTTTGAGACAGTTTGTTTCATTTGCCCAAGCTTCACTGGCGATATATCTTGAACCGTTCCTTTGCCATAACTTTGAGTGCCCACTACGATTGCTCTTCTGTAGTCTTGAAGCGCTCCAGCAACAATTTCCGACGCGGATGCACTTAGTCTGTCGATTAAAACAAGTAAAGGTTTATCATATATCGCTCGTCTCTTCGCTCGATTATTTTTGTATATTCGACCAGACGCGTCTTTGATTTGAACAACAGGCCCATAATTTATGAAAAGATCTGTTAACGAGGTTGCTTCGAAGAGCGCGCCACCACCGTTTCCTCTGAGATCTAAAACGATTCCATCTACACTATTATTAGCTTTAAACTCGTTTACAATTTTAAAAACATCCTTAGAAGTACTTCTATAATTAGGGTCTCTAGCTCTGTAGCCCTCAAAATCCATATAAAATGCGGGGATTTCAATTATACCAATATCAAAATTACCTGATGTGTTATTGATTTTTATGATTTGGCTCTGTGTAGCACGATCTTCCAACTTAACAGTGTCACGGACAATAGATATTGTTTTCGTATTTGTTTGTTCGCTAGAGGAGGGTATATATTCAAGTCTTACAATTGTGTTCTTGGCTCCACGTATTAAGTCAACAACTTCATCAAGTCTCCAGCCTATTACATCTACTATGTCCTCGTTTTGCTGTCCAACTCCGACAATGCGATCTTCTGCCTTTAGATCACCCTGCAAATCCGCAGGACCGCCAGGAACAACTCGATTTACCTTCGTATATTCGTCTTCTATCGTCAGTTCAGCTCCGATGCCCTCAAGAGATAAAGACATATTTATCTGGAAATTCTCGTTAGTTCTTGGGCTAAAATAGCTAGTGTGTGGATCAAATAGTGATGCAAACGCGTTTACATATAACTGAAAGACATCTCTGGAATCTCTCTGTGTAATCAGTCTTATCTGGTTCTCATATCGCTTAATAAGTGTTTCTCTCGCTTCAATCGTTTTCTTCTCTTCATCATTTAAGAATTGCCGAATCATCAAATCAGTAAGACGATTTTCCCAGAATTCATCACTGGCTTTTTTCGTGGGGAACCAATCTTTTGAATCTATATCGAATGATATTGTTTGATTAGTGTTGAAGTCGAAAACATGAGCTTCATCTTTTAGTAAACTAAGATTATGGGTTAGTCGATCAATATAACGTTTCTTAAAAATATTAAAGATAAAAAAACCTGGTTGAATTTCCCCGATTTTTGCAAAATCATCCAGCTTGGTCGACCATATTTGAAATGAAGTTACGTCCTCCCTAAGGAAATAATTTTTACCAGGATCGAGAAACTCTATATATCTAGCCAGGTGATCTTTGGAGAGGGAGTCATTTAATACTTGTTTTTTATAATGCCGGGAGAGTAGGTTATTGACTATTTCCTTATATAAAGCACTTTGGTCCTTATCAAAGACTACGGGCTCATAAAATATTTGAGAAGAATCGTGATTTTTGACTGGGTCATCATCAGAAAACACATTTTTATAAAATGGTGCAATTAAAAAGCTAATAAGCACCGCAACAAAAATTCGGTTTTTAAAAAGTATAAGAGAACTAAGCATCGCGATATCAGTGTATCAGATCTTTAATATTAAAAGGGTGGATCATTACCGTTAACGTCCAATTGTTAAATCCGATAATATTAATTAGTGGAAATAATGAATTAGTTTTCTTATAATGTGTTCAAGTATGTATACGAGTTTATATATGAAATTTGATCTTTGTCCTGTTTTCGACTCATTAGACAACTTCGCAAGATTGCCAATTGGACTTCGAATGCTTGATGAGTATCCTGATACAAAACATTATATAGACGATTTATCTCTGAGAATACCATCGCTTGTCGATGATGTAATACAGTCCCAATCGTTTCTTAGGAGTTATGGTCGTAAAAGTGAGGCAACGTATCGCTCCTATAGGAATGAGATCGAGCGGTTTCTTCTCTGGTCATGGAGTCAACAGGAAAAAACTATCAATCAACTAACGCGTCAAGATCTTGAAAGATATTTTGATTTTGCAAAGAAGCCACCAAAATCTTGGGTTTCAGATTCGGTTCAAACCCGATTTAAATTGGTAAGCGGAGAATATAGGATTAATGAAAAATGGCGGCCTTTTGCAATTAAAATAAGTAAATATGATAGAAAAAAACAAATAGAAAATAGCTCTTCTCCAAACGTAATCAAGAGATCTCATGAACTCTCTGGAGAGGCAATGAAAATATGTTTCTCCGCAATATCAAGTTTCTACGATTATCTGACTTATGAGGGCTATACGTTCGGTAATCCCATACCTGCGATAAGGAAACAATCTCCCTATCTTCTAAAAGGCACAACACAAACCTCGGTTAAGAGACTATCTAAACTGCAATGGGATTACGTTTTAAGTTGTTGTGAACAGGCTGCTGACCAAGACTCAAAATATGAAAGAATGCTATTTTTAGTTGCTCTTTTAAAAAGTCTTTATTTGAGGATTTCTGAATTATCCGTTCGTAAAAATTGGAACCCAATATGGGAACACTTTTGGGAAGATAATCAAGGAAATCAATGGCTAAAAGTCTTGGGAAAGGGTAATAAAATAAGAGATATTTCTGTTCCAAATGCCCTCTTCCCCTATATAAAACGCTATGAATCATATAGAGCAAGCATTAGTACAAGCTTTTCAGCTAAAGACCCAATCGTCTCCAAAAATCGAGGTTTAGGTGGAATGACATCAAGACAATTAAGAAACATAGTTCAGGAAGCATTCGATAATACTTATGAGATGATGAAAAAGAAAGGCTATAGAGAGGAATCTAAAGCACTTCAATCTGCAACAACTCATTGGTTAAGGCATACTGGGGCATCTGAAGACATTGCGACTCGTCCATTAAAGCATATGGCGGATGATTTGGGTCACTCAAGTATGGGTACAACTGATCAGGTTTATATTCAATCTGACATGAAAGAGCGCGCTATAACAGGAAAAGATAGAAAAGTGTGATTAATCAGTATTTTAATGAGTATCTCTAATAAACTACTCTAATTCCTGCGAGAGCTTAATCGTCTTACAAAAGAAACTGCAAACGTATTGAAGCAGCTTTCCCACTTTCTTTACTGTTTGTGTAATCTGCTTCAATATCAAGCAAATTAAGCATTAATTTAAAGTCTTTATTTATATAAAAATTTAAGCCTATAGTCGCTTGTGAGATATCTTGTATTTCGTCGAAATCCCAAGTTGCATTATTTTTCACCATTGCATACCTCGCACTTAATTCAACTGCTCCCGATGATGATGTAGGCTTGACTGAAACGAATTTACCATCTCTATATCGTCTTTTATCCCTTGTTAGAAAATATGATATTTGAGAATAAAAGCTCTCAAATTCGAGATCGAGTGCGCGGTCTAAAGCTTTGATATCCTGAATTTGGTATTCGGTTTGAAAAGATAGGGTATCAAATCCAATAGCAAGTTCACCGCCCCATTGCTTTAATGAATCGGTCGCGATTAAAGGCGTATTCAATAGATTATATGATGTAAAAACGCCGCCATTTGACTTCAATTCATAATCAGAGCCCTCAAGCTGCCTATATGAGAATGACACACCAAGATGTGAGAATCCATTTTCGATCATGAATGGGTTGTAGGTAAATCTCTGAGTAACGGCTAGGCCACCATCAGAACGAATCTTGGGTCCCTTTTCAACCTTATAGATCCCACCACTCCATGTGTGATTATCGCCGTTTGCCGTCAAATTTAATCCCTGACTGCGGCCGAGTGAGAAAATATTTGAAGTTATGCTTCTCTCAATAAACAAAGTGTTCTTTGAACTCGTTAAACGCTCTAGACCAAAAGGCTCTTTTGATTTTCCAATCTTGATTTCTGCGAAATCCCAGCCTTTGTATTCAACAAACATATCCTTTATCACAATACTTTTATTGTTTTCATTGACGGCTATTTGAACTTTTGAGGACCAATTATCAGAGAACCCAAAATCAAATGCCAATCTCGCTCTGCGTAATTCTAATTTAGACACTGATGTATTTGATTGTTCTCTAAAAATACCGTTGAAATTATCACCATCAATATGGATTCTTCCACTCACCTCAAGTGAGTCTAAAAAAGAAATATTTATATCATCGCCAAAGGACATATGACAAAAAGTGACTGAAATACATAAAAAGATTCTTCTGGCTACCATCTTATTAATGCTCGCTTCGACTAAAAAATTTAATTTTTGGAATCCTTATAATATACCTCGATGTTCGCAGTATCATTTAAAAAATCAATATCAACAACTTTCACCTCACAAACTGAAAGGCCGGTACGTTTTGATAAATCCTCAAATAATTCTTTCTTCCTTTCAGGAGAGATATTTTCAATTTTCTCGTAATTAATTTTAACTAAATGTTTATCTGTTGCGAATAGATTTGTCTCCGCAAGTATTACCAGAGCTAAAGCGGTTACATTGACTGTTATTAGGCTCAAATAATCTAATGGAGCCACGCCGTTTACGAGAGAAATCACAATCACCAAAAAAAGATACGTCATATTGCGTATAGAAATTGATTCTGTCCGGTACCTAAGCATTGCAAAAATTGCAAATAATCCGAATGCGAATCCTAATGATATTTCTACCCCTTGGAGAAGATGAGTGACAATAAAAACGCCATTTCCAAAAATAAAAAAACCAAATAAAGAGTCACGATCTTTAGAAAATCGGAAGAATATCAGTCGTAATAGAACTATCAAGAAAGTTATGTTTATCAAGAGCAGTTTAAAAAAAACTCCTCCTAAAAGATTGTGCATTTCACTCATTTCATTGAACCTCTTGTTGAATTTTTAACATATTGCGCTTAAATCGGTTCGATTTAAGAACTACATCACGTGATAGTGCAATTCCCATACAATACTTGCTAAACCCATTTGGGCGATATCCCCTCTCTCTCATTACTTTATAGAAAGTTGACCGACGCTCGAGCTTTGACTGTTTTAACTCGGCAATTACTATATTTCCAAGAGAGAAGTTTCTATTATTGCCTGGAGTATAATATGACCCACTACCAGAGCAATTATAGTTGGTACCTAGATCAAACGTGAGTCTTTCTGTTGATGAATTATCCATCAAACTAAATCTATGGTAATTACAATATTGCTTTGGTTCTAGACATTCACAATTTTCAACTCCCTCCTCTCGAAGAAATTGTCTATTATGAGAAACCGCGTTTCTATTGATTTCGGTAATCTCTTCTCTTACTTTTATTGTTCTGCCCTTATTTGTTTTCTGCTTAATTTCTAAAAAATGCTTCTCGCTGCTGACATAACTGCGTATCCGTACTTTTTTTCTGTTCAATTTTTTATTGTGATGAGTCAGATAAAAGTGGTACTTTGGTGAATCGAAATAGGTGTTTTTATACTCAAATAAATTTTCATTCATGATTTCGAGCAAAGAATATGACTCCATGCATTGATTTAATATTTCATGTAACTCTGAGGCTAGAAATATAAATTTACTATCAACTCTGTCCATAAGATCTACCGAGTTAGCCTGCGTTAAATCATGCTTTGACATTTTGTTAAATACTGGAGTCAATTCATTAAATAGTTTATTCAAAATTTTTGCACCAATATGAGAGCTTTGATATCTTATAACTGTAATAATTCTGAAACATACAACAAAACGTGATTAATTAATATTAATTAATTAAACTCACGCAATCACTTTGCAAACTTTACTGAAAAACTTCTCTTTAATTACGAAAGGATAATTCATGGCTTCTTTGGATCAACAGATTGATCGGTTTGTACAACCATTTTCTTCAGGTCTTTCAGATTTTATATTCTATAAAATACCAATTTTTGGTAATGATTTTCCTATTATTGTTCTATGGCTTGTAACAGCAGCTACATTTTTTACTTTTTACTATGGATTTATCAATATAAGAGCCTTCCCTGCTGCATTAAGATTAGTGTTCGGTTCCTCAGAAAAAACCAAGGGTGCTCAGGGTGAAATCACCCACTTTCAAGCATTATCAACTGCTATCTCAGGAACTGTCGGAATTGGTAATATTGGAGGAGTTGCCGTCGCTATATCTATTGGAGGTCCAGGAGCAGCGTTTTGGCTCTTTCTGGCAGGGTTTCTCGGCATGTCTACAAAGTTTGTTGAGTGCACATTAGGAGTCAAATATAGGAAATCCAATGCTGATGGGTCAGTGTCTGGCGGGCCAATGTATTATTTAGAGCACTGCCTTTCCATCAGAGGATATCCCGGTCTTGGGAAACTGCTTGGTTCATTTTATGCGATTTCATTAGTAATAGGCTGTTTTGGTATAGGAAATATGTTTCAGTCAAATCAGGCATATGTTCAATTTCTGTCAATAACAGGTGGCGAAAGTAGTTTTTTTGCAGATAAAGGATGGTTATTTGGGATTATTCTAGCTGGAGCTGTTGGGCTTGTTATTATCGGTGGCATCAAATCCATTGCAAAAGCTGCTTCAAAAATTGTTCCATCCATGGCTGGATTATATCTGGTAGCTGCATTAATAATTTTAATTCTGAGCTACGACTCAATTGACGATGCATTCAAATTAATCATACAAAGTGCATTCGGACTAAATAGCTTTGCGGGAGGTGCTATTGGAGCACTGATCATTGGATTCCAGAGATCCGCTTTTTCAAATGAAGCTGGGATGGGGACTGCATCAATAGCACATTCGGCAGTAGAGACGAATGAACCAATCACCGAGGGGCTAGTCTCACTTCTGGAACCCTTTATCGATACTATGGTTATTTGTACGCTTACATCGCTCGTAATTATTACAACTTTGTATACAGACGGTTCCCCTTTTGGTGATCTTGAGGGCATTGCGATAACCTCTGCAGCTTTTGCATACCATATCGGTTGGTTTCCGGTTCTATTAGGCATTGCCGCCCTTTTGTTTGCATTCTCAACTGCTATTGCGTGGGCCTATTACGGGTTGAAAAGTTGGACTTATATTTTTGGAGAAAGTGCAATTTCCGAACTTATCTTCAAAATCATCTTCTGTTTTTTTGTATGCCTAGGTTGCATGATAAAGCTTTCTGCAGTGCTCGATTTTTCTGATGCAATGGTATTTGTTATCGCAGTGCCAAACATTATAGGTTTATACATTTTTGCACCTGAGGTTAAAAGAGATCTCGTTAGTTACCTTCATCGGCATAAGCTCGGCTCCTAGAAATGAAAATTGGAATTCTTTGCACGGATGATGTCAGGCCTGAGCTTGTTAAGACTTATGGTGACTATCCATCAATGTTTGAGTGCCTTTTGCATGCATCCAATGTCTCTAAAACTAGCCTACTCTTCAAAACCTATGAGACACACAAAGGTGAATTTCCAGAATCGATACATGATGAAGATGCGTTTTTGATTACAGGGAGTAAATTGAGCGTTTATGACAAGGTAGACTGGATAAATAGCTTGGAGAAATTTATTGGTAAGTTATTCTCTTCTAATAAAAAGATTGTGGGCATCTGTTTTGGACATCAAATAATCGCTCAATCTTTAGGCGGGAAGGTAGAAAAGTCACAAAATGGTTGGCAGATTGGAGTAAGGACAGCACATTCCGTAGCTACCCCAAGCGAACAACAAAATAATCTTGGTCAATTTAATCTGATTTATAGTCATCAAGACGAGGTTACGAGTGCGCCAGAGGCTGCGGAAATAAGTGCGTCAACAGAAACATGTCAAAACGTCATGATGAAAATAGGAAATAATGTTTTAACTTTTCAAGGTCATCCCGAGTTCTCGGTTGAATATGCACTAGAATTATTAAAGCTCAGGGAAGATTTGTACGACGATAATCATTTGGAGGAAGCAAGGAAATCGCTTAAACGTCTCTCTGCTGATGACGAAAAGGTTGGAAAGCTAATAATAGATTTTTTGCTTAAATAGAATCGATTAAGGACTTTCTATTGTAATTCTTTCCAGTCGTCTTGAAGCGGGAAAATAATCATTTATTGGTTTGTGTTGAGTGCTTCGATTGTCCCAAATAACAACTGCATCCTTACTCCAGTTAAAACGACAAGTGAATTCAGGCGTTTTAATATGATTAAAAAGAAAATTTAATAAATAATCACTTTCAGACTTGGGTAAGTTTGTTATTTTAGTGGTAAAGAGTTCATTCACGTAAATCCCCAACTTCTTAGTTATGGGATGAATATTGATGACTGGATGTGTTACCGGCGGATTCTCTTTAATTGCCAGTTTTAGTCTCTTCCTGCCCTCTGGTTGACTCAGCGTTTCTTGGAATCCATGGCTAAAATCATGCACTGCACTCAGTCCTTTTAGCATTTCTTGCATATTGGAGGATAGACCATTGAAGGCTGCTGTCATACTAGACCAAAGTGTATCACCACCCACTTCTGGGATAATTCTTGAACGCAAAACTGTCCCAAGTGGAGGTTTGTTGCTATACGTCATATCACTATGCCAACACTCTATTTTGCTCGGACTATCGGCAGTGCTCTCAAGAATCGATATTTCAGGAAAGTTTTCAACAGTATTATAAGCTGGATGAGGCTTTACCAAACCAATACTTTCCGCAAGCCTTTTATGACTAGAGTGGCTTATATCTTGATCACGAAAGAATAGAACTTGATGTTCCATCAACAGATGGTGGATTTCTGTATAAAGCGACGTATTGTTATCATTAAGATTAACATCTGTTATCTCTGCGCCTAATACTCCAAGCTTTCTATTAATGCGCATATTGACCTATAATTTTATTTAATATAACAGATTAAATATATGATTCTTATACATTTAACAGTAGATGTTCTCTCTCCCATGAAGAGATTACTTTATTAAACTGCTCAAACTCAACTAGTTTAATAGAAGTATACAGTTGAATAAATTTGTCTCCAAATATCTCAGATATCTCTTTGTTCTCTTGAAGACCTCTAAGCGCCTCCTCCAGAGTTCTTGGAACGTCAAAATCTTGTTCGTATGCGTTTCCTGTATATGCTTCAGTTGGTTTAATGGAATTCTTCATACCAAGATAGCCGCTTGCTAGTGTAGCTGCTACGGCTAGGTAGGGGTTAACGTCTGCTCCCGGAAAACGATTCTCAACTCGGTAATTCACAGGGTCGGAGTCAGGGACTCTCAGCCCAGTTGTTCTATTATCATAGCCCCAGTGAAGATTAATAGGAGCAGATATCTCACGAGTAAAACGGCGGTAAGAGTTAACATTTGGCGCGTATAAACTCATAACGTAGGGAGAATATTTCTGCAAACCTCCAAGATAGTGGAAAAATTGATCGCTGTAACCACCCTCTTTGTCACTGAATATATTGTTTTCTGATTCTTTATCGAGGATGCTCTGATGAATGTGAGTCGCCGAACCAGGCTCGCTCGCCATGGGTTTAGCCATAAACGTAGCATACATGCCCTCTTTGAATGCAATCTCTCTGACCGCTCGTTTAAATGTAAAGACCTGATCCGCTATGCTCAGTGGCTCACCATGAACGAAATTAACCTCTAGTTGGGCTGCTCCTGATTCGTGAATAAGCGTATCCACCTCTAGATTCATTTTGTCACAACAGCTGTACATGCCCTCAACAAATGATTCAAACTCATTGGCTGCATCTATACTATAGGATTGTCTAGCTGTTTCAGGCCTTCCCGATCTGCCCATCGGAGGCTTGAGTGGCAAACCAGGATTAGGATTCTTTTCTACAAGATAAAACTCCATCTCTGGTGCGATAATCGGCTTAAGACCCTCCTGATCGTAAAGTTTCAGTATTTTCTTTAAGATTGCTCTACTTGAAAATTCATGAGGTTTACCATCCTTTGTATAGCAATCATGTATTATTTGACCGGTAACCTCATTTGCCCATGGAACCATTCTTATTGTTGCTGGATCTGGCTCCAAAAGCATATCCCCATCGATTGTTCCAAGTAGATCCCAGAAATCGTCTGAATACTCCCCTGTTACCGTTTGAGCAAGAATTCCCTCAGGTAATCTACTTTCTTGCTTAAGGAACTTGTTTGCAGGAATAAACTTACCACGCGCGTTCCCAGTCATATCTGGCACGAGACACTCGATTTCAGTAATCTTGTTACTGTTAATCCAATCGCTAATTTTACTTTTGCTATCTTCTGGCATAAATTGAATAAATATTCGAAATTTATTGAATTATTATTCAATTAAATGTTAATGTCAATGAAAGCAAAGAGAGGTAGTAATGGATTCGTATTACACTGCAACCGCCAAATCAAAAGTTACATATGACAAATTGCAGTCCGACATTGATACAGACATCTGTATTATTGGCGGAGGATTCACTGGAATATCGTCAGCACTCCACCTTGCCAATCTAGGCTACAAAGTAGTAGTTTTAGAGGCTAACCAGCCCGGATATGGGGCTTCTGGTAGGAATGGAGGTCATGTCGGAATCGGTCAAAGGGTTGATCAATTTTACTTGGAAAAGAAATTCGGACGGCACAAAGCTAAGACCCTTTGGGACATGAGTATTGAGGCTGTAGACACCGTAAAGAGTCTTATAAATGAGCATTCTATTGAGTGTGACCTGAAACATGGAGATATCCACTTTGCTCATAAAAAGTCGCTGTGCTCAGATTTGCAAGAAGAAGTTGAGCATCTCAACAAGCACTACAATTTCTCGGGAACCTATATAGAAAGAGATCGCTTGCAAGACTATATTGGAACTGATGTTTTTTACGGTGGTGTAATCGAAAAACACTCATGTCATCTCCATCCATTGAATTATCTAGAAGGACTTACATTGGCTGCGACTAAAGCTGGCGTTAAAGTATATGGGGAGTCTTTGGTAACCGAATACAACTCCTCCCCTACCCTTGTTAAAACAGATTTTGGAAGTGTTAGATGTGATCATCTGATTATTGCATGTAATGGTTACATAAAAAATCTGGAGCCGAAAATCAATGGTTATATAATGCCAATAAACAATTTTGTAATTGCCACTGAGAGATTGGACGAGAAACTAGCCAAAACCATAATTCCTCTTGATACCTCAATGTCTGATACTAGATTTGTAATTAATTATTGGAAATTATCTGGAGATAATCGTCTTATCTTTGGAGGAGGAGAAAACTATACGAAAAGATTTCCAAAAGATATAAAAAGATTTGTGCAAAGGTATATGTTAAAGATTTACCCGCAACTTGCGACCGTAGCAGTAGAGTATGGTTGGGGTGGGACATTAGCAATCACTCTTAATAGGCTACCTCACTTTGGTTGTTTATCCAATAATGTATGGTTTATGCAGGGTTATTCAGGTCATGGAATTGCAGCTTCGACTCTTGCGGGAAAACTTGTATCTGAGGCTATTTCAGGGGATCCCTCACGATTTAACGTAATTTCAGGTCTTCCAACATTGAAGTTCCCAGGCGGAACACTTCTGCGCTGGCCAGGAATGGTTGCTGGAATGCTTTATTACACATTGCGCGACAGATTTTAGTCATAGGAGCATCTGAAATGCCAAGAATACTAGCGCCGAGAAATCTTCCCATGCAACAACGAGCACTCGAAAAGAGGGAGATGATACTATCTGTCACAGCAAAACTGTTAGGGACAGTTGGTCAGGATGATCTCACAACTATACTTATTGCTAATAAAACGGGTATATCAGTTGGCACTCTGTATCACTATTTTCCAAACAAGTACTCAATACTATTTGCCCTATCACAAAGATGGTTAAATGAAATTGATTATGCACTGGATGATATAGATAATTTTTCGTTGAAGGACGTTTCCTTAAGAGATTTTACTAATTACAGTATCGATAGAATGCTAAATGTTTATACAGATCAGGAGGGTATTTTGCCCCTTGTACAATTAATGTCTGGAGTCCCTGAGTTGAAAGAATTAGATGAAGAACACGATGAGAAAATCATATTTACTATGTCTAAAATATTTAACAGGCTCAGTATTTCCTCAAACCCATTAACATTATCAAGACTGAGTCAAACGTGGCTTGAAGTGACTCATGCCATTCTCCTGATAGCAATTACCTCTAAAAAGGATGATAAAAAATCAATTTTAAGTGATTTAAAACACATGATCATGAGCTTGCTTGAGAAGGCTAAATCGAATTTTTAACGAGTTACAGATCTTAAGGTAACAAATTCTTCTGCCGTTGATGGATGTATTCCCACAGTATTGTCGAAGACTTCTTTCGTCGCTCCAGCTTTTATTGCTACAGCCATACCTTGAATAATTTCAGCCGCATGATCTCCAACCATATGACAACCAACCACTTTATTGTCGGTTTTTTTAACAATTAATTTAACAGTTATCTGGCTTTTTTGATCAGAAAGGGAGGTTGACAAAGAATTAAATGAGCTTACAAAAATATCAATTTCATTAAATTTTTGGCGAGCAACCTCTTCGCTCAAACCAACTGTTGCGAATTCAGGACTGCTAAAAATTGCTGTCGGTATGTTTTCATAATCAAATGTTTTCCTGGCACCAATTAAATTTTCAACTAGCACCATAGCCTCACTTATAGCCACCGGTGTTAGTTGATATCGATCAATCACATCACCAAGTGCATAAATATTACCTACATTCGTTTCATAGTGCTTATTTACTTCCACAGCTCCATATTTATTCAATTTCAAACCAATATTATCAATTTTGAGATTTGCGAGATTTGGAGATCTCCCAATTGCACTTAAAACCATATCAGCCCGAATCTGAGACCCATTTATGGTTTGGATGCTTAGAGACCCATTTACTTTTTCTATATTAGATATTTCATCATTAAGCTGTAAATCGATACCTTGAGCGATCATTGATTGCGTGATTTTACCCACCATTTCTCGGTCAAAAGCTCTTAGGATCTCTTGACTTCTATTCATGAGAATTACATGAACTCCTAACTTATTCATAAGACAAGCGAACTCAATAGCAATGTAACCACCACCAATTATGAGCAATTCTTTTGGTAAGTTTTCAATCGCAAACATATCATCAGAATGAACTACATGCTCATTACCTCTAAATATTGGTTGTCTTGAGTGGCCTCCAGTCGCGATTAGAATTTTTTCTGCAGTAATTTTTTTGTCACCAATGTTTAAGGTATGTTCATCCAAAAAGCTTGCACTATCATGATAAAGTTTTGCTCCTGAATTACTTATAAGACCGTCATAGATCTTATTCAATCTCGCAATTTCTTTATCTTTGTTTTGTTTCAAAATCTCCCAAGAAAAAGATAGATTTGTAGCAGTCTGCCATCCAAAACTCTCACTAAGTTTAAATTTTGATGGGAACTGCGAGGCTATTACAAACAATTTTTTAGGTACACATCCTACGTTCACGCATGTGCCACCGAGAAAGCGCTCCTCTGCAACACCCACAGATAGCCCCTTATCCGCTGCCATCCTGGCCGCTCTGACTCCACCAGAGCCCGCACCTATGACAAATAAATCATAATCAAATTGACTCAAAGGGTTATCCTTTTAAACCGGAAATATATTCAGACCCATTCATGTACCCTTGAAGCACTGTTGGTATCTTTATCCTTCTGCCGCCCTCTTCTTGGTAGTTCTCCATTACTGCAAGCAAAGTTCTGCCCACCGCCAAACCAGATCCATTCAAAGTGTGCATCAGTTCAATTTTACCATCCTTTTTGAATCTAGCTTTCAGTCTTCTCGCTTGGAAATCTAAAAAGTTACTACAAGATGAAATTTCACGATATCGTCCTTGAGAAGGCACCCAAACCTCCAGATCATAAGTTTTAGCGGAGGAGAAACCAAGATCACCTCCACATAAATTCACAACCTGATAAGGTAGTTCCAATTTTTGCAATATGCTTTCTGCGTGAGCTACAAGTTGCTCGAATGTTTGCCATGAATTTTGAGGCTCAACAAAGTGCACAAGTTCAACTTTTTCGAATTGATGTTGTCGAATCATTCCTCGTGTATCCTTACCATAAGAACCCGCTTCGCTTCGAAAGCATGGAGTATGTGCTACATACTTCTTTGGCAGTTGATCAACTATCACATCTCGATAAATGTTTGTCACAGGTACCTCTGCGGTAGGTATCAAGTAATAATTCCTCTCGTCATCGATCTTAAATTGATCATTTTCAAATTTTGGAAGTTGGCCTGTGCTCCAGAGTGATTTTGAATTAACGATATATGGGACATATACCTCTTCATAGCCATTTTCATTTATGTGCGTATCTAACATAAACTGAATTAATGCACGATGAAGTGAGGCTAATTGACCACTTAACTGCATAAACCTTGATCCAGTTATTTTAGTTGCAACATCAAAATCCATCTGTCCGATATTGTTGCCAAGCTCCACATGGTCCAAAATATCAAAACCAAACGTCTTCGGACTACCCCACTTCCTGACAACTAAATTGTCCTCCTCACCCTTACCCTTTGGAACAGAGCTATCTGGTAGGTTAGGAATAATCTCCAGAATGGCGTTAATCTTATGTTTTACTGTAGATAATTCAGTTTCAATTTGATTGGATTGATTTTTAAGATCCTCCCCAATTATTTTTAACTCCTTGACACTATTATCAGCAGGACCATTTTCGGTTATTTTCATACCGATTTTTTTAGCGTGCGAGTTTCTTTCTTGCAGCAATTTTTCTAATTTACTTTGGAGAGATTTCCTCTCACTATCTAGTAAATTAAAGCTTTCACAATCTAGTTGAAAGTTTTTGGTAAGTAGCTTTTCTGCAACTTCTTGAATATCAGACCTGAGGAATTTCGGATCAATCATAGTAGATGCTCAAATTAATCTCACAAAATAAATGCCGAGAAACAGCAGTAAACAACACAGCACAACGCTAAGTATTATATACAATAGCGCGAGCATGATGTTCTGATTTTGAAATAAAAAATAAACTTCAAATGCAAATGTTGAAAAAGTCGTAAACGCACTTAAGAAGCCTATTATGACAAAATCACGGATTTCACTAGGAAACAAACTTTTTTCCACTAGAATCACGAAGGCAACACCCATCATAAAACTACCAAAAGCATTTATAGATAGCGTTAAAAATGGGAATTTTCCTGGGGTAAGATCAACCGAATTAGCAATTAAGTATCTGGCAACAGATCCTATGGCTCCGCCCAAGGCGATAACAAGAATTTTTGTCATATAACGTCTTTTAACCGCCCCTTTTAGCTAATCAATAATGTCAGTATTTTTTTCAGGGACATATATAAACATAGATTCCTCTAAGGCTATGTTCTTTTCAATATTTTTGAAATTTATTTCTATCGATCCCATTATTCGATCCTCTATCTTAAGAGAATGGATTAAACCTGAATTAATTTTTGCAGAAAATAATTGGATATTGTTTCCATCCATTTTGTTTTTAAAAATATATTCCGTAGTTTGTTCCGTTTGCTCTGCAACTGCTTTCTCAATAAGGTAATTCTCACTTAGAAGTTCTGGCCCATTTATCAACAAAAAAAGTGGCGTTTTTTTAATTTCATTATCTAATGACCTGACGATAACTTGATTGAAGTCAATGTCGTGAATCCATACCGTCTGCTTGTTCACGATGATCTTCTGATTATTTGGAGGAGAAGAAAACCACAAAAACATCCCTGGTCTTTTAAAATAGAATGTTCCTTTTACAATCTCATCAATAGATTGATCGTTACCGATTGATTTTTGAATAAAGTCAGCCTTGTAAGTCTCTATTAACTCCAGATCGTTTAAAAAAGATATATCATCACCGCTTGCTTTGGAGACACCAAGCAATATAAGAATGAATAATAAATAAATCTGAGCTCGGCTATAAAGATTTTTGGATCTACTCATCCATCATCGTCCATTCGGAACTAATATTTCCCGAGTGCCATTACTGCTCATTGGACTTACAACACCGCTCTCCTCCATCTGCTCTATGAGCCGAGCTGCTCTGTTATATCCAATTCTTAATTTTCTCTGCACGGATGATATTGAGGCCTTTTGACTATCAAGAACAAATGCAACAGCTTCATCATATAACGGATCTGACTCAACGCTATCAGCGGCGCTGTCAGCTGAATCAAACCCTGGAACCAATATAGAGGAGACTAGTTCTTCATCCGTTATCGATTCTAAATACTCAGGTAGACCGCGTTTTTTCCAATCAGCTACTACTTGGTGAACCTCATGATCATCAACAAAAGCGCCATGAATCCTTTCTGGAACGCTTGTTCCTGGAGGCAAATAAAGCATATCGCCATGCCCAAGTAACTGCTCTGCCCCACCTTGATCTAATATAGTTCGGGAGTCGATTTTTGATGATACTTGGTATCCTATTCTTGCAGGAACATTTGCCTTAATCAGTCCAGTAATAACGTCTACCGACGGTCTTTGAGTAGCTAAGATAAGATGTATCCCAGCCGCTCTGGCTTTTTGAGCAATTCTAGCTATAAGCTGTTCAACCTTTTTCCCAACGATCATCATCATGTCGGCAAACTCGTCAATTACAACAACTATGTATGGAAGTTTTCCCAGCGTTGGTATCTCTTCATCAGATTCAGAATCGCTATTAAATTCATAAAAAGGGTCCTGTATGGGATCACCTGCCTCAACAGCGTCGGTAACCTTTCGATTGAAACCCGCGATGTTTCTAACTCCAAGTTCAGCCATTAATTTATATCGTCTTTCCATTTCACCAACACACCATCTGAGTCCACTTGCCGCATCATTCATATCAGTGATAACAGGAGTTAGTAAATGTGGAATGTCATCATAAATAGATAATTCGAGCATTTTTGGATCTATTAGAATGAGCTTTACTTGATCGGGGGTTGCTTTGAAAAGTAAGCTCAACAACATTGCGTTAACACCAACCGACTTACCGGATCCGGTTGTACCTGCAACTAATAAATGCGGCATCCTTGTCAAATCTGCTACGACCGGAGAACCCGCAATGTCATTGCCCAGTGCCAATGTCAAAACTGAGCTAGATTTGTCATACTCTTCTGACGAGAGCACTTCGCTCAGCCGAACCATTTGACGCTTTTCATTTGGTATTTCAATTCCAACCACAGACTTGCCAGGAATAACCTCCACCACTCTTACGCTTATAACAGCCATGGACCTTGCCAAATCTTTTGCTAGCGCACTTATCCGGCTAACTTTCACGCCTGGAGCAGGTTGAATTTCAAACCGCGTAACCACAGGTCCTGGAAGCACCTCAGCAACTTCAGCTGTGATTCCGAAGTCTTGTAATTTTAACTCTAGCACCCGCGATAGATGCTCAAGTGAATCATTTGTATAGCCGCTAGATTTTGATTTATCCGGTTGGTCAAGTAGACTTATTTGCGGTAGAAAATCACCCAACTCCGAATCTGGGAACAAGTTCTGTTGTTTTTCTCTAGATGCTCTAACACTCTCGGCGAAGAATGCATCACTTTGTTTTATAACAACAGCGTCCCGTTCCTCATTTTTTTTATTAGCTTTTTTTACCTTTTCGATTCGGTTGCTAAGAGCCGATTTGCTTTTTCTTTTCTCCGCATTGGCAATCTTTCTCTGATTATATGCATGACCTATTCTGTCAAAAATCCTGATTAAACCAGCGCCCATATAATTTATTAGCCTGATCCATGAAATATCAGCGAATACAGTCAACCCAAACATGAAAAGAAAAACAAGCAAGATCGTTCCGCCTATATATCCAAAAATTGATACAATTTGATCTCCTAATGAGTCACCTATATAACCGCTCACACCATTAGGATAGTTGCTCTCCGTTTGTCCATATTGAATATCAATAAAAGCAGTAGCGCTGATCAACAAAAGAATAAATCCGATTAGCCTCAACCAGATGACTAAGAAATCCGTGCCCTCAGACGAACTGTCAACATTAAATTTGAATAGCTGTATTGATTTGATTGCCAACAAAAGAGGCAGCAAGAAAGCAGTCACTCCAAAAATAGCCAATAATAGATCTGATACCCAAGAACCGGTGCTGCCGAGCAGATTAGAGATTGAGCTATCAGGGTTACTAAAGTGATACGAATGATCTAAATTAGAATAACTAATTAAGGATAGAAAAAGTGTGATGCAGAGTGCTAATAAACCAAAAAGAGACCCTTCCCTAACCAGAAGTCTTTTTCTAAAAGAATTCTCCTTTTGATTGATTTGGCTACCTACTTTTTTAGATGACTTATTTCTCAGCGTCTCAGACCTCAAAGCTTTGATCATATAGTATTAACAAATAAACAATATTCGCAAATTTTTGTTTATCCATAACTTTGTATTCTTTATTATAACAGACGATTTAGTAATTCATTTTTCTTTCTGAGATCATTTTATGCCAAATTTTGAGCACCATTCTTTAATCATTCTCGGCTCTGGACCAGCAGGTTGGACTGCTGCGCTATACGCTGCGAGAGCAAATCTAAATCCAGTAGTAATAACTGGAATACAACAGGGTGGTCAATTAACCACTACCACAGATGTTGATAATTGGCCCGGGGATGAGAACGGAGTTCAAGGACCAGATTTAATGGTCCGGATGCAGAAGCATGCCGAGAGGTTTGATACTAAAACGATCTTTGATCATATAAATTCAGTTGATCTTAATCAGAAACCATTTAAATTATTTGGAAATATATCTTACAGCTGTGACGCCTTAATAATTTCAACTGGAGCATCAGCACAATACTTAGGCTTAGAGTCAGAAACTGCCTACATGGGAAAAGGTGTCTCAGCATGCGCAACCTGTGATGGTTTTTTTTATAAAAATCAGAAGGTAGCAGTTATTGGTGGAGGAAATACTGCTGTTGAGGAAGCTTTGTATCTTTCAAATATTTGTTCCGAAGTTGTGTTGGTTCACAGAAGAGATAAATTGAGAGCAGAAAAAATGCTCCAAGATAAACTTTTCGAAAAATGTGAAAAGGGAAATATCGAGATCCAGTGGGATATGAGTCTTGATGAAGTTCTCGGAGATGAGCATGGAGTGAATGGTATGCGATTAAGATCAACAAAAGATGAAAATACAAAAGAGATTGACGTCCAAGGTGTATTTATCGCAATCGGCCATAAACCAAATACAGAAATTTTTGAAGAGCAATTGGATATGAATAACGGATATATCGTTATCAAGGGTGGATTGGATGGGAATGCGACTCAAACGAGCATTGAGGGTGTTTTTGCATCAGGTGATGTTGCAGATCAGGTGTATCGTCAAGCTGTTACTTCGGCTGGAAGCGGTTGTATGGCAGCTCTTGACGCAGAAAAGTTTCTTGATCATTGATTTTTAAAAATAAGAGATAAGCATAAAAATTCCTATATCTTTTCCTCCTCTCCATACGGCAAGTGATGATCCAGATGGTTTACTGGCAGTTGGAGGTGATCTAAAAACATCTACTTTAAGAATTGCTTATGATGAGGGTATATTCCCGTGGTTCTCAAGTGACTCTCCAATATTATGGTGGAGTCCATCAAATCGATGCATTTTAAGGCCAGACAATTTTCATATATCACGGCGATTGAAGCAAAAGTTGAGACAAAATAAGTTTAATGTTACCTCTGATAAGGCATTCGAGAGAGTTATTCATGCATGTGCCTCAAATAGAGCTGAAAATGACACCTGGATTACCAGTGATATGATCGATGCCTATCTAAGATTGCATAAGGAAGGTCTTGCTCACTCAATTGAGGTATGGGAAGGTATCGAGCTCGTTGGAGGTGTCTACGGTGTTGTCTCAGGTGCCATTTTTTCGGGGGAATCAATGTTTAGTAAAATTAAAGACGGATCTAAAATTGCCCTTGCGTATCTCTGCTATTGGATGAGGTTATCTGGCTTTATTTTTCTAGACTGCCAAATTGAAAACCCGCATTTGAAATCGTTGGGTGCAGTCACCATCAAGCGAGACGAATTTGTAAGGATTTTAAAAGCAAATAAAACAAATAACATTAACTGGTCCTTTAAAATGAAAGCAAATTGGGACTGAGGTATAATCTTATTAAACTAAATACTTAATTCAACAGTGCATCAAAGGAACTAAATATGGCAAAAGAAGAGTCAATAGAACTTGACGGAGAAGTAGTTGATACTCTCCCGAATACCACCTTTAAAGTAAAGCTGGAAAATGGGCATACGATAAATGCTCATATATCAGGCAAAATGAGAAAGCATTATATAAGAATACTTACTGGGGATAAGGTTAAAGTCGAAATGACTCCATATGATCTTACGAAAGGACGGATTACATTCCGAGAGCGATAATCTCACTAGAAAGTTTTTGTTCTCTAATCACACGTTCGCAGATTGAGCCTCAGCACTTGTCTCAATAACAAGCTTGTCATTTTCATCAACAGTGATCTTCACGGTTCCTCCTGATTTAGCAAGTTCCCCGAACAGCACTGCTTCAGCCAAAGGCTTCTTCACCTTGTCCTGAATTACCCTCTCCATCGGTCTAGCGCCCATCTTGGGATCATACCCATTCTGTGCCAGCCAAAGTCTCGCACTTTCATCAACATCTAAAAAAACCTTCTTTTCATCAAGTTGAGATTGCAGTTGCACTAGGAATTTGTCGACAACTGTTTTGATAACATCAAGTGATAGCTCACCAAACTGAACAATATCATCCAGTCTATTCCTAAACTCTGGAGTGAACATTTTTTTGATCGCTTCAATTCCATCCGATTGATGATCTTGCATTGAAAAGCCAATCGAAGCTCTGCTCATCGCTTCGGCGCCTGCATTTGTAGTCATAATCAAGATGACATTGCGAAAATCTGCCTTTCTTCCATTGTTATCAGTAAGTGTTCCGTGATCCATTACTTGAAGTAGCAAATTAAAAACATCAGGATGCGCTTTTTCGATTTCATCCAAAAGAACAACACTATGAGGATTTTTTGTCACTGCCTCGGTCAGTAGCCCTCCTTGGTCAAAACCAACATATCCTGGAGGAGCTCCGATTAATCTGGACACCGTATGTCTTTCCATATATTCCGACATATCAAATCGCACCAATTCAACACCTAAAATTCGAGATAACTGCTTACATACCTCGGTTTTTCCAACCCCCGTAGGGCCCGCAAACAAAAAGTTTCCGATAGGCTTAGTGCCCTCTCTAAGTCCTGCTCTCGCTAATTTTATTGAAGTAGATAATGCATCGATGGCCGTGTCCTGACCAAATACCACCATCTTAAGGTTATTCGCTAAATCTGCTAATTGAGCTTTATCGGAACTGCTGACACTCTTTTCTGGTATCCGTGCAATCTTAGCTATGATGTGCTCAATATCATTTATACCAACAGTTTTCTTTTTCTTATAATCTGGCAATAGTCTCTGCGATGCACCTGCTTCATCGAGAATATCAATAGCCTTATCGGGGAGAAACCGATCTGTAATATGTTTATCTGACAAAACTGCCGCGCCTCTCAATGCTCTCGACGTGTACTTCAACTGATGATGATCCTCAAATTTAGACTTAAGACCTTTAAGAATTTCATAGGTCTGGTCTACTGAGGGCTCCAAAACATCCACCTTTTGAAACCTTCTCGCTAAGGCATGATCTCGCTCAAAAATACCTCTAAATTCCTGGAATGTGGTTGACCCAATACAGCGAATTTGTCCAGATGATAGAAGCGGTTTTAATAAATTTGCCGCATCCATAACGCTACCAGATGCAGAACCTGCTCCAATTATTGTATGAATCTCATCAATAAACAGAATTGCACTTTTCTGTTTCTTGAGCTCTGAAATAAGTGACTTTAGTCGTTTTTCGAAGTCGCCGCGATACTTGGTTCCAGCCACAAGAGACCCCATATCTAACGAGTAAACAGTGCTATTTGTTATGGGCTTCGGCGCCTTTTTTTCATGTATTAATTTAGCTAGTCCTTCTATAATTGCAGTCTTTCCTACTCCAGCTTCGCCAACCAACAATGGATTATTTTTTCTTCTCCTTATAAGGATTTGACTGATTCTTTCGATCTCATGTTCTCGACCAATTAATGGATCTATCTCACCTTTTCTCGCCCTCTCGTTTAAGTTCGTCGTATATTGTTCAAGGCTTGTCTTTTGCTCTGGCTTGGCATTGGAAGCTTTATTAGATGTTTCTGTCGATGACTGAGTAGTGTCGTCAGCCCTTTCACTCGTCTTAGAAATTCCATGAGCTATAAAATTCACAACATCTATTCTTGCAACATCTTGAAGTCTTAAAAAATAGACTGCCTGACTCTCTTGCTCACTAAATATCGCAACAATCACATTTGCACCGACAACTTCGCTATGATTGGCAGAATTTACCTGAAAAACTGCCCTTTGAAGCACTCTCTGGAAACCATGCGTCGGTTGCGTATCCTGCTGCAGCTTTGTATCGGGTATTGTTGGCACTGTGGACGTTATAAATTCACTCAAATCCTGTCTGAGCGCGTCCAAATCAACACCGCATGCTGTAAGGACGCTAGTAGCAGAGGCATCATCTAAAAGAGCCAGTAACAGGTGCTCTACTGTCATAAACTCATGTTTTTTGTCCCGAGCATTTTTGAATGCAAGATTTAACGTTACTTCGAGTTCTCTGCTAAGCATATTTAATCCTCTTCATTATCCTCTACAGGCTCCACCTGGCACATCAATGGATGTTTTGAGTCTTGTGCATGTTGATTTACCAGCGCAGCCTTCGTTTCCGCAACATCTTGGGTGAAGACACCGCATATCCCCTTCCCTTCAGTATGCACCTTTAACATTATCCTTGTCGCTACATCACGTGTCTTATAGAAAAATTCTTCTATTATTTCTACGACAAATTCCATTGGAGTATAGTCGTCATTGAGAAGCACCACTTGATACATACTGGGCTTTTTGGGCCGGATTACTGGCTCAGTGATCGTTCCAAGCTCACCTTCGGAATCGTCACTTTTTTGACTGGCGATTATCTCCAACATGTAAAACATACGAAAACTCTATTTTTTATGATCACACCGATGTGTAAATTCAAACATTTACATATTTGTATCGTTCTTTCTTGCTCGAAGTATCTCTTGAAGAGATCTAAAGCTTTTAAGAATTAACCGATAAAACCCTCTGCTTAGCATAGCAAAGCTTAAAAAGACAGAACATTACAATTGGATTAATTTTTTGTATTATTTACATACTCACCACTGCACCCAAATCAAAAAAAGGCAAAAAATGAGTATAAGCAAGAAAATACTTGATTATTTCAACAGAAAAGAAACTAAATCTACAGAAAAAAATCGTGTTAGGTACAGAAACGATATCTGCAATCACTGGGATTTAGATTATCTGAGCATGGACGAGATAGAGAAGAAGTTGGAAACCAATGATCCAATAACAACAATTCCTAAAAAGAAAAAAGAGTCAGGATAGGCGCTCTATTTGAAAATACCTTTTACTGCCCTTGTAACTGTTCCGAAAAGCGTGGTATCAGATTCCTTGAAGCCCTCGAGAGCACGGATGGTACTTTCGTAACCAATTGCTACTAGTTCATCGAATTTATCAGTATTGTCATTCAAGCTAAAGTCTCCTAGTTCCATGCTTATTAGCAAATCACAGATTTCAATTTGACTGTAGTCTTTATAATAAACCATGATTCCGAAGGAATTCCGAATAACATCAACAATATTTGTGACTTTCGAAAATCTGTAGCTACTGCTCAAATCACTTCCTATGCAAAAATTAGCTCCCATCTCCCTCAACACATCAACTGGAAGGTTTTGGACTAACCCTCCGTCAACTAGAGGTATCCCAGAAATCTCAACAGGAGCAAAAATGCCAGGTATGGCCGATGATGCACAAACCGCATCACAAACGTCACCGGAATTTAAAACTACTTTCGCTCCCGAATTAATATCAGTCGCAATAATAGAAAGCGGTAATATTGCATCTTGTATTTGCGAATACCCTAAAAATTCCCTTAAAAGACCGCGAAGATTGTCATTATTAAAAATTCCTGATCTTGAAGGCTTAAATTTTGATATTTTTGATATGCTGAGTGATTTCGCAAATCTGCCGATCTCATCAAGCTCAACTTCGAATGAGAATAGAGACGCAATTATTGCTCCAACTGACGTGCCAGAAATATAACTAATTTTTAGATTTCGATCCTTTAAAGCTTGAAGAACTCCAATATGGGCAATACCTTTTGCAGCGCCCCCGCTTAAAGCCAAGCCTAGCCTTTTCTTTTTAAGAATATCAACCAAAACGACAATCTCGACAACAGAAACTCATGAATCTGGAAACACTTTATTAAGCATTTCCCTTAATATTGGGAGAAAATTCGGTTGAGACTCAATCGGATCCTTTGCATAACCAGTGTACACCGCAACAATATCTTTTTCTGGGTTGACAAGAAAGCCCTGGCCTGCCCATCCGCCTTTAAAAAAATCGCCATTGGCAAAAATACTATCCCAATGATAAGCAGAGTGAGATTGTTTTTCACTTACTTGAATATATGGTGCTCCTGTCTGACTTAAATGTAATTTAGAGTTTTTTATATTTGAAATAAATCTATCAGAAATCACTCTTTTTTCATTTACCTTTTTATAACTCGGCGTAAATAAAAGGCCAACCCTTGCTGCATCCCTAGGTCGAGCAATCAAGCCACCGTGCATAATTGGCACACCAAACCTTGGAGCAAGCATCAAACCATCAGACTCAGCACCAATTTTCATCCATATTTCCTTTGTAATCGCATCCTGAAGCGGCATATCAAGTATTTGCTCTATAACCCATCCTAAAATAAATGTATTTACACCAGAATACTGGTAGCTCTTTCCTTGCTTAGCAATTCTCTCGACTTTTAACTTTGAAACAAAATCATAAGGATCTGAAGGCGAAGAATCCGTCCAATAGCCATCTCCAATGGCAACCGAGTACCTGTAATAGCAGGAGTTTTTATCAAAGTAGTCGTCTCCACAATCAAGCCCATCAGCCATGTTCATTAGATTCTCAATTGAAACATTTGCATATGGAGAATCTTTCAATTCTTCGATGTAAAAACCAACTGGTGTTTTGAGATTCAGCAAATTTCTATCTTCAAGTATCCCAATCAAAGTAGAAACGATAATCTTTGTTACTGACCAATATATAGCTTTCTCATATGGCTCCTGATTTTTATAATATTCATAGACAATGTCTCCACTATGTAAGATCACCAAACTCATCGTCAGTGACTGATCATCATCTAAAAATTGCTGTAAGCTCATTCTGCCAATTGGAGTTTCAACTTTTGACAAAGGTATTGCCGGCATCTTTCGGTTTACCAATTCAGACACCGGCCCATCACGATGAATCAATACAGTAGGATGAAAGCGAAATACATTTTTAAAATTCCATGCTTGGTCCTCTCCATAAACATTCCACCAAATGTCATCTTTTGGAAGTTTGCCGATTTGAGTTTTTGTCCTTTCGACAGACGAACCACTCACAAATTGCACTTTATCTTGATTAGAGGAGTGAGGACTCGCTGAAAACAAGGCGAGAACTGGACACATTAAAAAAATGAAAAGACTATTTATACTAATCTTTAACTTCTGAGCATTATGTGGATTCGGCATCAATAACAAGTCCTCTCATTATTCATAAATACTAAGGAGCTGTTTAACTAAAAAATCCGCACCCCAAGGATCTATATTCAAATTTTCTCTACATTTTTCATTTTTCAGTTCAGGTTGCAAATCTGTCGCACAATAACCATAAGGAACCCATTTGCTTTTTTTTGTTAAGTCATCAAATCCAGTCTCAGGCCAGACATGATAACCCTCTAGATTGAGAATAGAGGTTATTACAACTTCATCCGCACATTCGGTATATTGCATTTTCACGAATGTTTCATTATTTTTCACCGTCTCATTTTGAAAATTTTTGCATTTGAAGTTGTCCACAAAATTTTGAATTACTCTATTCATTGGCTCATATAAATAACCGTCAGAAGCTTCAACATTTATCGGTGGTATGGCAGTGTCTTTTTTCGAACTATATATTGTAAGGCTGACTGGCGAACTTGGAACGCATCCGTATCCAAAAGCCTGAGTAGCCGAAACATTCAATATCCCCTTAATCAGTTCTGGATGCGAGCATCCAAACCTTTGAGCAAAAAGACCGCCGGTGCTGTTCCCAAAAACATAGATATTTTGAATTTTGTTTTCTTTTTTAATGTCGGTGATTAATTGCCTCACAAATCCAATATCGTCGGTGCAAGGTTGATAAGAACACCGGCTTGGATCTTTACAATTAGAAAATTTTGGATACTTGGAAGCACCTAAAGTGCATATTTCCAATAATTGACTACCGGACTTAGAGCCTGTCAAATCATTAAAGGTAGAGTGATATTCCCCTTTTTCAAAGAGATACAGAGATTGAGGATAAACTGCAATGAAATTATACTTATCTGCAAACTGATTAAACCCCCCAGTGACCTCTAGTTCTAAACCTGAGGCAGTTCCGGCGTATCCATGAAAGCCAATAACTAGATCAAGTGGAGAGTCTGCTGAACTATCCTGGGGCGAATAAATCAAGTAATGCCTATCTTCATTATCAAACCGCATATCTACTCTTTTCATTTCTGCAAATATGCTAGAAGACAACGTAATCAGCAGAGTAAAGAAAATTAATCGGTCTAATTTAAATAATTTAATCATAGTAATATGATAATATCATTTTACGTGCTATAGATTGAGTGTTTGAGAATTTGAGAATCAAATACACACTATTTCATCATTAATTTTCCCGTAAATACTATGAATGAAGCCAGATTTGTCACAGGCAAGTTATCAACACATATTTTAAAGATGGCAACCACCAGTTCAATTGGATTGATGGCCGTATTTTTCGTCGATTTACTCGATTTATTTTTTATTGGCCTTCTCGGGAATATTGATAATGTTTCGGGAGTTGGTATAGCAGGCTCTCTTATATTTTTATTAA
>OCZA010000063.1_pt1 | contig 34653 bp, 44 predicted proteins | sample 1539021 | NCBI WGS metagenome assembly OCZA01 (sample SAMEA2619376, study PRJEB22493) | marine metagenome | biome: marine biome (ENVO:00000447); feature: surface water layer (ENVO:00002042); material: "saline water (ENVO:00002010), including plankton (ENVO:xxxxxxxx)" | depth 5 m | reverse complement strand
GAGAGTATTCATTTTCAGATCCACGTGGGGACGTTGGTGAACTGCCTGTAATGTCAGATGACAAATTTAAAGGTTTACATTTTCCGTCCACTGGTAAACAAGACGACAGATGGTATAACTGGCGTGTCCATAACTGGGGAACTAAGTGGGATGCTTATTCCTTAGAGATTGACGATTGCGATATGCCACACGGATTCGAGGTCACATTTGAAACCGCATGGAGTCCACCCGAAGAAATCCATAGTGCTATTAGTGAGCAATTCGACGACCTATCCATGTCATGGTTCTATGATGAACCAGGACAAGAGGTTGCTGGATACCTGTAATGTGTAGACAGTTCACAGAGTGTCCAAGAGACCCTAGAAATCGTAAATCTAGGGTCTATAATATAAAGGTAAACCAAGCAAAGTTTAAAAACTATGTCAACTCGCTCAAGAATAGGTTATGTACTTTCCGATGATTCCATTGTTTCTGTTTATCACCATTGGGATGGTTATCCCGAATGGTTGGGTGTAACCCTTAACCAACAATACAACACCGACGAAAAGGTTCGTGAACTCATCGACGGTGGCAATATGTCTTCATGCTGGTCTGATTCTGATTTCGATTATGAGAAACAAGAATTCATTAAAAAGGATCCCGAACCAAATTACTATGGGGGTGATGATGAAGCACCGAAGCATTTCCAAACGTTAACAGACTTAACTGATTATGACGCGGGTGAAGAGTTTCTCTACCTGTGGTTCATGAATGAATGGAATTGCTATGCATACAAAAAGACATATGATAAAGACTATAACTGCACATCAACGACCCTTTCGCCTGTCATTATTCCAGATGCTGAGACAGCGGATGCCAGTTGACAAACTGTCACAAGGGGGGTTCAAATCCCCCTTCTTATCCTTTATAATAGAACTATACAAACAAGGTTTTAAAATCTATGTCAACTCTACATCACGAATCCATTCTTGAAGATTGCTTTGAGCAAGCAATAACAGAATTCTGTGAAGCAAACAAACTTACACCTGAGATGTTCAATCTTATAGCAGATCATCTAGGTGTTCAAATAGCACTCGACAAAAAAGCAAATGCTATATTCGAGGGGAGGTGTCAGTAATGGACTACACACCAAACGAACTAGCACTGCTAGACCTCATCTCAAACGTCAACAACATATTTTCTTTTGTTGGTGGCGATGACGAATGTAAAATTTGTGATGGGGACATACGCCAACTAGACAAGGCAGTCAAATCATTTAAAACACAAGTATGGGAGAATCAACTCTAATGCAGAAATCAAAACAGCAAATCAAACTATCCGTGCTAATGGATAAACTGTGTGACCTCGGATGGGAATACACCTGTAATAGAATGTCAAGATCAGGTATGCAAACCTACGATGAGATTATGCAATACGTAGGGGGTCTAGATCCTAACGAGCATTGGAACGAGGATGCCTATCAAGACAAAAACGGAGACTGGTAATTAAATAATATATCCAACGTCATAACAGCAACCCTCTAGCAACATGTAGTTGCAGAGGGTTTTATACTGGGGCAGCACCTGGTCAGTGTCCAAGAGGTACTGGCACAGGGCTATTGCTGTCTCTAATGTCTTATGCGTCTCATATGTCTCAACATAAGTCTTAATCATAGAATGCCTCCATGTCCTTAGAGTATAATTTCTGTCTATTAGATAACATGTCTAATAGTCCACTTTCTTCTAATTCTTCAATTTCTGCCAGTTTCTTCTTTTTTTGTGAAAAGCTGCCACTTTTGCGAGAAGTGTAAGATTTAGCCATTTTTGATACCTTTTGTAGTAAGTGTGTACTATACTGATAATTGGATCAAATCACCATTTTTGAGTGAATCATTATAAAAACGTCCAAGTGATAAACTTTCTGGGTCTTTGACAAAACCTTCAAGTTTCTCTAAAAGTATGCGGTTTGCAGGTTTCCAAGAATACTCGTAGGTTTTCTCATTTCCTGAGAAATTAATGAAAACCTTGGAACCCTGCACGTTTATTTGATCTATAGCAGAACTCAAAGTTCCTATATCAAATGAATGTTTCTTTGCGGGCATAAAATTTTGTTTTCTTACACTAATTATAAGGGAAACTGAGCACTTTTGTCAATACATGGTGGACACTAAACAAACTGTCACAGTCCTCCTTGACAACTCGTAGTCCGTTCGCTAAGACCCACTGACTCCAACTAGATTGACCGCCCACTTATATTTTTTTAAACATTTCCAAAATACTATGAAAATGCCTATGAATTACCTCTGTTTCTCTTCACGTTCTCTGAGTCTGTACGGAAACATAGGAAATATGTGGGTAAATGGTATACTATGATACCAAATAGTACTGCGGATACCTCTGTGTTTCTGCGGAAGACTCTGAACTGATTCTACTTAGAGTCCTTAGAGAATCCTTTGAGATTGTTAATAAAAAAATCCGCTGCGTCTGCGATGTCCTCTGAGGTCTCTGAAATTAGATCACAAAACTCATATACTTCCTTCCCTAGTTCTACATGTTTATGGGATAGATGCATAAGGCAAGATCTTCTACGTTCTAGTTGTTTATCTCCCACGACTACCTACCTTAAGGAATACTTTATTGGTTGTACCATAGGTGCTATAGAGTTTAGCATCCTCGATTGCCTGTCGTTCGTTCTTGAAAGGACCATATCGTTGTGGTACTTCATCAAATGACCAATACGCTCCTCTTCGTTTCGTATTGACGTCTATTATGATGTCCTTGTTGTGTACGTTGAATTGTACTCTTTGATGCGACTGAGTAGTCATGTGCTTAAGGGGGTTAGTTGATGGTAGTGATACTTAAAAACTAATATTTTGACTTCTCTCCATTTAGAGCGAGCACCTATTTGCTCCTCCTCTGTCTTCAGTTCCCTATGAATGCATAGTACTATGTAGTCATTGGTGATGAAAGTGACGTCACCTTCGTGTGCCTTACCGTTAGTATGGTCTAGATAGGTGAATCGGTCTCCAACTTGTCCTTTGAACATTTAATTCCCAAACCCATTACCCTTATTTAAGTCAGTCCTCTGATCATACAAATCACGTAGAGCACGTTTTAAATGACGTATCTCGTCTGTGTTGTATAGTTCTGGTTGTTTGAGGGCATTCTTAATACCCTTGATCTGTTTGGATAATGATCCAAGCGAAACCATAGGAGTGATCATGTTATCAGGGTTGTTAGGATTGAGTTTCATGTTGGATGCGAGAAAACAAACCTAGTGCAGTTAAGACTGGTTGTTTTCTCCTCTATTATTATAACGCATCCATATCTCTTTGTCTACCCCCTTGTGACGGTTTACTGTCTGTCTTCTTATTAATCTCTGTGTGCCACGGATGCTCGTATGTTTGATCTATCTTGGATACTGTTAGACTTGCTCCCTTGAAACTATTCATCTTCTTGATATTACCGAATGATAGTTCGATATCCTTGTCTGTCCATCCGAGATCAGATACTAGCTCCTTACGTATGAATATGTGTAATTCTCCTTCCACGTACTTAAAGTCAAAGTACTTCTGTATGTCTGGATTTAGTCCCATGGTTGTCTGTTGTCGTATTCACCCTCGGTATTTATAGACATATTACCTGACACTATCACTCTGTTATGATTACACGATTGGGGTGGAACATAGTGTATATCATGTGCATCAAACACCACCAAATTACCCTTGAGTGGCTTATGCACTGCAAGAGGTGGCATCCAAGGATGCTCAGGGTCAGGAAAGACTAACGGAGAGCAATGAGAACAGGTATCCACAAACCAAACAAAAGAAAAGTCAAACCCACTATGGTTATGAGTTTGAGCAAATTCGCCTTGTCGATATGTACATCCCCAGAGTTCTTGGACTTGATGTTTCGGGTAGAGGACATTTAAGTAGTTTTCTAGTTGAGGTATTTCTAAGTTCCAATCGGTGACAGTTGCCTTTACTGAGGTAGTATATCCCTGCTCGTCACCTATTGACGATATCTTACTTACTATTTTATCACATGGACGTAGGTAAAAGGTCTCTGTCTTAATGTAACGTTGCATTATACTGTTCCAAGAATACACTTTCCATTGTATGTGCATCTACCTCCCAAGGTTCGTGCTCATACAGTGTATCTTTATTTACCTCTGATCCCATCCAACTGTTGATGACTCTAGTTGTGTATCTCTGTTGGTGCATACCACGAAGTCTCTGCTCCACGTGACGTAGTTCGTGAAACAAAGTAACTAGATAGTGTTCGTTATTCATACGATTGTCGAGTTCTATCTCAAAGTATCGTGGACGTGACAGTTGATCAATGGAATTACAAAAACCATCTGCCTTCTCGTGCCACGTTCTCCTGTCTATAATATGGATAAACGTGTTGAAGCGATTGAGTTTACGATGTTCCATGAACCATTCGACAGCGTGACGAGCGATCCGTTTGCGATTGCGATACCCGCCAAACGTAATGTGACTAGACATAGTTCAGTTCCCCAGTGTAGAAAATAGATAAAAGATGATATGAAAATGAGTTTTTCACGTGCTGATAATTTAGTGTCCATGTTGTTGTAATAGTATTTCAAGTTTAGCATAGGTTGCACCTCTGCCTTCTGCTTTAGTGTCATTCATCATTAAACTCATTAAGTAACGTAGTTCGTTACGTGATAGTGGTGATTTGTATCCGTTAGACATAGTTATATGGTCTGGTGTGATGATTACTTCCATATTATAGCAGGTAATGGGGTCGGTACGCTATCTATTCTGTCAGTTTGTAAACTGGCATAGTCCTCGTGTAATTCACACCCAATATAGTTACGATTGTGTTTCTTGGCAACCATAGCAGTTGTACCTGTGCCCATAAATGGATCGAGAATTATATCTCCCTCCTCACTTCCTGCTAGTATGCAGGGTTCTATGAGGTCAGGTGGAAACACTGCAAAGTGTGCTCCCTTATATGGTTTATTGGTTATGCTCCAGACAGATCGTTTATTTTTTGTTGTATATGATTTTGTAAGTCCCGAATGTGGTTGGAGTCCTGTTCCTGTGTTGTGGTATTTACCATCGGTTCTGTCTCTTGTTCCCCAGTCTTGCTTGACTGGTTCTTTGATTGCTTCGTTGTCATAGTAGTATCGTTTATTCTTTGATAACAAAAATAAGTATTCGTGTGACTTGGTACACCTGTCACGTACTGACTCTGGCATAGGATTAGGTTTATGCCATATGATATCCTGACGTAGATACCATCCATCTGCTCTCAATGCAAATGCTAACATCCAAGGTATACCTATCAAGTCCTTCTCTTTTAAACCATCTAGTTTGTTACCTCTACGAGGGCAATCCTGTGGTTGATCACGATCCGTCTTAGATAGTGTCTGTTTAACAAGTGCTTGACCTTTGCCTGGTCTATAGTTATAGTAACTATCTCCTATATTTACCCACAATGTACCATCATCAGTGAGTACATCACGTACACTACGAAACACATCCACTAAATTCTCAATGAATTTCTCTGGTGTGTCCTCTTGTCCTATTTGATTTGCTTCACCACCATAGTCTCTCAACCCATAGTAAGGTGGAGATGTTACACACATACGTGCTTTTACATCGAGAGTCTTTAAAGTATCTCGACAGTCACCAAATAATATATTGTTAGTCATGTGGGTGCTTTAATCTATCCTCAACCCAATGATCTTCGTTTTGTATGTTTGCTGCTTTCACATATCTCATAATATGATCATCAATCTGTTTGTAGATAGGATGTAAATCCAAATCCATGTTAATATCGTGAGCAATCTGCGTCACCTGTGACTCTGTAAAACAGTGGTCTGGGTGCAGCAGATCGCAACAAGGAACTCTCTTCTCTATGAGTTCATTGAGATTCATACGAATCTCATAATCTCTGTATACTGGCATTAGATGTATTTGCTAGGTAGATGTGATCTGTCGTATAGATATCCTCCTGCCCAACAACAATTAACTGGGTTGAGAACATACTCACGATCTTTGATGATTCTTAAGTCAAATCTTACTGGGTTCTTACCTGTAAGAGTTGGTTTTTTATACCCTGCTGGCATATAAACCTGACCTGTCTTCTTATCTATGAAAGCGTGAATGGAACTGTCATAGTATCCTGCTTCCCTTGGATCTATTCTACCATACTTTGAATCATCTTGCCACTCTTGCATAACGATTCTGATATACTTACGTCCTGTGTATACTACGAACTTGTTTAGTTTTGCTGTTCCTGCAGCAATCTCTGCAAGTTGACTAGTATGATATGGAGAGTAGTGCATTTCGTCACGTAATGAACTCTCGTGTAGTCTGATTGAATCCTTTTTGTAATTCTCTGTTACTGCAGATGCCAACTGTTCTGCCCATTGTGCTACTCTTTCTTCTAGTGTTGAAGTGTTCTTCTCGATAGTAAGCATTGGTCTCCTTTGTTTATATACTCTATTATAGAGACAAAACTGCCTGACTAGGGGAACGTTGTGTAGCTTTCTTAGCTGGCACATCCAACTCTTCCATTATAATCTGCTTTGGTAACAGATCATAACAATAGTAACTACTACTGAATGTTATCTTATCGTTTGCTCTACCATCGGGACTAACAAACTTCATTCTCTTATCAAACATCAGTAACTGTAGATCTTTATCTTTGAAGAGTTGTTTAGGTGCTGAGTCATTCAACCACGTGTTAGTCATTATCAATGCGAATGGTTTATTGAATGATAGTGCTCTCTCAAAATACTTTCTCTTGTTAGTGAATGGTGGATTAGATACTATTATGTCCCACTCATCAGGTTCATAGTCAAAGAAGTCGTGACCTGTCCATTTATGTGACATTTCTACTTTGTTAGTCTTTGATATCTCTTTGACGAAGTGACTCTCAAATGTATCAAAAGGACACCATACAATAGCACCTTCTGGAATATACTTGAGTATTGGTGTTACTCCATACAAAGGTGTGTAGCACTCGTCATTGTTACCTGACGAGTACATTAGTTTACCACTATCTAATTCTTTCGCCATTTCCCTTTATCTCTTTTTGTGATACTGTGACACCAATTCTAGGGTCTTTTGCATTACTATTTTTCTTCTTAGGATACTGTGTCTTAATCTTAGGAAGTAAGATGTCTAATACCTTTTCGCCAGTAAGTTTCCACGCTTCAACTATTTTACCAGTATCAAAACGTGCATAATAATGATAGGGATACTTACCAATCTTATTCTCTATAATATATTTTTCTTGCTCTTCTAGTGTATCTTGAACACTAATACCATTGTAAGTTGCATTGATAGTTTTTGCAATGGTAGATTTATATTCTAAAGGTATATCGCCATCAAAAGCATCAGCACCAGAATAAGTAGTTGCTACTTGATGACCAAATTTGATTGCCATATAAATTTCTCTTGATCTAGCATATGAACCAGGATCACCCCACCCTTGTTCATCACATAGTTCAAACATTCTTTCAAATAGATGACAGTATTCTTGTTCTGGTGTCATTGTAGTTGTGTAATATACTATTATTATACTACAGATCTATACAATATGCTAGTGTGCAGTCAACAAACTGTCTACCAATCATCATCAAACTCCATCTCTTCTTCCTCTCCAAACCACTCATCATAATAATCATCATCCTCTTCATCCCATATGTTGAGATGATGATTCAGTGTATTAGTTCCACTCAAAGATTTGAATGCAATGGTAGAGTCACCATCATTCATACAAAATCCACGTTTCATCCACTCTGTTAGTTCGTGGTCTGGGTGTGATTCTATCATCAAATCTAATAACTCTTCAAACTTATCACGTTGTAATAGTTTGTATTGATGCCATGGGTGACCTATATTTCTCTGCCATACACCCTTGCCATCTTCGAGTTCCATCATCTGTCGAAAACCTCAATTCTCTTGGTTGCCCATTGTTGTCCTAAGTTTAGCACACTTTCTTCCATAGTGAAAGGTTCTTGTGTGAATTCTATCAATTGTCCTTTCTCTTTGAATATAAATGTATATCCTAAAGGATTACATCCACCTCTTGATTTAATTATACTACCTTCTTTAACCACAGTGCTACCATATGTACAATCTCTTGTTGGTATCAGATATGAATCAGTATACATTGGTTGGAAGACTGTGTTAACGTCTATGTTGTGTACTATACGTCTATAACATGGTATCTCTCCATCATTAGGATTGATACCCACACAGAGAGCACTTGCATTTTCGGTCAGTGATGTAAATCTAGTCAACCCTGATACTCTAAAATTACAGTATGAACCAGGTTTATATCGTAGATACTGTGGATGTCTTGCTGTCTCACTCATCCACATACCATCAGGAAATACCAGACACCTACTGTGGGCATAAAATTTAGTTATGAATTCATATGGGAACTCATTGTAGTTTGTGTGAACTTCTTTCAACAACCCTACGTGCTCATCAGTAATATATTCTTTCTTCTCTTCTGGGTCATCCCCAAAGAATTTAAAACCTTGTTTACATCCTCTATGATATAGTACGGTCAAATGATCTAGTTTATCATTGACTGTGTATTCACTCTTCATCTACTAACGATTTCAATAAGTCCTTCCTCTATTTGATTCATCCATGATGTAGTAAATTCTTTTACATCTGGTTCTTCCTTGGTAAACTCTACAATAACTGTGGGTTTATCAATTGTTATCTGTACACTATCTGGTTCAGACACTACAAATGGAAAGTGTTGGGTTAATTTAGTATTATGATACCATACATCATGCATTGGGACAAGTGTGTTACCTACTGCCTGTGGAGTAAACACATCATTCTCCTTATAGAAATGTACTTTCCTTCCTGTAGTTGACAGGTCATCATATCCTGAGCAAGCAATCAAACCATTTGGTTCCAGTGATGTCAGTCTAGCGATGCCTGGCATACGCATATGAGTATGTGCACCATTGTGATATATTATGGAAAGGTGTGCTGGTTTCAGTGAGTCACTCTTCCAAGTGCTTCCGAATGTAACCGTTCGATAATGTATCTGGTTGTATATACCAATCTCTTCAATGACATCTTTCATAGCAGCAACTTTACCGCTAGGATTTGCTTCTATATGTGCCTTGACTAGATCAGTTTGACTGTCCAATACATATTCCCTCTCAGGATCAGGGTCATTACCAAATATCTTTTTACCTTCTCTTGCCTTGTTACAACTAAAAACAGTCATACCAAACTGTGATATACTCTTACCAAAAGTATATTGTGCTATTCTATGATCAGGTGTATTTGCAAGTTGATACATTAGCTCTCTGAATTCATTGCAGCAGACATAGCCTCGAAGTCAGCATCGAAGTCATCTTCACTGTATATACTTGTTATAGTTGTTGCTGATAGTATTGGGTCTGTGTGTACTTCATTCTTCTTTGCCATGGTTTCTTTATGCTTCATAAAGTCTTCCATAGGAACTGACTGTTCGATACCTAACATACTACTCAATACTAATTGAGTAGATGACATATCACACTCTGCTAATCTACTTCTCGTAACTGCATTATATACTTGCTCTGCAATTTGAAACATCAGTGGTTCTTCTGTCTCTGGTTTCAATGAATCTAAATCCATTGCGAGAGGACCATACCACTCATCATCATTTAATGTGCCATCATTATAAAAGACACTAAACTCTCCTGTCTCTACGTCATAGTTCTTAACTACGAAAGTAGGAGCGACCTCTGAATCCAATCTAAATTGTGGATCTATATCTTGAATAGACATAATTTTTGTTAGTTAATTTTTGCTCCACGGATGTCTCCGTCGTTGTTGCCTGATTGAGCAATCCTATATGACCACCCATCAATGCCTGTGCCAGCTGACCCAGCTGTGCCACCCGCATTTTGTCCTGCCTGACCGAGGTTTCCACCTCCACCACCAGAGTTAGCACCGCAACCACCGTTGCCACCGCCTCCACCGCCATCCCATTGTTGACCGTTTTGTGCACCATCACCACCACCGTTACCAGCAGGATATCCAGCACCGCCACCGCCACCGCCACCATTGGAAGCAGAATATTGTATGTCTTGACCAGGACATTGCTGACCTTTCATACAACCATAGTAATATGTATTAGTATATGTGCATTGAGCATTGTTGCCACCAGCACCGCCACCTCCACCACCAGCAATGGTTCCAGCGTTGTCTAGAATAAAATTAGTTCTAGTATATAGTGCTCGTTGACCATTTCCACCGTTGTTACCACCACGTGCTCCACCATTACCACCATTACCAGTGATTCTATTGTTCATATTGATTCTAAGATATACTTTAGAATCAGATGAGAAGTTACCTAAGTTTACCTGATTACGTACAACGTTTGTGATGTTAGCATTGGTTGCACTACCAATAGTCAACAAACCTTTTATCTTATTACCACTGTAACCACCTGTAGTGCTGATCCAGTTAGGTAAACTAAACTCTCCATTAACAGTATTGGTTACCTCGGCACTGAATAAAAAATGCTCACCCTCATGTACCAGTCTCCATGATCCTGAGTGTTTGACCCATACCTCTTTTGTATCACGCCAAGATCCACTATGTTTTACCTGTACATCCTCAGCATGTTGCCAAGTCCCACCTTGTTTAATTCGCATATGCCCACCAAGAGCGTCACGAATGCTAGTGCCTGTTACCGTAGTATTATATGGTACTGCCATAATTTATTCTATCCTATTAGTACTTATACCAGATGTCTCCATCGGATCCACCACTAGGGTTGCCAGTAGATACTGTCCTTGTTCCGTATGCGTTCTGTGTTGCAGTTCCAAATACTGATGCCTGTATGTTAGAAGCATTGATATTCAGTCCACCTAAGGTATTACTAGCAGGGTTATATGCTAGTGCTGTATCATCAGTATCAATATACTGACGATTATATCCTGCGTTGTTCTGTGCTGAGAATGTTATTTGATAATTAACATTATCATTCTTTTCATCTATGTTGATATTGTCTGCCTGTGTTGCAGTTCCAGATGTATTCTGGTTTCCTCCACTATTAACACCTGGTAATGTAATATCAGCAGAACCATTAAATGATACACCACCAATAAGTCTTGCATTCTGCAATGTGGTTGCAGTCAGAGAGTTACCAGTACAAGATCCAGATGAACCAGTTACGTTACCAGTTACGTTACCGCTAATAGCACCGTTAACAGTTGTAGCAGTTACAGTACTAGCATACACTGTACCAGATAAGTAAATGTCTTTCCATTTAAGGTTAGTCTGTCCTAAATCATATGCTCCATTAGAAGATGGATCAACGTCAGCATTTATTTGTGCTGTTATTGTTAATCTATCCGTTGATTGATTACCTAGAGTTGTATTACTATTAACAGTCAGACTACCTGCAGTAACGATATTACCAGATGCTGCAGTTACAGTAACCTTATCAACATTTGATGTATCTCTAACTTTGAAATCGTTATCAACAGTCAGTGTTCCTTCATTCTGTGTGTTACCTGAGACTGTTAGATTACCACCAAGTGTAGTAGCACCACTGTTAACATTAAGTGTTCCAGTTGACTGTATGTCCAGTCCTAGTCCGTTCTTAAGTTGTAAGTCTCCTGTACCATCATTCCATGATGAACCACTAGCAGAACCACCAGTAATTTGTAAGTTACCAGTGTCAGATAAACCAAACTTTGCCCATGCAGCACCAGTCCAGTAGAATCCAAGATGATTACCAGCAGTTATATTACCTAAGTATGAAATGTCTCCTGTGTTCGCTGCATCTGCAGTGCTTGGAGTTGTGGTAACAATGTTAAATTTCTTCTCTGCTTCGTTGTTTGCAGCTTCACCCTTGATAGTTAAGTCAGCACAAGATAAATTTTTATCAATAGATGCGTCTTGTCTAATCTTAACGTATCCCTTAAACTCACTTTCTAACTGTGTATCTTCAACTGTGATCTTGTCTCTGATAATAATCTCATCAAATACAGGACGTAAGTTTGCAGTCTCACCAACGATTGATAATGTAGGAGTATCAAGTGATGCTTCCTCACCAGTAACAGCAGATATTCTAGTGTTACCAATGAATAGGTCACCATTACTGTTAAGACCAGAGTAGAATGCGATACCACCGTCTTCTTTCTGTGACTGTGACAATAATGTCTCAGCATCAGTCAGAACTCTGTTCTGTACTGAAGGTAAACCAGTTGAATAGTTACCAGGTCCGAAACCAACGTATTCAAATGTGTGGTTACCAGATCTTAGAATACTAGGTCGTCTAAGTTCTGTGTCCGTTCCACCCGTTGCATTTACGGGTACCATTCTTGTTGTTGTGTCTATTTCTCTTGCTTCACCATCTCTTGCTTCAAGAGTAATAAAGTTAGCAACAGCAGAGTCACTCGTAGATGCGTTGGTATAGTTGTTCCTTGTTTCTATAATGAAATCACCAATACCTTCCTTGGTAATTGATAATGACTTATCTTCAGATGTACCGTCAGTTGTCTCAACTAAACCAATAATAGTATTACTTGCAATAGATGTTGCTTCGTTAGGATCTTCAGTAGGGTTGTCCTTATCCAACTCAGGATATAAGTTATTAATATTCTGAGAGAATGAGAATGCACTTACATTTGCATTGGTTGGTGATATACTACCCTTGATGACAGTGATGTAGTAAATACCATTTTGAACTGATTTCTGAAGTTCTTGTTCAGTCTTAATATCATAGATGAAATATACAGATCCATATGACTGACCTGTAGGTACGTTTCTAGGTTGTATGACATAACCGTTGATAGGTTCTCTTGAGAGAGCTGATGCTGAGCTGTCTACCTCATAACGTAATCTATATGTCCTGTCTCTAGATGATCTGTTGTCAGGAATACGTTGTAGATATGATGCACCACTGAACAGTGAGTCAGCATAGAATGATTCGTTTGCTAGATGATAGTGTATACCAGCATATCCTGTTGTTGCACTAGCGGATGATGATGTACTTGTTGCAGCTGTCACCCTTACATACCAACATCCAAGTTCAGTAGAGAATTGTAGTGGATGATTAGGGTCACCAGGTGTGAATGACTGAACTGTCACATTAGTATATGCAGTATCAGTAGGAGATGTGCTATTGTCAGGAGATATCAGAGCAGCATATGTGCCTGTTGTTGATCCACTGATTAGTGAGACATATAATATATCTTGTTTCTTAGCACCAATACTAAAACCTTGTAGTTTGTATGGTGGTTTTGTAGCAGCAGAATTATATCCATAGAGATATACTCTAGTGTTTACAGGACCTGCATAAGTCCATACAAGGACATCATCAGATGCACTACCACTTGTATGTGTTGGTGCAGTAGCACCCGCTTGAATTGTACCTGAGGATCCAGCTAAGGTTGCAGAATAGTATGTGTTACCATTGTAAACACAACTGTACTGTCCTTGATCCGTATTGAATGATCCACCAGATGTCCATGTAATATTATTTGTAGAAGAGTTGTACTGTATTTTTTGTACATCAAGAGCAACATATCCAACAGGTATTGTATTGACTGTACCTTTGTATGCAGTCTCTGAGCTGTTGCTTCCTCCTCTATATCCTCTGTTTAATGTCAATGCACCATTGCCTGAGGTTACTGCATCAACTTTATATGTTTCTATGTTGTCAATAGTATTGAATCTAACATAGTCACCAACAACGATACCATGGCTGGTGTTAGCTGGACTGACAGTTACACTCTTATTGTTCTGTGTAATATTAAATGTATACCCACTGACAGTTGCATATGTTCTTGCTAACTTTTGTGGAGGTATGACGTGTGTTATCTTACCAGCTTTATCTTGAGTAAATGGTGCACTCTTGAATCCTTTTGCTCTTAGGGCACAAGATCCGAAGTTAGAGTTAGAGTTGGTAATTGATTGGTCGCCACCACCAGTGGCAACGAAATGGTCAGCAAAACCAACAGCGAAAACAGAAACAGCTTGGATAACTGCATCATTAGAGCATTTAACATGGAAGTTCCTATAAGATGCTTTGAATATACTATCTCCATCAGTGTGTGATCCAGCAATATATGCTGATCCATCCCACTTAATGAATGCGTTGTCGTCTTTCTGTAGTGATACACCAGTGAACTGGGCAACAACCATAGATTTGAAACCAGTTGACTTACTACCATCAGCATGCATACCCTGCATACCCCAAGTAGAACGAAGAGATATGTTAAAGATATATGGTGATGAACTATCAACGTTATCTACTTCTACCTCAACAGTTGCGTTAGTTGCAGTCGGGTTACCAGATGGAGCACCAGTAGAAGGATTCTTGATAACATATCTGAATGTAGTTGTTGTTGGTATCTCACTAATATAATATGATCCATTGAATCTATCAGCATCAGTTCCAGTCACACCACTGATTAGTACGGGAGTTCCAACAGAGAACCCGTGAGCATCAGATGTTGTTACCTCAGCAGTTGTTGTGAATACGTTTGTGCTAACATAGTCAGTAACTACACTATTAATAGTTTTAGGACCTGAAGTATTAGGACCTACAATTCTATTTTCTTCAATTCTTTTTTGTAAATCATCAGCAGTTATGACACTTGTGCTATCAGGAATATCTGTAAATGCTTTAGCTACCTTTTGATAGTATAAGTCTAGGTCAGTGACAGTCAATGCGTTACCAGCAGTGTCATTGATACCGCTTTGTGTGTTCTTACCATCAGCATATTCAAAACATGTTAGTTTATGGTGAGAATATGTTGGAGGTGAAGATGCACTGGGTTGTGCAGGATCTTTGTATACACCTGTGCTAGGACCATCAAAGAAACTAAACTGCCAGAAGTAACAACCACCTGTCACACGGAAGATCGCACTAGGATTGATTGCACCAGCAGCGGGATCAGGAACATATAACGGACGTAACTTTGTCTTACGTAAGTCCATACCTACGATAGATGTACCTCTAGGTACTACAAGACCACCTTCTACAGAGTTAAATTTATATAATACGTTGTTTGGATTAGGATTACCGCTAGAATCTATAAGATTCATATCACTAGCAGCACTTAATTCAGCGATATCAGATGGGATAAATGCCTGTCCAGTTGTATTTGTGCCTGGTCTGTTGTCAATAACGTAATCGCCAGGATATAGTACTATACTAAATGCTTCAAATGCGTCATTATATTGTCCACTTCTATATGAAAATCTAGCAGCTTCTAACAGTGCCCTTTGTATACTTTTAAAGGGTCTGTTAGGTGAGTTACCTCTGTTGTCAAATGCATCAGATGCATCAAAATCATCTGAGTTGACGTATAAACAACGTCCAGTTTTTGACGTGAAGACGTTTTTTAATCTTGTTAGTGCCATTTAATTGTTTGATGATTTATGTTTCAGCAGCTTCTTCAAAACCAATGAAGGTGCAGGATACTGCTCCACTGCAATTAACAAAGAGTGATTGGTATTCACCAAGCACGATACCAGTAACTTCATATACAGAAGCATCTGCTACTGCCTTTTGTTTAACTAAGTATTGCTCTGCAGCAATTTTACTCACAGAAGATACAAGTAATTCAACACCATTATTATCAATAAATTCAGTGGTTGGTGTTGTGTTACCAGCTGCAGCGAAGCGTGTGCTTGTTGTTGCTACTGGTCTCCAGATTCTTGCGAGTGATCTGTTGAGGTTATTATTCGTTGTCTCACGATGTTCATTAGTAAAGTCACCAATCTGAGTATAGTCAAGATTGTTTTTAAACTCATAGTTTTGGAGGTAGAGTGTGCCATTTAGTCCATCATAGTATCTTGATTTACCTGACCACCCTGCAAACCCAGCTGTACCAGCGTGTGAAGTACCAACTAGTAAGGTTGCACCAGATGTACCACCTGTAAATGTAGTGTCACCAGAAGGAAGATCAAGTGCTAAAGGATGAGTCGCACTATATATCCATAATTTTTTATTTGCTGCATCCCAATATCTTACTTTCGCTGTCATGTTAGCAGCAGCACCAGCACCTCTGTTGGTATTAGTCCATGTTACATCTTCATTAGCTTGGAATGTACCAGAACCAGCAGCACCCTCAATAACAATTGAACTCTGTTGTGCGTTAGCACCAAAAGAAAATGAACCATAGTTTAAGTATGATGCACTTGTGTTAGGGTCATTAGGTTGTGCTGATAATGCATCGAACTGTACTATATCTGTTGCTTCAACTATACCTACATCTACGTTCAATGAACCGCCAGTATTATTTGCAATCACTAATTTACCACTTGCCAAGGTTGCACCTGGACACGTGTAAAATGGAAATCCTGTTGTTGTTAATTTGGTGCTATTAGCTGCTACAGTGAAATTTGTGTAGCCAGTTACAGTTGGAGTAAATGTCCCCAATACACCATTCTGTTTAGTCGCCATGGTTAATTAATTGAATGATTGAAAATAAACTCTTGCTCTGGATACGCCTCCAGATGTTTGTGCGTTTAATGTGGATGTGGTTGATGTGACTGGATCTGTAAGAATTATTTCTCTTGCAGTTATCTTACCACCTGTCCCTGCTGCAGGGTTGGTTGTAGTTATTGATAAGTCACCATCAATATTGGAATTACCAGATACATCAAACTTATTAGAAGGTGATTTACCTATACCAAAGTTACCCCCAGAATCTAGCACTGCTTGGTCTGTTCCTGTGTTGTCAGTAAAGTGTAACCCTATACCAGCAGCACCCTTTTGAAGGATGAACTTACCCGCAGATCCATTACCAGCGATAATGGTAGACCCTGTAGCATATATAGTTCCCTCAACCTCTAGATTATACGAGGATGCTGTACGACCAATACCGACATTGGTTGCTCCCCCGTTGACGGAACCGAACTCGAAGTTCGTTCCAGATGTTGCGGTAATGTTACCCCCACCTGTAATGTTACCCCCGAATACAGCGTTGCCATTAGTGCTATCCAGAGTAAACTTGTCAGTAGCAACAGCGATGTTGCCAGTGCTTGTGATAGATGTGACAGCATCTATTGCTCCTCCAATTGAAATACCTGTTGCAGTTGTTGATATACGTGCAGATCCATCTCCACCATGATATATGTTAGTGTCTGTAGTATTTCCTTTAAAATACTTATTACCACCGCTATCCTGCAATGTAACTGATGGTGCATAAAGAAGGAGTTGTGATGCAGTAGTCGTGATAGTTGCTAAATTAGTAGCATTAGTATACGATATAAGAAAATCATCATCAGTTCCTAACTTAATCTGTTTATCATCAACCATCTCAAGATGATCGTTTATGTTAAGATCACCAGTAACAGTTGCACCTTGATTAACAATTACTGAATTATTAAAAGTAGTAGATGAAGCAAATATTGATGCTGCATTGACAGTCAGACTATCTGATGATTCATCACCGATTGTTGTATTACCACCAATTGATATATCACTAACTGTTACTGCACCAGTAAACACTGGACTTGCTATTGTCTTATTGGATAATGTCTGAGTTGCAGTTAAAGTGACTATAGTGTCAGATGCTGCTGCTGCACCATTAGAAGGTAACACGTAAGTGTGCTGGACTCCTGCTGGTATGGATGCTGTACTAAATCTTGCTACCTTTGTCTCGTCAGAAGAGTTAGGTATAATAAAATTTAGATCATTAATTGCTAAGATAGAACCTAAACGTATCTTACCAGTTCCCTGTGCAGATATTGTGAAGTCTAAGTTAGTATCAGCACTATCTCTTGCTTGAATGTTGAGTGTAGTTCCAACCTTTTGAAGATTGAGTCTAGCATCTCCCATTGCAAGTCCAACTTGACCTTGTGTTGTTGAAAACACACCAGTCGAAGTCTTACCTTCAAACTGAACGCCAGGTGAAGTATATGTACCAGATGGTACTGCTTTAAATATACTGCCTATAGCAGTTCGTTTATTTTGATCTGTCGGGTCTGAGTTATCAAGAAGTAAAAGAGTATCAGATGATGATACGTTTCCACTAGTCAATAATGTAAGATCAGATATCTTTCTTGTTGCCATTATTGATAGACAATAAAACTATCAAGAGTATTTATACAACCTTATCAAAGGTGAAATATCCTTCACTCCCTTCCCAGTAACCTTTGTCCCATGTATGGTATGCATTCTCAAATAATTTAACGTTACTTATCAATGGTCTGTCCTTCCACATACACCCCTCTCCCGACTCTCCAATGAACATATAATTGTCCATGTGAAATTTGAATAGCATATCACACGCAGGGTTTTTGACTATTAATAAGTTTGGTGCAAACTCTGAAGGTTCTGTCACCTCCACTTCCTGCTCCCTGTACGGTTCATCCATGTAACTATACCTAGATGATGTGTAATACTTATATTCTCCTATCTTCTTATGTTCTACTATAATATGTGCCCATTTTGTAGGATTAGATGCTGCTTGAGTCCAGTTGTCAAACTTACCCTCAAACCATTTACAAAACAAATCTCTATTCATCTAAAAGGACACCTCTTCTCTTTGTCATTCCTATTCATTATTATATCCCAAGTTTTAAATTTTGCAAAGAGTCTCAATGTGTTCTGTTGCTTTAGTTGGGATGATAGTTCTGGAGGTGGTGTACGTTGTTCCAGTTGTACCGAACTTTTACAGGGGAACCTAATTAATGAAATTGGTGTACCCTTTCGGATGTACACATCGTTATCTAATAACTTGATGCCTATAACTATAGGACGGAACCAAGAAGATATAGGAAACGTCCCTTGAACGACCTCCATTCCTTCTCTTGAAAGTGCTGCAGGTGATAATTGTTCAATCCATACATCCTTCTTCTTTGTCCAGAAAAACCAGTTGAACATCATCTGTATCTCAGGATACTCACCATCTAACCACGTTTCTGACAAATGAAAATACTGATCAAATGCTTTCTGTGGTAGATTAGTTTCTAATCTATTATCCTTAAACTTGATGCCAAGGTCAAATGGTTGTTCAATGACAAATGTATTCTTATAATATTCTTTGAATGCAGGGCACTTAGAATGATCATAGGAGTTATCATACCCCGCCAAATATTTTTTTGGAGCACCTACAAACTCAGGAGGGAATTGATCACCATCCTCTCCTATCTTATATGACCAGTATATCTTCACTCTTCTTCTTTTAGTGCTTCCTCTATTTCTATTTCAAGTTCTTCCGTTTTCTTTGCAGCAGCATCTGCCTGAGCACGTGCTTGCGTTGCAGCAGTCATAGGAGCATCAGGGTTTGCTTTCTTTTTATACTTAGATACGTTTATCTTTTTCTTCTTACCCTTGTTTGCTTTTGCTTTCTTAATTACTTCGATAGCATCACCAACTGTGACAATCTCTCCTGCTGATTCATCAGCAATCTCGATACCAAAACACTCTTCTAGAAACATGACAAGTTCTACCATGTCTAGACTATCAGCTTCAAGGTCAAGAAATTTACTGTCCCATTTGATATCTTCTATCTCCACTCTATCTCCTAGAGTTTCCTTAATAGCAAGACGTGCTATCTTTAGCATAGTTGTCTTACCAACACGCTCAGATGTTTTGAGCAGAGTTTTAATTTCAGAATAAGTTTTGTTGTATGACATTAGAGGTAAACTACGTGTTCAGTTTCACAGGTATTCCTGACTACATCAAGAACACGAATGAATTCATCTCCATCCTCACAATCAATGGTTCTGGAGATTCCCTTACTACTTATCAGGTTAAATTGTCTCTTTGTGATATCAATGCTAACTCTTTCGAGGTACTCATCAGTCATGTTAAATCAGTCGAATGCTCTCAGTGTAGCACACTACTTCAGATTTGTAAAGTGGGGGTCAGATGCTGCTCTACTAGCACGTCTGATTGCTGCTTCTGCCTTTGACAAAAGTGTTTGCCCTGCTTCTCTATTCTGCTGCATAGTCTGCATCGGATCGGTGGTGTTATCTTCTCTTACTAATTCTTCTACGTAATCTTCTAAATGCTTCACAAGAATGCTCTTTAAGAATTGTGCTTCTTGTTTTGTTACTGACATGTGGTGAAAAGTCATGTTACTCTTTGAAATCTACAATCAATTCAAATATATCTCAGCACCAGTGATATTTACATTGGCGTCTGCATTGATATTAATAGCACCAGTAGCTGTTGTTTGCATACCACCAGTAACTGTAATTAAATAACTATGGGATTGGGGAGAATCAACTGCACCGACAAAGTTTCCACCTATTAAAGGTGTCTTGCTATTACCGTATACAGTGTCCCTAACTGTACCAAAAACCGTATGGTATTCATTACCACTGGTAACCTCGTATCGAGTACCTAAAGTCTTGAATGCCAAGTTACCTTCACTGTGTACTGAAAACACAGAAGTTGGTTTTTGGATTCTAATTTCATAATTACCCTTTACGTTCTCTTTAATAGAACCGCCCGCACTCAAATCATTTTCCAAGAACGTTGTCTTGTTTGTGTAGGCATTGGATTTTAACCTCATTTCATTGGCAGCTTGTATTGCCAAGTTTTCATCTGATTGAATAGTACATACACCACCGACTTGCATCTGGTAGTTACCATTCACTCTATCAAATCTGTCACCCTCAACTTCTGTGTGCATGTCACCTTCAACATAAAGGTGGACATCACCAATAACTTGTAGAACCACTCTATCTGTTTTAATGTCTTTACCGACTTTTATAACAAGATTATGGTCTGATAGAATATATGTATCATTTTTAGACTTTAGATAATTGTCATTCTTTTCATCCAAGTCAATAAAATTACCATTTCCATTGAGAATTCTGATCCTCTCAGCATCCTCAGTGTTGTTCATTTCAATACGATGTCCTGCAGATGTTGTCTGTACCCAGTTCTTAGGATACTTTACTCTAGTCGGTGGAGTCTCACTGCTAGTATCAGTACCACCTTGAAATAATTCTGTTTGTCTTATTTCGTTAAATTCTTCTGATCTTCTAAATTCTGAAAATGACATTAGTATCCATAACCTCCTTGATTCTGCTGCGTATTATTATTTTGCTGTGTAGTTTGTTGTGTTGTATTTGTGTTTGTATTTACGGTAGTAGTAGTTGTTGTAGTTGTTGTTGCAGTGTCTGTAATAGTTTCTTGTGTAGTTATCATGGGATGTCCTACGCAGTCTATGTAGGTCTGAAGTTGTAAAATATTACTCTCTTTGATCTCTCTAGGACCTGAGTATTCATATACTACAGAGAGTTTTGCACCTGTTCCCTCACTGTCCTCGATAACAGGTTTAACAAATCCGAGTACAGTTTTTGTAATTGTAGGTCTTATAAGTCTACCTTGACTGTCAACAGTATATGTACCAATCTGTTGTTTATCTTTACCTGTACCTACAGTGATAATAGGATTCTTATATCCTTTACCAACATTGACTACCTTAACCTCATTTACTCTTGGTATTAGATCACCGCACTTAGCATATATTGCTGTAGCGTTTGGTGGTATTACAAGAGTTGGAAACTTCTGGGTAAAGTTAAGTGTGAACTCGTGTCCAGACTTAGTTCTAAGTTGTAATCCAGCAACCAGTTTAGGATTAAATGATGTATCTATAGTTGCTAGTAGTATATGATCATCATCATAATCAACATCAACAACCTGTAAAACGTCAGGTGATGATGTAGTGACTTGCTCTATATACTCACCATCCTTTACATGTGCTGTTAATCCTGTTTTCTTTACTTTAACTCCATACTGTTCGTTAGGGCAAAATGTAGTAGCAGGATCAAATCCATATCCTATACCAGGTTTTATAACTTCTATTGAGTCCACTACACCATTAACAATATTTGGTCTAAATTTAGCACCACTACCTTCTGGTTCATTACACGTAAATTGTGCCTTGACTTGTGCCTCTCTGTTTACACTCTTACCTTTCTTTCTCATCAATACACCAAGCATTTGACCTATATCATCTACAATTGCTATTGCTTTGATTGGAGTAGTTGACTGCAAATTATCCCATACTAATTCTGGGAAACATGGTTTTCTATTCAATATACCACTATCACAATTTAATGCAGCAGTTGCAATTTCACCGTCTGAAGTGTAGAAGTTAATACCCTCAAACCTTTCCAAAGGTCCTTTCTTGTCATCGTCATCGTCATCATCAGTATCGTCTCTGCCTTTCTTCCTACCACCAACTCCAGTCTCAAATACAGATGCACCAATCGCACATGATAGTGCACCATCACAAAATAAATCAATGAACTCTAAAACTTTGTTAAGGATACCTTGTATCTTATCAGCAGCACCCTTGATAGCTCCCATAACACCTTTCAATATACCCAAGGCATCTTTTATCTTGTCCATCAACTTCTTCATAATATCACCTAAGATATTTTGAATAAGACATAGTGCTGTGTCTAATACGTTTTCTATTAGATCTTTCAACAATCCCTTGATAAAGTCACCAATTTCATCAAGTATTTGTTTAAACAAACAAGATACTAAATCACCAACATCCTTAAGTTGTTTTCTAACTGCCTCATCTTTCTTTGGATCTGGTATGCTAAGTTTATCTAAACCATCTGTTACAAGTTTATCAACCTCCTCCATAACCACACCTTTAATATTTTGTGTGAGTCCTCTAATTTTTGTACCTATCCTGTCTGATACACTCGTAATCTCTTTCTCAAGATCAACAATATCACCTGTTTTTTTATCAATAAACTCATCTATCTCATTCTTCTCTATACCACGAGCAAACTTCATAAACTCTGCCATAGGACCTTCAAGTTTTGTAGCAGTCTCTGATCCACATTTACCGTTACCAACTTGGACTGTTACTCTCTTAGCTGCATCTGCTGCAAATCCTGCTGCCGACTCATTCTTGATTGCTAGTGCTCTTTTATTAGAGGTAGTAACCGTAGTAGCAGCAGCACTAAATGGATTATCTTCCATCACCATTGCACTTGAATCAAAACCAGTTGTGGAATCTTTCTTTACGTTATTACCTGAGTTTGGAGGTGTACTACCTGTATTAATATGATGTCTTTCATCATAATCACCAGCAGCTAGTTTTGCAAAACCTTCTTTCTTACCTTTTTCTGTACCATAGTTTACGTCTGGATTCTCATCAGTTATAGATCCCATAACAATAGGAATCTGTGCTGCAGCACCATCCATAAAGAATCCAACAACCCAACTGTTAAGTTGTAATTGATGATTAGATCCAATACCAGATTTCTGTGCATATATTGGGGGCATCAACACCTGTGCCCATGGCAAGTGCTTAGTTGGTAACTCTACTCTACTTTCATTGTGATATCCTACGATTCTAACTTTTACTTTATTATTATAATCAAAATCTGTCTCATCTATTTCTTTAGTTTCTACATCATAGGAACCGTCACCAATATTCTCCACCTGTCCAATCCACCAATTGAACCCATCTTTTCCTATAAAATTAGCAGTTGCTTCAAACATGTTATGAACCTGGACTATCTGTAACTAATGTGAGTGATGTACCCATCCTGTCATCACCACTATAGAAAGTTCTCTCTATCTTAGCAACAACATATTTACCACTATTATCTTCATCAAAATCTCTATCTCTACCTTTGAAAGTATTTAATTGAATAACATCACCAACAGTTAAATCAAATTTACCAATATAATCTACCTCAACAAATTTGTTGTAAAATAATTTTTCTCTAAGAGATGCTTGCGATAATTGTTTTGTAAGTCCGTCGGTGTGAGTTCCTTCGGTAAAGAGTGCAGTATCTATTATCTTTGACATAATACGAGTAGATGAAGTATCCTTATCAAAATTTTTAAAATATTCTGGTTTCTTACCCTTGTTTAAGAGTTCGACACCATCATAATATTTATTGATGTTAAATTTAATATTTTCGTAGTTCATGTCGTAAAGATCCACTGTCATAACGTTGCTAGAGTAAGATCCAATATTCAATCCCTTCAATACATCACTTGTTGATTTGATTCTTATTTTATCAACAGATATAACATCCTTTTCATCAGTTTCTTCTAATTCTTTAACTTCATTACCAACAGTGATAGTCTTTACAACTGGATCACTAGAAAATTTGTCATAAGACTTAAAATTATACCCAAATTTATTTTCAAAGAATGCATAACCAGCACTTGCAGATGCACCACTACCTTTAACTGGGATAGATTTGGCAGCAAGCCATGATATTATAGTAAATGGACACCAGAATGGTGATACAAATGAATATTTGTTGAACGTTTTTTCAAAGTTCTCCTCTGCTACAATAACACCTGTTCCTAAAATATTCTGCAATATCTCTTCACGTATTATCTTGTCTATGGTTGTACCTTCACCCACACCAAATCTTCTTGACAATTTTATAGCAGCGTTGTTAATAAAATCAGGAGTACATAACATCAGAGTTGCTTTTGATGAACCACCATCTTGAACTCTGTCTTGTATATCATATATTACATAATATCCACCAATAAGATTATCCTCATGGTCAGCAATTTCAAGAAAAACTTGTTCCATACCTCTGAGTTTAGAGCATATACCACTCTCGGTATCTGTTATTTGAATCTCCATTCTTTTGGTTGCGGCTTGGATGTCTTCAATATACTTGACATATAGAGTTTGATTTACACCAATAGAATATACCTCACCATCTACGGTAATATTAAAAGTTATTAATTGGAAGTTACTTTGTAGCATTAGAATTGAGAGGTCTTATTATATACTGAAAGATATGGGGACTCAACAGTCTTAGGAACTGCTTTGTTACCACCTTGTATAGCTGGTTGTTTTAAAGGCGGGATAGACATCTGACTATTTGCTGCAGATATAAGTGATGCAGATGCAATATCTGTCTTTGCCTTGGCACTTTCTCTGTTCTCATCTATCACTTTATCAGTCAGTTCTGATATGTTTGTAATTCTATCACCATTAGAATTATATGTGTTAGTTACACTACCAAATGCTTTCATTCCCAAGTTCGCCATCATACCCATGGGTGTTAGAGATAGTGCTTGCTTACTCATATTAGTAATATTATTGAATGCTGTAGATTTACTGAACGACTTAGCACCTTCAAGTATTTTCTGACCACCCATGATTGACATACCCATAGGTGACATCATAAGAGAAGACTTCAATGTTGGTTTACGTGCCTTCACTGGTTGCATAGCTCTTCCTGATCCGTCTCCAAGTCCTATACCATCAGCAGTGCCTGTATATGGCATCTTAGGTGAATAGTTGGTTTGTAAATTTGGGGGATCACCCTGCATTTGTGGTGGGGTTGTAGCGAGTGCACCACCTTGTTGTGCTCCACCACCCATTGCTCCACCAGCAGCACCACCAATCAGAGAGATAATATTCTCTAAGAAACCACCTTTACCATCTTTCCCATCTTCCCCATCCTTTATATCATCTGTTTTATCAGCATCAGCTCCCATCTCATAGTTGATGGGGTCTAATCTAAATGCTGCTGAGATATTTTGAATATTATCTTTTATTGCTTGTGCAGATGATTGACTTGCTGCTGGTATCTTACTCATCAAGTCGATAAGTGCAACTGCAGCTGCCTTTGCTGGTAGTGCTAGAGTTTCACCGAATGCTTTCTTTAACTTATCATCTACTGTAAAATCATCTTCAATGTCTTTAGATATATTTTTCTTGATACCACTTTCTAGTCCAACCTTAGCAAGTGAAGTTTTAGATGGTGGTTTCATAGGTTCTGAACCCATGGATTGAGCATTGATAGTTAATGCATTGGATACATCTGCACCACCGAGTAAACCAGTTGCTGCTTTTACAAGTGGTTGTTTACGTGGTTTATTGACTGATACATTAGGAACTAGATTATTAACTGGACTCAAATCTATACTAGGTGATTTGACTGGTTGTACTTGAACACCACCAGTCTCATCTAATGACTGGAGTTTTTCTTTCATTAAGAAGTCTCGATGCACATCTTCTTTGTACATCGCTTGCATCATAATAGTTCTATCTTCTAGAAACTTACTAAGACCTGTAATTACATTGGTAAGATGTTCCATTAACTAACTACCTCTCTTTTTGAACCTTTACCAAAAACGTCAATGACCACATAATCTTTACTATCCTTATTTACCTCAGTTGGCACGGGATATGGCATAGGTGTTGGAATTGGTACGGGAACTGGCATTTGAGCAATAGTATTACCCATACCCAAGTTTTTCTCTGACTGTTTAACTGGTTCTTGTGCCAAAATATTTTTTGCAGATGAAACGTTTGGTTGATTTATACTTGGATTAGTAATCTGACTAGAGTTTTTCTTCTCAGGTGCTGCTATATTATTTGGTATCCAATCTCTATTACCAGGTTGTAACCACTTGTCGTTTGGTTCATTGTTCCAGAAATCAAAGTGAACTGGATCTTTCTCTCCTTGCCATTTGAATCCATATTTTGAACCATTTTCTCTCATCCATTCATTTGCTTTTGAATAGTAGTTGATATCAACTGCCCATCCCTGACCATGTGGAGACAACCCAACTGGTGCAGGAGTCATAACGTTTGGATCCCCCGCTGCTGCTCGGTCTATTAGTTCTTGTTGTTGTTTTGCACTTCTATATGAAGATGTCACACTCATAGGCAAGTTAACACCATCTTTAGCAGCAGCTGCTACTGCCCTCTCCCACGCTTTCATAGTGGATGGATTCAATATGATAGGCATACCATTACCAGCAACATATGGATTTGGTGTTGAAGCTTCTGGTTTACCGTCACCTATCATACCCACATCTTTAGCAGCAAGTGCTGCATCTAACCCAATAGATACTGCAGTTCCGATGCCAGGTACTGTACCAGCAACACCTGATAACATTTCTAACCCTGCACCTTTGAAGTCACCCGCCATCATTCGTTGTCCTGCGAATAGCAGTCCTGCACCAAGACCTACAAATGGTATCTTCTTCAGTAATCCTTTACCTAGTGCTTTTCCACCTATCTTAGCGACACTCTTTACACCTATTTTTCTTCCTGCTTTCTTAAGTAAACCTTTAGCTACAGTCTTACTTCTTCTTGCTACCTTACCAACCTTTTTACCTATCTTTGTCTTCTTTAATAATTTCCTACCCATGTTTAAAGCACCAAGTAAACCACCGCCACCTCTAGTGTTTTGTTTTTCTGGTGTTCCTAAACTAGCATTGATGACTGTTGTAGCACCACCAGTCCCCTCAAATGGTACCAAAGATTTTGTTAGACCAAAGTTACCCTCTATACTTGCAACTTCACTTATACCAAAAATAGATGCTAACGAATTAGCTTCTGCCATAACACCAGCTCTTGCTGATGAGTTGGGTAGTTTATTAAGGAATCCGATTGTGGATGCAATCATTACAGATGCACCTTCTCTATACATTGCTTCTATTGCTTCACCAAACTTAGCAACTGGAATTACCAGCTCAGGACCTGCTTCTCCTATAAGTGCTGGTGTTGCTGATCTAACGTATCCACCTGTTGCATATCCTTGAAGTGGGTCGCTAAAAAGAAATTTACCTAGATCAAATACACTTTTACCAAATTGAAATGTTTTTAATAACAAATTCAGATCAATATTAGGATTCATTTCCCAACCTGATGAAGAATTTTTGTCGGTGTCTACTTCTGGTCTCTCAGAATACCCACTAAACCCATCTGGGTATGTATTTCCATATTTTTCATTATCAGATTCTACACCTTTATAAACATCTTTCTGGTTTTGGTTTTTTATTAATTGATCTATTATTGATGGACCCGACACATCTGGCAAAACATCATCTGAAAATTCAATTGTTGACCTGTCTTTATATTGCTGAGTACTCAGTTCTGGTATGGGACTTGTTTGTCCCCCTAAAGATCTGTCTAATATTTCTTTCCAACCAGGTCGATCATTTACTGCATTGTTTTCGAGATAATCTTTTGCATTCGCATTTGCAAATGCCAATTGCGTTGCCCATGCTGGTACTGTTGCATATTCTGGTTGTCTTCTCCTTTTTCTCCTTTTTCTCCTCCACCTTCTGAGAGGTAAACCACTACCGTCATCTGTCCCTTTTGGTTTCTCTACAAGTTTTTTTGCAGGAGTTACATTTGATGTAGTTGATACATGTTTTGTTCCAATGTAATATCTTTGTCTGTTTCTTAAATAATCAAAATACTGAAAATCTGTCTGGACGAACGAACCCATCGCCTTAGCAAAGTCGTTACTTTTACTCGTAAGTTCAGTTTCTTCTGGGTTGATACTCATCGTTTACGATTTTCCTCTTCTATACGTTCTCGTTCTTTTTGTAAGTGAGAAGATAACAAGTTAACATAGACTTCCCTTTCCCAAGGAACTAAGTTTTCAATATCAGTCAAGCTATATTTATGATGTTGGACAAGAGAAAAATTAGTTTGATAGAAGGTCATCAAGCCCTCTTGAAAGAGGGCTATGCGAAAAAATCTGCTAACCCTTCTATAACTACAGGGTTTACTACCTTAGTCTTAGGATTCTTTACCTTCAATTCATGTCTAAGGGTTGGCATAGTGTTGAAAAAGTTTTGAATGTTATCGAACTGTTCGCTTGTAAGTTTCTCAACCCATTCTTTTGCTTCTTCAAAAGTAAATGATCCAGAGTCGTCTTCACCAACATATACTCTTTTGATACATTTAGCTACTAGATCATAAGGATCTACTTTTTTATTTGCAAAGTTAACAGCAGCAAAGTAGTCTAAGTCTGGATATTTCATCTCGACAGTGATATCTTCAGTCAACTTAATAACATTTTTATGTCCTTTTGGAAAGTTTACTTTGACGTCATCAACTAAGAATGACACGTTAACTTCAGTTTCACCATCATCAGCACATGTTACTTTAAGTTCTATCTCTTCACTGATTGATCTAGCACGTATCTGTAAGAATATGTATTCTATATCAAACAACGCTAGGTCATCAAATACGATTTTAGTTTGTATACAACTCCTCAATACCTTGGTGATTGCATCTAAGGTTTGTTCTTGATCGTTATTCTCTAGAGCAATTATTAATAATTTTTGCTCTTTGACTAAGAATGGACGATATTTAATTTTCTTTTTTGTAGAAGGCACCGTCAACGTATACGTTGGCGTAACAATTTCAGGTAATGGCATGATTTAATTCGCAGAATTAGGTATAGGTGTTTTTGGTAATTTTAAGTGACTATACTCATAGTAAAATCCAACACTAACTTTTACAAGTTGTGCAGGACCTGCTGAATATGGTATAGATGATACAGTATAAGGGTATGCTTTGAACAAATGTGCTTCCCAGACGTCTTTTAGATCTCCTTGTTTTGGTTCCTTTGGGTTTTGGACTCCTTGACTCTTACCATTATACTTCTCTAACTTCTTTATGTCAAGTCTACAAGCATAGTTATCATAGTATCTCTGAGCAAATACTCTTTGGTCTGCGAGGTCTTCACGATATATGTTTGCCTTTTGTTCTACGTGACCCATGGTGTAATCTTGCCAAGCACGAAAAAACTTTAATGGCATAGACTCAGCATCCATATAGAAACTGATATCTAGTTCATTATACACTTTAGCTGCAGCTATTTTTTGGGTAATACCTTTGTGTACTGATTTTATATCAGTAGCAGAGTATGTAACACCTGGTAATTGTATTTCATTACACAGCAGTCGAAGTTCTTCTGCGTTCGCATCAAATCCAATATTGTCCTTTAGATACGTTTGAAAGGTATATCCCTCTGAATTATTAGGTTGTTGTATATTAAACGAATATAGATTAGATGCAGATATGCCACCTTTCTTATCTAATATCTTTTTAATAAAGGTACTAACCCCAGTTGCGGTTGTCATAAATAGTCCTTATGGTGTGACCATACCTTATTTATGCCAAGTTACAAAGGAAAATACAGAGTAAGAAATTACAAGAAGTATAAAGGTGATCCTACAGGTGTAGTGTACCGTTCTTTGTGGGAACGAAAGTTCATGGACTGGTGCGATAAAACTCCTAGAGTTTTGCAATGGTGGTCTGAAGAGATTGCTATCCCATACTATGATCCAGTACAAAAGAAATGGCGTAGATATTTCCCAGACTTCTGGGTAAAGGTCAAAGAAGCAAACGGAAGTATAAAATCATATCTTATTGAGGTTAAACCAAAAAGACAGGTCGATGGTCCTAAACCTCAGAAGCGTAAGACAAAGAAGTATCTGAACGAAGTTTTTACTTACGCAACTAACACAGCAAAATGGAAGGCAGCACATGACTATTGCAACGACAGGCTCTGGGAGTTCAAACTCATCACTGAACGGGAACTCAAGATTTGATAGTTTAATGTCACAAGTAAAAGGCAGCACGATAACCAAAGATAGATTGAGAGACGAGATATTTAATATACTGTTAGATGATGCAGTAGAGTCACCATCAGAAGGTAAGTGGTACATGTTTGAATATGATCCAAAATTTAAAGACAGACTCGTAGAATGGGATCAATATCCATTAATATTTTACTTAGAAGGTAAAGGAAGTAACGTTATCGGTGCAAATATGCACTATATAAGTTCAAATGCTCGTCTAAGTGCCATAAATAGAAAAAAGTTCCCTAAAAGTTCTTTACGTCAATATATTCCGAAGAATGCTGATAGCATCTTCTTTGAAATCCAAGAGAGTGAGGTGCAACTATTGAGTTTATTACCTCTAGAAAAATTCCACCATAAGAATTAATGTCATTATCATACCCAGAAGGACTAAATGAAATACCATATGCTTCTTTTTTAAGTATTAGAAGATATGAGTATTCTGCTGCTATGAAGAAAGCTGCTCAAGATCAGAATGATGCTTTGGGTGCTATTCAAGATAGAGATTTTTTGACAGGTGACAATGGTTTGATTACAAAAGCAGTAGGAGTTGTTGCAGGATTAACAGGTGCTAATGATGCACGTGGTGAAGCTGGCACTATTGCGGAGGGAACTACAACATTCAATGCACCTGGCTTGTCTAACATAGGTCCTAATTTATTAGGAGCTGATATAACAACGAAAGATGGTGAGAAGATTAATGCACAGAAAATAATAGAACAAAAGAAGGAAGCAATTAATAAGTTTAGATCAGGGTTGAAAAGCGAAACATGTCACTTACCCATGCCTAATGAGTTTCAGTATTCATATGGTGCTGAGTGGAGTAATACATTTAAGTTAGGAACATTAGCACTAATAGCTGACGATCCTGTGGCATCATTGAGAAATCTGTCACTTGGTGCTATTACAAATGCTGGTTTTAGTGTAGCAACTAATCAATTAAGTAAGAATAAAAACGTTACTAACTTTAATAAGAACAATCCAAATGCTGCTGGTAATATCGCTGATGGTATCACAAAAGGTATAGGATTCGCCTCCAATCCTTTTAATGTAAACAGTGACATAAATATGAAAAACGTTGTCGGACTTGCTGGACTTGCTCCTAACGAAAATGCTATTCAAATGTTTGAACGTATGGGTATGAGAGAATTTGAATTTACATTTGAACTGGCAGCAAGAAATGCAGGAGAGTCGGACAAGATAACAACAATTATAGAATGGTTTAAACGTGGTATGCACCCTGCAACAAAAAATGGTAGAGGAAGTTCAGTGTTACTACAGTTTCCAGATGTTTGGGTCATTGAACCAAAATTTATACCAGTTTCTAGAAATACTAACGAACCTAAGAAAGCAATACAGCATCCCATGATGCCTAAGACTAAACTGTGTGCACTTCAAAATGTCCAAGTGAACACGACTCCTCTTTCTCAATTCCAAACAGTTTTTGATGGTAGTATACCCTTGATTCAATTAACTTTGAAATTCAAAGAGACAACTGCTCTCACAAGAATGGATATGGAAGGTGCATCAAGACTTACTACTGAGAATCCTAGATTTAAAAGAAATCCTACTCTTGACAATCTCCCATCGGTAACATACTAATGCTAAAATCTTTACCCGACGTATTATATAATGTTTCATCTAAACAAATAGATGCTAAATTTATACTGGCAAAAAATATTTGGAAACGTGGAGAAATTCTATCTTCTTTTAAAACTTCAATAACTTTATTTGACGAGTATATTGTGCAGAATGGAGAGAGACCAGAAGATATTGCCACTCAACTATATGAAAATCCTTTTTATAATTGGACAATACTCATTGTTAATGACATCACAGATTACTATGCACAGTGGCCACGTTCTGTAAAACAATTACAGGAGTATGTTGAAAATAAGTATACTAACTCTGCAGGAACTAAACATTATATAACTACAGAAGTTACAGATGATAATGGTAATGTGATATGCCCTGCGGGAAAAATAGTTCCACAAACTTTTCAAGTTGCATATTACAATGGTACTACAACAGTTACTGCTAACCCTACAGTGTCAATATCTAACTATCAATATGAAGAAGAGTTGAATGCTAAAAAAGAAAGAATACAAATTATACGTCCAGAAATTATTGAAGATTTTGTTGCTGTATATAAAGATCTACTAACGAAAAATGTTGGTATAGGAACTCAAGTCGGTTCTACTCTTTCTGATATTTCGATGTAAAATATTCATATCCAGTAGGAAGTTGTTTTACTGCTGCTTCCCATTCATCAACATGATCAACATAATCATGTATAGGTTCAGTTAAAGGACATATATTCATACCTGATGCCACATAATGAAATCCACTTTCGGGATGTGTGTACATATTACTTAAATGCATTTCTCTACTATATGCACGCATACCATAGTGCCAGAATTGGTTTAAGTCATAACTCCTATTGAAGCAGTCTTTCCAATATGGTGTGTCTTTTCTTTGTGTAAAGGCATAGTGTATTGCAATAAAATCTGCTGTCTGGTCAAAATCACGTCTAACATCTGCATTATACATCTCTTTCAATAGTTGAGATGCAGGTCCACGTCTTAGTGTCTTAGCAAGTTTAATTAGATTATCATGTACCATAATCAAACCATTAGACTCTAATGGTTCAACAAATCCTGCACTTAAACCAATAGCAACTACATTACTTACCCAAGTATTTTCGTGTCTTCCAATTCTCATTGGGATATGTTTAAACTCTACTTCATCAGTTCCAATATGATTAATGAATTGTTGTTTAGCATCCTCTTTACTGATATGCTTAGAAGAATAGACATAACCTGTGCCAACATTATCCCATAGTGGTATGTTCCATACCCATCCATTTTCAATAGCAGTGCATTCAGTAACTGAAGTTAATTCTTTTGCTTTATCTTTGTAAGGTATATGAGTAGTCCATGCAGAATCATTGAACAGCACATGGTCAAATGATACGAAGGGTTCTTCTACAAATTCACCAATCAACTTGGCAGCAAATCCAGTACAATCTATAAAGAGATCTGCCTCTACCTCTGAACCATCATCTAATACTAAACTATGGAAATTTATCTGATCTATGGTAACGTAATTAACTACGTTAGCACGGATGTGTTCTACTTTCTGGCAATACTTTCTTTTTAAAAACTGACCATACTTGATAGCATCAAAATGGTATGCATAATCTGAATTGAGATCAACCTTACCTCTTGCAGCAATTAGTGCAACATGGTTGATATTCTGTGCATATTCATTGTGGTGCAATCTACCAGTACGTAATTGTTCACTCCACCATCCATTTGGATCTTTGGGAGATAAACCAAAGGGGTAATAAAATGACCCAGAATTTTTTTCCAGAAAATTGGTAAACTTAATGGCATGTTTGATAGTGCCACTTGTTTCTTTTATGAATTCTTCTTCATCTTCTCTTATGCCAACGAAATCTATCCATCGTTGGAAATGTTGAAGAGTGCTTTCACCGACACCAGATATGGGAACATTTGGTGATTCGATGAGAGTGACCTCATAATCTAATTTTTTACAAAAAGTGGTGGCAGTCATCCAACCAGATGAACCACCACCAACGATACAGACCTTCATTAATATTAGTCGTCTTTTGCTAGTTGGGCGAAGTATGATAACGTATCATCTTCTCCTTGATTTGCAATGACAGGTTCTGGAGTAGGTTCCTGTGGTGTGCGACCTTCACTCAAATCTTCAAGGTCTTCATCCGCTACTGCTTTACTGAAGTTACCTTTAAGAGTTGACTCAAGACGTCCCTTAAGTTCCTCGTAAGTTTTGAACTGGTCATCAGCAGTAAATGCTGCTAGACTATGTTCTTGCTTCCAAATACCCTCTAGTTCTTTATCTCCCATATCACCTAATGTGGATGGTTGATCGAACTCAGACTTGTCATAGTTCCAAAATCCTGCAACTCGTGTGATCTTCAACTTGAAGTCAGCACCCTTCCAGAAATCAAATGGATTTACTGGTGTCTCATCTTCAAATGCGGGTTGCATTGATTCCATAATCTTGTCAAATATTTTCTTACCGAAACGATATAAAAATACCTTACCTTCATTACTAGGATTAGCACTATCTTTAACAACATATATGTTGCTGTAATAGTTTAGTTTACGCTTCTGATTACGTGCTTGAGTTCTTTGTGGTGAACCTTCTGCACCAGAGTTCCAGAGTTCTCTGTTAAGATCAGAAACTGGATCTTTTTTACCTAAAGTTGTTAAGGAGTTTTCGATATACCAACCACCTGGTCCTTGGAAGGCATGACTCCAAACTTGTGCCCATGGAAGGTCTTCTC
>OCZA010000062.1_pt1 | contig 35071 bp, 37 predicted proteins | sample 1539021 | NCBI WGS metagenome assembly OCZA01 (sample SAMEA2619376, study PRJEB22493) | marine metagenome | biome: marine biome (ENVO:00000447); feature: surface water layer (ENVO:00002042); material: "saline water (ENVO:00002010), including plankton (ENVO:xxxxxxxx)" | depth 5 m | reverse complement strand
CAGCCGTTCCCATGAAAATTTGCAAGATTAACAAATGCCAAAATTCGGTAGATATCATTGCAATTAAATAAGAAGAAACAAGAATTATTATTGCGAAAATAATTGGGAACTTTAAGCCAAATTTATCAATAATTTTTCCAATTAAAAAATTACCAAGTCCAAAACCAACCATAGTAGTAGCGTATAGTAAACTTGCCTGCCCCCTATCTATATTAAATTCTTTTTCAATTGCAGGCATGACAACCACAACTGACCACATACCAACTGTACCAATAACACCTATAGTAAATAAAAGTATAAGCCTAATCCAAGACTTTATGCTGTCATATTCTATATTAGAGGTAGTATTAAATGCGCTTATGACACCCACCATTAATTATATTAAAAAAGATTTAATCAGATTAAATTTATATTATGCCTTTATCCTTTAAATTTTTTATTTCGTCTAAAGACAAGCCAATTTTTTCAGATAAAATTTCTTCAGTATGTTCTCCTAATAATGGGGGTGACAATCTATAACTTGGAGGTGTCTCCTGCATTTTTATTGGATTGGCTATTAATCTTAGTGGGGCTTTTCCTGTTTTAGTGTGGTCCATTTCAACAATCATTTCTCTAGCCTTTACATGAGGATCTGAAAAAACTTCACTCAGTGTATTAATTGGACCACATCCAATTTTTTGTTTTTCCAACTCAGTAAGCCACCAAGATGAAGTATGTCTTTTGGTAATTTCATTTAATGTATTTGTTACAAATTCCCTATTAGACACACGATCTGCATTTGTCTTAAATTTAGGATCATCTATTAATTGTTCATCTCCAGACAACTTACAAAATCTTTCAAATGTAGGATCATTACCAATTGATAAAACGATGTAACCATCCGATGTTGGCATAACTTGATAAGGAACAATATTTGGATGTTGATTACCTAATCTATCTGGATTTTTATTTGTAGATAAATAATTCATACCTTGATTTGCTAACCATGCAACATGAGTATCTAACATCCCAATATCTATAAACTGACCTTCACCTGTATTTATTTGATGCCTGACAGCTGCTAATATCCCAACAGAAGCAAACATACCCGCCATTAGATCTCCGATAGGAACCCCAACTTTCATAGGCTCACCGTCTGGCTCTCCTGTTAAAGCCATTACACCACCCATTGCTTGAATTAATCCGTCGTAACCTGGTCTGGATGCATATGGCCCGGTCTGTCCAAAACCAGTAATAGAACAATATATTAACTTTGGAAAATCTGATTTTAAATTATTATATCCAAGTCCGTATTTTTCTAAGGTACCTGTTTTAAAGTTTTCAACTAAAATATCACATTCAGATAATAATTTTTTAACTAAGCCCTGACCTTCTTTTGTACTAAGATTGATCGTAATTGATCTTTTGTTTCTATTAGCGCCACAAAAATACGCGCTAAGGTCTGTCTCTTCGCCATCATCATTTTTTACAAAAGGTGGAGCAAATCCTCTAGTATCGTCGCCACCTCCAGGTCTCTCAACTTTAATTATATCAGCCCCTAAATCTCCTAGCATTTGGGTACAATATGGACCAGCTAATACCCTAGTTAAATCTAGCACTTTAATACCCTTTAATGAATTATTCATATTTTAATCTCTTATTGTGTTTTAATTTTTATTGTCTGGCTTGAAATATATACAAACTAAATTAAATATGCATTGTTTTAATTAAATATTAGATTTACTAGAACTAAATTAATTTTAATGTATATTCTTAACTTCTTAAGTATTTATTACCAACCGACTTTTCATGAGATATAAATGACAAAATTAGAAATTAATAAGCCAAAATTTGGTGAATTAACTCAGATAGCTTCTGATTTATATTGGGCACATTTCGAGCTACCTTTTAGATTAAACCATGTAAATTTATTTCTTATGGATACCCCTAGCGGCATTTTAATTTTAGACGCAGGTTTAAAATCAGATCACTCAGAAGAACATTGGGAGGCATTGATTAATGGACCACTCAAATCAAAAAAATTTGCTGGATTGTTAATAACTCATTATCACCCTGATCACATAGGAATGGCCGGGTGGCTCCAAGATAAATTAAACATAAAATGTTACACTAGTGAAAAAGAGCTTTTTACTGCGAAAACATTTCGCTCAATGCCAGATGATAAATATGCTGATATCTTCAGAAATGTTTTTGTAAGGGCTGGTATGAGTGAAGAAGATATTATCGCAAAGGGACCAGCCACAAGACTTTATAAAAATAGAGTTTATGAACTTCCAGAATTTGAAATTATCAAATCTGGACATGAAATTGAATCAAATGATGGTAATTGGTTAGTAAGAACTGACTCAGGTCATTCACCAGAACATATTTCATTATTGGACAAAAAAAGAAAGTTATACCTCTCAGGAGATTTTTTACTACCTCGTATATCTCCTAACATTTCTGATAATTTTTTTGATCCTTTTGATGATAGACTAGGAGGATATTTTAAATACTTAAATCAAATTCAAGTAATTGGTTCTGATACAAAAGTTTTTCCTTGTCATGATTGGCCTTTCATTAACGGTTCAGAACGGGCTCAAGATTTAATCAAACACCATAATAATAGACTTAGTTTAATTTTAAATGAGTTAGAAAATCGAAGTATTACAATTATGGATTCAATTGAAATTATCTTTGACAGAAAAATTGGTGACGAACAAATGCATTTTGCTATTGGAGAAGCAAGAGCACACTTAATTCATTTAGATGTAACTGGACAGGCTAAAAGTGAAACGGATGATAGAGGTACGGTTCATTATTCTTGTTTGTAATTGATTCATAAAAATAATTTTTTTATGGATCATTACGATACTTAAATGTATGTAAATTAATCATTACGAGTCAATTAGTATTTAAAGTGATTAATAAATAGACCTTTAACACATTTACATGTCGCAATTTGTAATATACGAAAAATTCATACCAAAAAGACATAACATAAATTTTTATATTTATTAATGAAAGGAATATTTATGTTATTTAATTTAACTAAAAGATTAACATTAGTTATGTTTGCTCTTTTTTTGGGAAACAGCGTTTTAGCCGACGGTCACGGTAAAATTAAAATCGGTATTTTACATTCGTTATCAGGAACTATGGCTATTTCTGAAACAACACTAAAAGATACAATGTTAATGTTAATTGATGAACAAAATAAAAAAGGAGGTATTTTAGGAAAAAAATTAGAACCTGTGGTAGTTGACCCTGCATCTAATTGGCCGTTATTTGCCGAAAAAGCTAGAGAACTATTAACCGTATCTAAAGTTGATGTTATGTTTGGTTGTTGGACTTCAGTTTCCAGAAAATCAGCATTACCAGTACTTGAAGAATTAAATGGATTGTTGTTTTATCCCGTGCAATATGAAGGTGAAGAAAGTTCAAAAAATGTTTTTTACACTGGCGCTGCACCTAATCAACAAGCAATACCCGCAACCGATTATTATTTAGAAGAATTAGGTGTCAAAAAATTTGCATTGCTTGGAACTGACTATGTATATCCAAGAACAACTAATAAAATCTTAAAGCAATATCTTATTGACAAAGGAATTCCTGAATCAGACATTTTTGTAAACTATACACCATTTGGTCACTCAGATTGGTCTAAAATCGTTGCTGATGTGGTTGGCCTTGGTGCAGACGGTAAAAAAGTTGGTGTTATTTCAACTATCAATGGTGACGCCAATATAGGTTTTTACAAAGAACTTGCTGCTGCTGGTATTAAAGCTGATGATATTCCAGTTGTTGCATTTTCTGTTGGTGAAGAAGAATTATCTGGTCTTGATACTAAAAATTTGGTTGGTCATCTTGCCGCGTGGAATTATTTTCAATCAGCTGAGTCTGACTTGAATACTGATTTTATTAAACAATGGAAATCTACAATGGGTGATAAGAGAGTTACTAATGATCCGATGGAAGCACATGTAATTGGATTTAAAATGTATGTAAAAGCAGTTGAAAAAGCTGGCACGACAGATGTAGATGCTGTTAGAAAAGCTATGTATGGCATGAAAGTACCAAACTTGACCGGTGGAATGGCTGAAATGTTGCCTAATCATCACCTATCAAAACCTGTACTTATTGGTGAAATACAAGCGGATGGACAATTTGACATTATTAGTCAAACTAAAGAAGTGCCTGGTGACGCTTGGACTGATTATTTAGCTGAATCAAAGCCTCTAGTCTCTGATTGGAAATCCTTAGGTTGCGGAATGTATAATAAAGATACTAAAACTTGCGTCCAAATGAAATCTAATTATTAATCTATAATTTAAAATTATTCTGTAGAGCTTTCCTTAAGCTCTACAGTGGAAATTAAAATGAATTCTTTTTTAAAATTAATCTTCCAACTTTTTTTCGTTTTAATTTTTTCTAACCCTCTATATGCATCAGAATCTAATAATCTTGAAAAAGTTTTAAATAATAATTTCAAGCTTATTATAAAAAGTTCTTCAAGAACTATTGAGCCTGTAATTGAAGATTTATTAAGTACCAAATCACCTAACCTTGAAGAATTTCTCAAAAGCTGGAGAAATAAAGAATTATATTATGTCAAAAAATCTAAGCTTATAGCGATTTTAAAACAAAAAAACTCTAATGGTTACGAACTATTACAGTTTTCAAACAAAACTAGTCTGGGTTTCTTTAAAAAGAAAGAAATAAAAGTTATTAAGCCAAATAGTGGTGTTAGATCGAAAATATCTAATGCTCTTATTGGTTTTCAACTATTAAATGACGATCCTAAAGTTAGATCTAAAAGTTTAGAAACACTTACAAGAAAATTCAATTCAAAATATTTAATACCCTTAAAGAACGCTCTAAAAAAAGAAAATAATCCAGATTTAAAAAAAAGAATGTCTGAATTACTAGTTTTTGGAACTATTAAATATTCTCAAAATGAGGATGAAAAAATATCTTCGTTAAATTCTCTAAGGGGCAACATGTCTATAGAGGCAAGAGGCACTATTGCATCTCTACTTGAGTCAAAATTATATGTCTCTAATAAAATGCCTGATTTACCAAATTTAGCTAGAAATATTATACCTGGTAATTCATATAAAAATGCTGATGGGTCTAGTAACAAACCATTCTTTTATTTCAATAAAAAACCAGAAATTTCAAGGTCAGAAGCAATAGATCTACTTATTAAAAATAATTTTTTAAAAGATCATATTACACCATCAAGAAGAGACGAAATTTTAAAACAAAATATTTCAAACTCCCATATTGAGGGAATACCTGTAAAGCAATTAAATTCAAGTGAAGAACGAAACAATGCTTACAATCTGTTAGTAAAATTAGGAAAAGCTATTCCACTAAAATCTGATAAGGAAATTGATGACTTAATTAAGAGACACTTTTTTTATGCTGTCTATAAAGAAAAATCACCAAAAGTAATCAATACAGCAAAATTGGTTTTTAACGACATTAATTATAAGGTTAATTTTTATGAATATCTAGATCTTATATTAGACGGATTGAGTTTAGCTTCTATATATTTTTTAGGAGCTATAGGTCTTGCAATTACATTTGGAGTAATGAGAGTAATTAACATGGCTCATGGAGAATTTATAATGATTGGCGCATATACTGGTTATGTGGTCCAGTTATTCATACCTAATCATACAATTTCACTACTTGTAGCCTTTCCATTAGCATTTTTAGTAACTTTTTTAGGAGGAGTTGCTATGGAAAGATTAGTTATTAGACATTTATATAGAAATCCTTTGGATACCTTATTAGCCACTTTTGGAATTAGTATAGCTTTACAACAAATTGCAAAAAACATTTTTGGTACACAAGCAAGGCCCCTTACTTCTCCTGAATGGTTAGATGGTGCTTTGGTAGTCAATGATGTTTTATCTATAAGTTTAATAAGAATTGCTATTTTTGTTTTGGGGTTAATTTTCTTAGTATTACTTTTGTTAGTGATGAATAAGACAAGACTAGGGCTAGAAACAAAAGCAGTTACACAAAACCCAATGATGGCCTCAAGTATGGGGATTAATCCCGACAGAATAAATATGTTAACATTTGGATTTGGATCGGGCATTGCCGGAATTGCTGGTGTGGCCATTGGATTGTTTTCTAAAGTAACATCAGAATTAGGAGCAGATTATATAGTCCAAAGCTTTATGACTGTTGTGGTAGGTGGGGTTGGTAACATTTGGGGCACTCTTGCAGGAGCAACAATGATTGGAATGCTTCAAAAATTTATTGAATGGTTTAATCCATCTAACACTCTTGCTGCTCAGACTTATATGATTATTTTTATAATATTGTTTATTCAGTTCAGACCAAAAGGAATAATGGCGTTAAAAGGAAGGGCCGCAGAGGATTGATTATGAAAAAGGATGTTTTGAACTATATTGACAAAAGAAACTCTTTTTTTTGGGTTTCATCTATAGTTATTTTATTTACACTAATTATAATCCTACTTAGTGAGGCATATGGTTTAAATTTAGTTTCAACTAGTTTTACTAAAGTGCTTGGAAAGACTCTATGCTTATGTATTGTTGCTTTAGCCATGGATTTAGTTTGGGGATATTGTGGAATTTTATCTTTAGGCCATTTTGCCTTTTTTGGTCTTGGCGGCTACATGATTGGGATGTGGCTTATGTTCGAAAGAACTAAAAATATCGTCGTAGAGTCAACTCAAAATAATGTGCTCCCCTTAACTGAAACAGAAATTAGCGAGGCTGTAGGAACTCAAATTTTTGGAGTCGTGGGTGGTGCAGAGATACCCTTAATTTGGTCTTTTGCAGATTCACTTTTAATCCATATTGTATTAATTCTTCTGGTGCCTGGTGTGTTAGCTTATATTTTTGGTTGGCTGGCTTTTAGGTCAAGAGTGACTGGCGTTTACCTTTCAATTTTAACTCAAGCAATGACACTAGCGCTTTCATTATATCTATTTCAAAATGACAGTGGTTTAAGAGGCAATAATGGTTTATCGGGTTTACAAAATATTCCAAACTTAGATGATTTTTCCCAAGCAGAGTTATCGATATGGTTTCTTATCTTAAGTGCACTAACCCTTATATTTACTTATTATATATGTAATTTAATTGTTAATAGTAAACTCGGGAATATTATAACAGGCATTAGAGACAATGAAACAAGAGTTAGGTTTTTGGGGTATAAAGTTGAAAGTTACAAATTATTTATTTTTGTTATAACGGCTATTATTTCTGGAGTTGCCGGAGCTCTTTATTATCCCCAAGCAGGTATTATTAATCCTGCAGAGCTTGCACCAATTGCTTCTATTTATTTGGCAGTATGGGTCGCTATTGGTGGAAGAGGTTACTTATACGGTGCTCTTATTGGAGCAGCTTTTGTTTCTTTAGCATCTAGCTATTTCACCGGTGGACAAATACCTAACATTAATTTTGGATTATTTACACTTAAATGGGTTGACTGGTGGGTAGTAATTTTAGGACTAAGCTTTGTTATCACAACTCTTTACGCCCCTAAAGGGATTGGGGGCCTAATTGAGCGAATTTTTAGAAGAAGTTGAATATGAGTGTTTTGTTAGAAGTAAACGGGATTAGTGTCTCCTTTGATGGTTTTAAGGCAATTAATAATCTTAGTTTTTCAATATCAAATAAAGAACTGCGTGCAATTATAGGTCCTAATGGTGCTGGTAAAACTACATTTATGGATATTGTTACTGGAAAGACAAAACCTGACGAAGGTACTGTTTTATGGGGAGAAAAAAATCTTTCGTTACTTAGAATGAGTGAAGCACAAATTGTAGAAGCAGGTATTAGTAGAAAATTCCAAAAACCTACACTAATCGAAACACAAACTGTTTTTGAAAATTTATTGTTATCTCTAAAAAAGTCTAGAAATCCCTTATCAACACTTTTTTATAAATTATCAATAGCTGATGAAAAAGAAATAAACATTATTGCTAATGAAGTGAATTTAACAGAAAGCTTAAGTATTTTAGCAGGCCAACTCAGCCATGGTCAAAAGCAATGGCTTGAAATTGGAATGTTGTTAGCACAAAAACCAGACTTACTTCTAATTGACGAGCCTGCGGCTGGTATGACTGCTCCCGAAAGGAAAAAAACGGTAGAACTTTTAAAACGATTATCTCAAAATCAATCTGTTATAGTTGTAGAGCACGATATGGAATTTGTTAAATCATTAGAATGCAGGGTAACTGTTTTACATGACGGAGGTGTTATTGCAGAAGGTTCACTAGATTATGTGTCCCAAAACGATAAAGTTATTGATGTTTATTTAGGAAGATAAGAATGCTAAAAACTAATGAGATATGTCTTCATTATGGGTCTTCTCAAATCTTATATAATATTTCTATAGAAGCTATGATTGGAGAAATTACCTGCTTAATGGGTTCAAATGGTGTTGGCAAAACATCATTGCTAAAGGTTTTGTCTGGGAATCATCCAAGTAGCTCAGGAAATTATATTTTAAATGAAAAAGACGTTACTAATTTTGAGGCTCACAAGCTAGCTTCGCGCGGCGTAGGATATGTTCCTCAGGGTCGTTTTATTTTTCCATTACTTACAGTTGAAGAAAACCTTATGTCTGGTTTTGCAGTTTTAAAAAAAGATGAAAGATATATTCCTAAATTAATTTTTGACTTATTTCCTGTTTTAAAAAAAATGTTATCTAGAAAAGGCGGAGATTTATCTGGTGGGCAACAACAACAACTAGCCATTGCAAGAGCATTAATAATGAAACCTAAACTTTTGCTTTTAGATGAACCGACAGAAGGGATTCAACCTAATATAATTACCTTGATTGGAGAGGTTATTGATTATTTGAAGTCTCAAAAAAACATGGCTATAATTTTAGTTGAACAGTATTTTGATTTTGCATTTGCACGAGCTGACCATATATTTGCAATTACACGTGGCGAAATCGTTTACGAAGGAAGAAAAGCTATTATAGACCAAAAAAAACTTAGGAAAGCTGTCAGCATATAGATGTTAAATGCACGAGAAAAATTTCAAAGGGCACATGGTAATATTAATGTCAAAATTAATAAAAACGAAATTAATCGCTTCTACCAGTCAGGTTCTGCAAAAGTTTTTTATCCAAAGTCTCCACAAGAAATTAAAGAATTAGTCCTTGTAAATACTGCTGGTGGACTAACTAGTGGTGATAATTTTTTTTATAATGTTGAGATAACTAACAAGTCAAAAATCTTTGTAACAACTCAGACCGCCGAAAGAGTTTACAAAGGAATAAATGATAATGCTGAAATTAAAATTACATTGTCTTTGGATGACACGAGTAAACTATTTTGGATACCTCAAGAACTTATCCTATTTAATAATTGTAATCTGTACAGGAGAATTGAAGTTGATTTAAAATCAAATTCAAATTTTCTCTTAGCTGAAACAACAATATTTGGAAGAACGGCAATGGATGAATTTTTAGAAAAAGGGTTTTTTAAGGATAATTGGAAAATTTATGTAAATAAAAAATTAATACATGCTGAAGCATTAAGTTTAACTGGTAATATTAAAGATAAACTATCAAGCATAGCCTGTGCTGATAATGGTGTAGCTATTTGTAATATTTTTATATCAGGACAAAATTTTTTATCCAAAGAAGATTATTTAATCCAAACACTCAAAAGCTCAGAAATGATTTTATCTTCTCATTCAAAATGGAATGATAAAATGCTTATCAGAATAGTTTCCAAAGATGCCTATGAATTGAAATTAATTAAAAAAAAATTAATATTATGTTTATCAGATAAAAATCTGCCTAGAGTATGGAATAGTTGAGGAGAAAAAATGAAATTATCACCAAGAGAAAAAGATAAACTTTTAGTAAGTTTAGCGGCAATAGTTGCACGAAACAGAAAAAGTAGAGGTGTTAAGCTTAATTACCCTGAAGCAATAGCACTTATAACTGATTTTGTTATAGAGGGAGCTAGAGATGGAAAAAGCGTAGCTGAATTAATGGAAGCAGGTGCTCACGTAATTAAAAAAGACGATTGTATGTCTGGTATACCAGATATGATTCATGACGTTCAAGTTGAAGCTACCTTTCCTGACGGAACAAAACTAGTGACAGTTCACCACCCTATTAGATAAAGGAGAAACCGATGAAGCCTGGAGAAATAATAACGCTTGATGAAAAAATAACCTTAAATGAAGCATCTAAAATTAAAAAAATCAAAGTTTCTAATACTGGAGATAGACCAATTCAAGTGGGAAGTCATTACCATTTTTTTGAAAGTAACAAATTTCTGTCATTTGATAGAGAACTCGCAAAAGGAATGCGTTTAAATATTGCAGCAGGAACTGCTGTTCGTTTTGAACCAGGTCAAACTAGAGAGATAGAATTAATAGACATAAAAGGAAAAAGAAATATTTTTGGATTTAATCAAGAAATAATGGGGGCACTATAATGAGTTCAAATATTTCAAGATCTTCTTACAGTGAGATGTATGGCCCTACAACTGGTGACAAAGTTAGATTGGCAGACACAGATTTAATCATAGAAGTGGAAAATGATTTTACTGTTTATGGCGAGGAAGTGAAATTTGGAGGTGGAAAAGTTATAAGAGACGGTATGGGACAGTCTCAAGTTACGCGTAAAGATGGTGCTGTTGACACTGTAATTACTAATGCTTTGGTTGTTGACATAAATGGAATATTCAAAGCAGATATTGGAATAAAGGATGGTTTAATACATAAAATTGGGAAATCAGGGAACCCTGATACACAACCTCAAATTGATATCATAATAGGGCCTGGAACAGAAATTATAGCTGGAGAAGGTAAAATAATTACAGCAGGAGGTTTTGATTCCCACATTCATTTCATATGTCCCCAACAAATTGAGGATGCGCTTCACTCTGGTTTAACAACAATGCTTGGTGGTGGGACTGGTCCAGCTCATGGAACTTTAGCAACCACATGTACACCTGGATCTTGGCATATAAGTAGAATGATCCAATCTGCAGATGCTTTTTCTATGAATTTAGCATTTGCAGGAAAAGGAAATTCTTCAAAACCTGAAGGGTTGATTGAACAGGTTAATGCTGGCGCATGTGCGTTAAAACTTCACGAAGACTGGGGGACTACACCTGGGGCTATTGATAACTGTTTAAATGTTGCAGATAAAATGGATGTGCAAGTTATGATACATACCGACACATTGAATGAAAGTGGATTTGTAGAAAATACTATTGAGGCAATTAAAAATAGAACCATTCATGCTTTTCATACTGAAGGAGCTGGAGGAGGACATGCACCTGATATAATAAAAGTGTGTGGAAATCAAAATGTTATTCCATCATCAACAAACCCAACAAGACCCTATACAATTAATACTCTAGAGGAACATCTCGATATGCTTATGGTTTGTCATCACTTAGATAAATCAATACCTGAAGATGTTGCTTTTGCAGAAAGTAGAATAAGAAAGGAAACAATAGCCGCTGAGGATATACTCCACGATATGGGAGCCTTTTCAATAATTGCGTCTGACAGTCAAGCTATGGGAAGAGTTGGAGAGGTTATAATAAGAACTTGGCAGACAGCTCATAAAATGAAAATACAAAGAGGTCGACTTAGAGAAGAAAATGGTGATAACGATAATGTAAGAGTAAAAAGATATATAGCCAAATATACTATCAACCCTGCAATTACACATGGAATTTCTCAACATATTGGATCAATAAGTGAAGGAAAAAGAGCAGACATAGTTTTATGGGATCCTGCTTTTTTCGGTGTTAAACCTGAAATTGTAATGATAGGTGGAAGTATCGCTTGCGCACAAATGGGTGATCCCAATGCGTCTATTCCAACTCCTCAACCAGTTTATACCAGGCCGATGTTCTCATCTTTCGGAAGATCACTTGAAGCATCATCAATAACTTTTGTAAGTAAAGATTCAATCAAAACTGGTAGTTTAGATAGTTTAAACTTAGCTAAAGAGACAATTGGTGTTGAAAAAACAAGAGATATTTCAAAAAAAGATATGGTATTTAACAATTACTGTCCTGATATATCAGTAGACCCAGAAACATATGAAGTTACAGCTGACGGCAATATACTTACTTGTGAACCAGCAACTGAACTTCCATTAGCTCAAAGATATTTTTTATTTTAGGTGTATTTATGATAGTAGAAAAAGTTATAACTGATGCTTCAAATGAAAAAATAAAAGATACAATAACATTAACATATCACGACAGATTTATTAGGCGAAAAAAACTTATTTCAGATAATAAAGTTGAGTTTTTAGTTAATTTACCTGAGACTATTTCATTAAAGGAAAATAGTTCGTTTGTGCTAGAAAATGGTTCTTTCATTTTAATTAAATATGCAAAGGAACCTTTGTTAGAAATAGTAAGTGAAAACTTAATGAAAATAGTATGGCACATAGGTAATAGACATATACCGTGTCAAATTGAACTTGATCGTCTGTTAATACAAGAAGATAAAGTAATTGAAGAACTAATTATAAAATTAGGTGGTAAAATTAAAAAAATACATGAAGAGTTTTGTCCAGAAGGCGGAGCTTACGGCTTAGGAAGAACACATGGACATAAGCATTAATGAAATAGAACCAAAATTTGATTACCATCAATTGTTACTTTCATGGTTTTCCCCTAATTTTCCTATAGGAAGTTATAATTTTTCTCACGGTTTAGAGGCTGCAATAGAAATGAATTATATTAGAGATATTGTAAGTTTAGAAAATTGGATAAATTATTTAATTAATTGTGGATCTGCTAAAACAGATAGCATCTTACTTTCTAACTCGTACCAAGGTAAGAATATAAATGAACTTGCCTTTGCTTTATGCCCTTCAAAAGAAAGATGGATTGAAACAAAACAACTAGGAAATGCTTTTTGTAAAAATATCAATGAAAATTGGTCTTTCAATATTGGAAATAACTTGGCATATCCAGTAGCTTTAGGGAAAGCTGGCGCTTTTTTTAAAATACCTTTAGAACAACTTTTAATAATATTCATGCAAAGTTTTGTTTCAAATTTAATAAATGTAGGTATTAAACATATACCATTAGGGCAGAATGACGGTCAGAAAATTCTGGTAAAGCTATTACCTAATATAAGAAAATTAGCTTTGAAATACAAAGAGTGTGAAATTGATGATATAGGGACTTCAGCATTTATATCAGACCTAACAAGTATGTATCACGAAACTTTGAACAATAGGATTTATCAAACATGATTAATAAATTTGGACCACTTAAAGTTGGTATTGGAGGACCTGTAGGAGCGGGTAAAACTAGTTTAACTGAGGCTCTTTGTAAAAAACTTTCAAAAAAAATCTCAATGGCAGTTATATCTAACGATATATATACTATAGAAGATGCTGAGTATCTCATGAAAGTACAAGCTCTACCTTTAGAGAGAATTAAAGGTGTGGAAACGGGAGGTTGTCCTCATACCGCTATTAGAGAAGACGCATCTATTAATTTGCTAGCTGTTGACGAGTTAAAAGAGAAATTTCCTGATTTAGAATTAATTTTAATTGAATCTGGGGGAGATAATCTAGCTGCAACATTTAGCCCAGAGCTAGTTGATTTATCAATATATGTTATTGATGTCGCAATGGGGGGCGATATCCCAAGAAAAGGTGGGCCAGCTATAACAAGATCGGATTTGCTTTTAATAAATAAAACTGATTTGGCTCCATATGTTGGAGTTAATTTAGACGTAATGCAAAATGATGTTGAGCTTGCAAGGAATAAATTACCCTACGTTTTTGGGCAAATGAAAAATAACCATGGTATAGAAAAAATTACGTCTTTTCTGAACACTGAGGGTGGACTGTCTTTAAATTAAAATTAAATTTTATTCTTCTTTAAAGTTTGTTATCCAAATTGTCTGATACGGATTAAGTTTAATATTCTGTTCATCCTTGAAACTAACTTCAGGGTTTAATAAATCATACCATTTTTCATCATCAATTAAGTTTATCATGTTAGTATTTAAGTCAATGTTTTTTGAAGTGACATTTGTAATTGCGAAAATACTTTGACGTCTATCCCTACTCTGTCTCCAAACTGAAAAAACATTTTTATTTAAATTTAAAGTAAATTGAGTTGCATTTGGATGAAAAGCAGGCTGAGCTTTTCTAATAGATATTAATGTTTTTAAAAGTTCGTAACATTTATTTTCAACTGAGTTTTCATCATTCAAAGTAGCTTCTAACTCTGAGCAATTCCATTTATGCCTATTAAGATCCCTTTTTACCTTACTTTTTAAGTAAGATTTTTCGTCATTTTGGGTAGCGAAAAAAGAATTAAAATAAAAAGCAGGAACACCTTCAATAGATAAAATAATACAATGTGATGCTATGAATCGCTCTAAAGAATACTTTCCCATACTATCTTCATCAGTATACTGTAAAGCGTTAAATAATGATATGTTAGCTTCGTAAACTTTTTCTTCCTTTGACGGCAACTTTCTCATTGAAAACTGACTACCGTTCTTTTCTAATCTCATCAACATACCATTGATTTCTTCTTCAGATAAAACACCTTCAGCTGGTCTCATCCCTATTCCATCATGAGATGCAATAAAATTTAAATATGCATTACCAACTTGTGCAGGTGGCATTTTCATACTCCATTTTGTGAGTGACGTAGAATCTCCAAATAAAAATGTATGGACAATTAATGGTGGTAAAGGAAAATTATATATCCAGTGAGCTTCATCATTTTTTCCAAAATAACTTAGGTTTTCCTCTTTTGGTAAATTTGTTTCTGTTACTATAATTATATTCTTATCAAGTTGATCAACAATATCCCTAAGTAACTTAATTATTTCATGAGTTTCAGGTAAATTTAGGCACGTGGTTCCAGTTTCTTTCCAAATAAAAGCTACAGCATCTAATCTAAATATTTTTATCCCATAACTAGACAATTTTAATATTAAAGTAATAAACTCTAATAAGACCTCTGGATTTCTAAAATCTAAATCAATTTGATCATAACTGAATGTACACCATAAATTTTTGGTATCATTTAATATTTTAATCTTTTTAAGAAGATCGTGATCTCGTGGTCTAATAACATTACTATAATCGTAATTATTATTAATTGTAAAAAAATAGTCTTTACCTGGATTCTTGTTCAAAAGAAAATTTTTAAACCATTTCCCTTCAGAAGAAGCGTGATTTAAGACCAAATCTGTCATAACGTTAGCATTTTTTGATAATGTTTTTATTTCATCCCAAGTTCCAAATGCTGGGTCTATATCTTCATGATTTTTTACAGAAAAACCTCCATCTCCACTTGATGGAAAAAAAGGTAAAAAATGAATGCTGTCTATGAATGAAGAAAAAAATTTATTATAAAATGAAATAAAATCACTAATTGTTTTTCCATACAATCCATTTTTAACATTATCAGCGTATGTGATCAGTAAAGTAGTTTTTTCAGACCAGGGCTCATTAACATCGGTTGAAATATTTTTTGATTTATAAAGATTAATTAATTGATTAATTTTTTTGGAATAATCAAGGGTTTTGTCAGCAGATATAGTTGACCTATAGATATAGTTTAATCTTTTTAAAACGTCTAAATTAATATTATCATTAATTTTATTATCTGAGATCTTCATTATCTAATTCAACACTTGATTTTAATCTATCTAAAAAGTCAGGAATTGCACTCAGAACTCTGTTCCATGTAGGTATAAATGGTGTTTCCATAGGGTTTTCAAAAAATGATTCTCCCGCTTTCATTATATTTAAAGCAAAAAGTTCAACTGTTTTTTCTTCTATATGAGAATCAAAAGTTAAGCCATTCATTTGAGCATCACTTCTATATATATCAATCATATCTAAAGCTGATCTATAATAGGTTGCTTTTATACTTCTAAATGTTTCTAAAGTAAAAATATTACCTTGAGTTGCGAGTTTTCTAATGAGTGCTTTAGTTATATCAATAGACATTCTAGACAAACCTGAATTATCATCATTTTCAGATAAATCCTGATGTTTATGATCATAGGTTTGAGCTAAATCTACTTGACATATTCTATTACTAGAATGATTTCTTTGCATCTCTGATAAGATTCCTATTTCTAACCCCCAGTCTGATGGAATTCTTAGTTGTGGAAGTAAGTTTTTTCTAAAAGAAAATTCACCCGCAAGTGGATAGCGAAAAGACTTCATAAAATCTAGATAATCACTTTTTCCTATTGTTCTTTCCATTGCTAACAATAAAGGAAAAACCAATAATCTGGAGACTCTACCATTCATTTTAGAATCAGCAACCCTAGGATAATATCCTTTGCAGAACTGAAAATTAAAAACTGGATTAGCTACTGGATAAAATAATTTAGCCAAAAGTGATTTTTCATATGTCAGTATATCACAATCATGTAAAGCTATAGATTCCGCTTTACCTCTAGCTAATGTCATACCTATACAATACCAAACGTTTCTACCTTTACCAAACTCACCAGGAGCCAACCCTTTTGATTTTAATTCTTCATCAAGTTCTGTTAATCTTGGTCCATCATTCCAAAGCATAGAAAATGGAAGTTTTAATTTTTTAAAAAAATTATGTGCTTTTTTGTATTCTTCTTGATTTGCTTTATCCAACCCTATTACAATATGATTTAAAAAATCTGTCTTATTTATTTCATTAATTATATTTGGAAGAGCATTTCCATCAATTTCAGAGAATAAACTTGGAAGTATAAGTTCCATTGGATTATCTTTTGAAAAGTTAATTAAATCATTTTCTAACTTTTTGTAATTCTTTTCTGACGATGAACCATAAGAAAAATCATGTAAATTCGCTACAATACCATTTTGATAAAAGCTACCCATTTATTTATCCTACTAAATTAAGATTTATTTTTTTTAATGAAGATTTTACAACCTCTTCCCATCCTTTTGGAGCATAATTTTTTGCTCTAATAATATTTTGCATTTCAAAATCAATCAAATTTTCTTTGTTTGGTAATGGTATAATACATGGTTGATCTGCTTGTTTTAACATCGAAATATCATTTGGGCTGTCGCCAACAACAATAGTATACGGATTAGACTGAAGTTCAGTTCTAATTTTTTTAACAACTGATTTCATTGCAAAACCTTTTGAACAGTCATCACAAATATTAAAAACTCTTCCACCTTCATGTAATTTTAATCCAAGACTTTTTAAAAATAAACTAAACTCTCTAATGAGTTTTTGTGATCCATTGAAAATTAATGGCAATGAATAATCTCTATTTAAAGCGAAGGGTAAATATTTATGATTTAAACCAAGTGTCTGCATTTGTTTATCTTTTGTCATATCTTCAATAAAATCACATTTTTCACGAAATTCTAAAGGAACTTTCGTTTTGAAAATTTCTAAAATTTCTTTGATTGATCTACTTAAAATTATTGAATTATCTTTCAATTTTAAATTAGCATTAAGTAAATCCAAGTTATGAACTGCCGCTCCATTTTCAGAAATATAAGGTAATTCTTTTCCTAATTGTTTAAAAAAAAGCTCAATTTCTATTTTAGTTTTACTTGAATTAGGTATTATTTTTATACCTTTATCCAAACATTTTAATATGAAATCTTTAATATCTTGGAATTCAAAATTATTATGATCTAATAAAGATCCATCTAGGTCTGTAAATATTAAAATATCTTCATATTTCATAATCGGGAACTTAACTGCAATTTCAACATTATAAAGATTTTTGTTTTGCTACAAATATATTTGATGATTTATTAGGCAAAAGCAACCCTGAGACTATAACGGCTATAGATATAAACGCTAGTGCCTCAAGAATAAATGAAAAATTGTATCCATTTTTTAATAGATATGATGTTACGGGTAACACGCAAGCTCCAGCACATAAATTGACCATAAATTTTATCGAGAGAACCCTACCCCTCCAATTATCTTGAACGTATTTTACTAATATAACATCTGTTATAGGAACTTGCCCAAAAACAAAAATCATAGCTGCTAACATAATAAATAGTAAACTATAATCATAAGAATAACTTGCAATATATATAAAAACTAATTGACCTAAACCCATAGCTGATAAAACAAATTTTGGAGGAATTTTATCAACCAACCACCCTGTCCCTATTTGAGAGAATGAAGCAATTGCATAAACAAATCCTGCTAAAAGTCCAGTTACTGCTACATCATTTGAAATTTGCAACATATTTACTTCAAAGAGTCTTGGTATAAGAAATGTCAAAGATCCAAAAATAAATCCACCAGATAAAGTAACAATACTTAAACAAACAAGCACAGTTTGCCAACCTTCCGATGTTATTGATGAGTCTTTTTTTGCGTTATTTGAATTGTCTTGTAGTTTATTTTCTTCTAATTCAATAAAGGCAAATATTTGTGAAATTCCAAAGCAGAAACATATTAGTGATGGAACAATAAATGCTAGCCTCCAGTCACTGTAGAGTATCAAAAAGCCAGTTAAGATTGGAGCTATGGCAACACCCATATTTCCCCATACTCCATTAACACCCAACCTCAAACCTACTTTACCTGGTCTTTTTGTTATCATAGCAATGCCTACAGGGTGATATATTGCAGCAAAAAAACCAACAATCCCAAGAGAAATACCTAACATAATCGTTGAACTAGATAATGCAGCTAAAATAGAGCCAAAAGCTAAACCAAATGGATAAATAGTTATTAATATTGCTCTAGAATACTTGTCTGCCAACCAGCCTGCTAATGGAGCAGCCGCGCCAAACAAAACAACGCCTAGGGTACCATAAACAATAATTTGTTCATAAGATAATCCAAATTCCCTTCCAGCATCAAAAGCAGCCTTAGCAAAAATTAACATCATAAAATGATCTAATAAATGGCCAATATTCAAATAGATGTCAGGAATCGAATAAGATTTTGTACTATCTAAAGTAATCATTTTCATGATTAAGAACCTAAAATTATAATTTCTAATTTATTCCGATAGAAAAGTTGTATAATCAGTATAATCCAATTTTTCTACTCTTAATGCATTTTCTGGTGCACTAGTATCTTCATACCCAACTGATACACCACAAACTAACATCTCATTTTCTTTAAAGTTAAGCTGATCGGCGATGAGTGTATGAAATTTAGTAAATGCTACCTGACCACATGAATGCAAACCTTCTCCTCTAGCACCAACTAAAATACTTTGAATGAACATACCAACATCCATAAATGTACCAGTAGCAAGCCTTCTATCCATTGTTATAAACATTCCAAGTGGAGCACCAAAAAAATGAAAATTTTCTTGCATTTGTTTGTCTCTAGCTTCGAAATCTTCTCTTCCAATATTAAGTAATTTGTAAAGCTCAAAACCCACAGCTCTTCTTCTTGATATAAAAGGTTCAAACCATTCAGTAGGATAATAATCAAACTCTTGTTTGAACTCTTTAGCAGATCCATCTTTAATAGATTCTAAAATAGAGTTTGTTATAGCTTCTTTTTTCTTCCCTTCGACCACATATACATGCCAAGGTTGAATGTTATGACCACTTGGCGCAAAAGCGGAACACTCTAATATATTTTTAATCTTATCTTTAGGCACTGGCTTAGATAAAAATCTTCTAACAGACCTTCTTGATAAGAACGCTTCCTTTACATTCATATTTATAACCCCATGCATTTTTCTAAATAGTTAACTCTTTAACTATTTACATATTTAATTTTTAATCAATTAATAAATTTAATTTTGTGAGAATATATTTCTAAAAAATTTTACTTTTTCAATCCTTGCAAATAAATAAGGCTGACTGTCTTTTATTATGCTTGAAAGTGAATTTTTATTAGCTTCTTTTTTTTTGGTATTTGTTACTGACTTCATTGTCTTATATTTTTCACTTTTCCAAAACTGATTCACTTTAATTAAATAAGGTTTATTTTTATTTGGATCTGAAGAGTGATAGTGTTTTATGGCCTTATCCCATGAACCATGTTTATTTTTTAATTGTAATAGAAATGATGCTGCATAAGAAACATTTGGCTCAACAGCAAACATGTCAATTATTTTCTTAAAATTATTTTTATGCCACTTTATGTTTATTTGCATACAACCAACATCAAGGTTAAAATCTTTCATTTCAACATGTTTTAAAACATACTTTTGCATTTGTTTTTTTGTATCGAAAAAAAGACTCTTTCCCGCATGATTTACTGTCCATGGCCAGATAGTATGTTTATTATTTTTTAATATTCGACCTGATTCAGCTTTACCAATACTTGAAAGAAGATTTTTTGGAATGTCAGTATAGTCTTCTAAAGTTTTAATAACACTTTCACAGGAATTATTTTTTTTTGAGGTAAATGCGTATGTGTCTTTTATTGTAAAAATAAAAATACTAATAAATATTAAAAAGCTCTTAAATAAGGTCATACTGTACATTAGCAATCACTATGCCAGATAAAAAACTATCTCAACTTTTTATAATCTGGTGTTCTTTTTTCTAGAAAAGCGTCTATGCCTTCCATACTCTCCTTATCACCTTGAGATTTTACCATATAGTCAGTTTCTAATTTAATTTGTTTTGAAAAATCATTACCGTAGGCTGCTCTAGATAATTTTTTAATTCTCGAGATAGAGTTTTTAGGAAGATTTTCAAAATTTTTAGATAATTCTACAGCAGTCTCTTTTGCATTACCTTTTTGGGCTAATACATTAACAGCTCCAATGTTATATAGTCTTGATGCATCAATTTTTCCTCCTATCATTGCCATCTCAGCTAGCATTTGGCGGGGCATTGTTTCAGACAAAAATTTAGTAGCAGCACCATCAGGAGTTAAACCAATTTTAACATACGCCAATGAAAAAAAACTATATTCGCTCATGACTACTAAATCACAGGCCATAGCTAATGAAACACCCGCTCCAGCTGCTCCTCCTTCAATTGCGGCTATAATTGGTTTTGAACAATTATAAATAGATTCGATGGTTCCATTTAACTGATTTAAAGTTTGGTACCTTTCTGGTTCAGTCATTGATCTCCTTGTTTTTAATGCATTCAGATCACCACCTGCACAAAAAAAATCCCCTTCACCTGCAATGACAACAGAGCAAACATTTTTATCTTCCTCTGCTATTTTTATAGCTGACTGAAATTCGTCATGAAATCCCTTGATCATTGAGTTTCTTTTTGATGGATTATTCAAGGTAATAATCAAAGTATTACCAATTATTTTATTTTCAATTATAGACATTTAATTCCTATGTTGTAATTTATTGTGAGATTGAAATTATATATTTACTATTTCATTCTTTAAGAAAGTTAAATAAATTGCAAATATATTATGAATAATGAAAAATCACTTAAACTGATTATGAGTGCTGCACTAGCAGCCGCTAAACCAAAAGATAAGTTTAAAAAAGTTCCAACTAGACCTGAAGGAAAACTTATAGTTATTGGTGCAGGAAAAGCTGCAGCCAGTATGGCAAGAGAGTTTGAAAATAATTATGAAGGACCAATTGAAGGCCTAGTAATAACAAGATATGGGCATCGCACAAAAACAAAATTTGTAAAAGTAATTGAGGCCGCACATCCAGAACCAGATGCAAATGGTTTACTTGCTTCAAAAAGAATCTTTAATATAGCTACGAATTCATCTGAGAAGGATCATGTTGTTTTTCTTATTTCTGGAGGAGCTTCATCTTTATTAACATTACCTTTAAATGGTATAAGTTTTGAAGAAAAACAAAGAATAAATAAAGAACTTTTAATTAGTGGTGCTCCAATCGATGAAATGAATATTGTAAGACGATCTCTATCTCAATTAAAAGGTGGACGTCTTGCTAAAGCAATTTTTCCGGCACAGCTCACTACCTATATGATATCAGATATTCCAGGAGATGATCCCGCCTATATTGGCTCTGGTCCAACAATACAAGCAAATGGCTCAAATCAAGATTCAATAGCTATATTAGAAAATTACAAAATAGCTATAAGTGATAAAATTAAAAAAATTATTTATAAAAATACATTGCCCCAATTAATAAAATCACCTCAGTACATGCTTGCCAATCCAATAATGGCCCTCAAAAGCGCAGCTAATGTTGCAGAAAAAGAAGGTTATATTCCTATAATTTTATCTGACAGCCTTGAAGGTGAGGCTAAAATTGAAGGTAAAAAAATGGCTGAATTAGCGATAAAGATAAGTAATGAAAAAAAGTATAAAAATATTAGTTTAAGCAAACCAATTTTACTTTTATCTGGAGGAGAAACTACGGTCAAGGTCACAGGAAACGGTAAAGGAGGTAGAAATACTGAATTTATGTTATCAATGGCAATAACCCTTGATAAAGCAAAAAATATAAGTGCCCTTGCAGTTGATACCGACGGAATAGACGGTATTGAAGATAATGCTGGAGCTTATATTTCAGATGAAACGCTGAAAAAAGCAATTTTTAAAAAAGTTAATCCACAAACTTATTTGAACAAAAATGATTCATATTCATTTTTTAAAAAAATTAATGATTTAATTTTTACTTCACCAACTCTAACAAATGTTAATGATTTCAGAGCTGTATTAATCAACCCTTAAATTAGATTATGCTGCAGGTATTGTTTTTGAAAATCCTGGCAGACTGGAAGCAACATAATCAAACCATTTTTGTAATTGTGGCCTGCCTGTTTGCCACTCTTGAACATTTCTAAATGACATATAGCCCAATGCAACACCAAGCCCAATATTAGCAGCGTCAAATCCGCTTGGTTTAGTCCAATTAATAATATCTTTCTCTAAAAAATCTAATGTTCTTTCAATTTTACCCAATTGTAATTCTAACCATACTTTGGAGGGAACCTCTCCTCCCGAATACCTATCTGAGTATACTACTAAAAGTGATGCATCTATAAGACCTTCAGCAAGAGCTGATCTACTTAAAACGATATCTCTTTCGGGTCCATCCATAGGTATCAAACCACCACCAATTCTATTGAAATAATCAATAATCACCCTACTATCGAATAAAAAAAAGCCATCTGGCTTTTGTAAAATTGGAATTTTTCCAAGAGGGTTTTGACTTCTAAGTAAACTGTTGTCTTGAGAGTCAGCTGTTATAAGTTCTATTTTTCCCTCAATTCCAGCGCTATAAGCTGATAATAATACTTTACGTACATAAGGAGAAGCCGGACTAAAAGTCAATTTATACATATTAACCTCAATAAAATTTATTTATTGTTAATTCTACTATACTATTAAACCAAATAATTTGATTTAATAATATTTAATTTTTAAGAAGATTTAAATGAAATACATAATAGTTACACAAACTTATCCCCCAAGAATTGGAGGAATGCAAAATGTAATGACCTCAATAAGTAAAAGACTCTCATCTATAGAAGACACACATGTTTTTCCTGATCACTTTTTATCCAAAAAAAATGGTTATATAAACTCAAAGCTTCACATCCATAATAATTTTTCTCCAAAAATATTTAGGCCTTTTATTAAAAAGTATTTAGTTAATAAAATCTATAAAGATAATGATGTCGTTATTTGTGATAGCTGGAAATCTATTAAGGCTGTACCATCAAAAGTAAAAAAAATATTTGTCTTGGCCCACGGACAAGAGTTTTTATCCACTAAAAAAAAGTTTGGGCAAATCAAAAAATCATTAAATAGAGCTAGTTGTATTATTTGTAGCTCAAGCTACACAAAAAATTTGATTACAGAATTTAAAGTTACAGATACTCAAAAAATAGTTATACCGCCTACATATTCAATTGGAGTTCCATCTGAAAAAAATACAAAATTTAGAGCAAAATCAAAATTAGTATCACTTTTAACAATATGTAGGTTAGAAGATAGAAAGGGAATTATTCCAGTTTTAAAATGTTTGTCAGAATTAAATAGTAATAAGTTTTTAAAACCTTTCTTATGGAACATTTGTGGTGAAGGACCACAAAAAAATAAAATTCAAAACTTAATAAAGGGACTTGGGCTATCAGAACAAGTAAAATTAATTGGAAAAATATCAGGAGACTCAAAAGTTGATTTTATAAAAAAAAGTGATCTTTTTATTATGCCGTCATATAAAGTTAAGAATTCTATAGAAGGTTTTGGAATTTCTTACATTGAAGCTGCTGCTTATGGTATTCCATCAATTGCTGGTATTGAAGGTGGAGTAGTAGACGCTGTAAATCATTCAAGGTCTGGATGGTGTGTAAATCCCTTAAGTCTAAAAGAACTGTCAGACACTCTTATGGAAGCTATTAATAATGAAAAGAAAAGAAAAGAATACGGCTCACAAGCAAAAAAACAGTTTATGCATTATTTTTTAGGAGAAAAAGTTTTCAGGAAACTCGTGGACACTATTAGCATTTAAGTTCAAATTATAAATTTCTTCAGCTTTATTAGTTTCTAAATTTCCATAGTAATGAGGAAACAGTTCTTCATTGCGAGATATTTCCCATTTAAGTTTATCCTTTATTTTTATAACCCTAAAACAAATTATAAGAAGATTTTCTTGTCCTTTAAAATGTTTTGCAACTGTTTCCTTTAATTGTTTTTTAGTAGATAAATGTATAAAGCCATCTCTATTATCAACTTCTGATCCAGTATAAATTTTTTCTATTATTGCTTTGTTCCATTCATTCTTAGAACAAATTTTATAAACGAAACTCATTTAATATTATTATTTTCTAACATAAATTCTTTAATTATTTTTATTAAAGTTTCTGGTTCATCTTCTTGTGAATAGTGACCTGCATTAGGCATTTCAATAACTTTTGAATTCGGAAAAAGAGATTTGAAATCTCTTATTGCGTAATCTGGTTCAATTGCCCTGTCTTGCATTCCATAAGCCAAAACAGCTGACTTAGAACATAGTGACTTTAAATCTCCTTGTTTTATACCCTCAATAACATAAGGAACTATTCTATTTAATAGAGCATCCAATGGAAAATTTATAGCTCCTTTACAACTGGCTCGATCAGGAAATTGTGAGGAATAGGCCTCTATCCAATTTTCATTTATTACATGGTTATTTGTAAAATTTGGAATTTTCATAACTGATAATAATGTTGAACTCAATTCACCTAAAATACCTTCTAATGTTTCAGCTTCATAATGTTTTTTTATCCATTGAAACCAGGGTGATAAATTTTTAGGTCTCTCTTCTTTACTATAACCAAATAAAGTATTTATTAAAACGAAACCCGTAACCTTATCAATGTTTCTGATTGAATAAGCACCTGTGACCGGACCACCCCAATCTTGGCCTACAAATGTTATATCACTTAAATCTAAAAATTCTATTAATCTACTAAGATTTTCAACATGTGTCTTAAGAGTGTAGTCTTTACCTTGAGGTGTTTCTGATTTGCCAAAGCCCATCATGTCTGGAACTATAATACGATACTTATTAGATAATTCTGGAATAAATTTTCTATAAATATAACCCCAAGTTGGCTCTCCATGTAGCATAATAATCGGCTTTGCCTCTTTGGGTCCTTCATCTACGTAATGTTGTAAAAAACCATTGCCATCGAAAAAGTTAGGATTAAACGGCCACGTGCCATCAAAGGTTTCTGATGCCATTATCATTCTTAAAGTCTCCGAATAAAATATTACATTTCAGTACTTGCTGCTTCTTTTTCATAAGTAAAAGTACAAACACCAACAAAGTTATTTTCTTTAAAAACCAAACTTCCTTTTAAATCTGCAATAATATTAATGTAATTATTTTCAAAGTTTTTTAATGCATCTGGATTTTCAAATTTTATTGAAACATTCAAATCACCAGATTGACTTATAAAAATATTAAGACCAATGATATTATATTCAGAGATTTTAGAGCCAAACTTTTCTGAACAAAAAGAAGCTGCTAGTTTAGCTTCACTTACGGATGTGAATTTAAAATTTAAAATTTTTCCAAACATCTTTAACCTTCTATCTTACTAAGCATGTCCATTAATTCATCTTCATCCTCAGATAGATTTTTAATTCTTTTCAAAGTTCCAATATTCATATTTAACTGTTCTTGTAGTTTTATCCCATATTTAGAAATATAAATATCACCTTCGTTACTTTCTCCAATACCAAGCTTAATGATTAATTTTTTTTCTTCACTTGTAATTACATCATTTATTAAAAATTTTAATATTGATATAGCGTTATGAAGACTTATATCTGCAAAATTAGACATTAATTTATGCATTATATTTATTGTAGTTTCTGCAGTACTTTTTCTTTGAGCAACTTGAACTTCTAATTGATATGCTAACTTTTGGGCTAAACTTATTAACAAGTCAATCTTGTGTTTTGACAGCTTTCTTACTCTATTATCACTTACACACAATGTTCCTAATATATATCCGTCTGAAGTAATAATTGGAAATGCTGCGTAAAACTTAACACCAATGTCTGTTACTGCTGGATGCAACATAAATCGCTTATCTTTTGTCATATCGTTAATTATGAGTGGATTAGTTTTCTCTAGAGCAAACTGACATAAAGTTTGTTTTCTTGGCATCTCAATTGGAACTTCATCAGGAAAACCGTCTCTAGCAAGGACGAACTGTCTATCAGCATCTATTACCCCTGTCCAACTTACAGGACATCCTGTAATTTCTTTGGCTAAAAGACAATAAACGTCATAAAGTTCTGTTGAGTTTGTATCTAATACGCCTGTTCGGACTACAGCTTGTACTCTTTTACTATCATTTGTTGGAATATTAGCAGGTTTAAATGTCATTTTTTTACTTCTAGTTTATTAGATTATATAACATCAATCTATTAGAAACAATGAACATATTCATTAAAAATCAAATTTAGTAAAATTCAAAAATAAAAAAATAACTATAGCTTACTATTATTGCAGGAATACCCGAATATATAGTGGCAATAAAAGCTGCTTTGGGTTGTAGGGCAATTGCTGGAAACAATGCATCTCCATCATTTGAAATTGCGTTTCCAATCTGAGCAGATAAAGGAATTATTCCATTTAAATATAAAGTTGTAACTAATATTTGAGGGCCACAACCTGGTAAAAAACCTATTAAAATAGCTATCAATGGAATAAAAAAGTAATAAGATTTAAAAATAGCCTCTAAATCAAACTCTCCTAAATGAACAGTTAATTCATATGCAAGAAAAGCTAAAATAACCCAACCTGTAATAAAATTAGTATCTGATACTGTTCTTCTTACAATCTTTTCATCTGATCCAGAAGGGGTGTATCTAAAACCGCTAATTATTGGTAATATCCACATGATGAAACATAAAGAACCAGCAAAAAAACCAAAAAAAGTAATTGGATTTTCTATAAATTTATTTGCAAAATATAAATCTAAGTTGATTTGAAAAGCTGTTAAAATTCCGAAAAATATGCCAGGAATAATTAGAACAATCCAGATAAAATCTAAACTTTTTGAAGTCTTATATTTTGATGGTTTACTATTTAGTTTTATAACGTCACAACCATTCATTTTCATAAAATTTTTCTTATGAATTAAATTTACTAATATCCCTGAGACAAAACCTACGAAAAACCCAATTAACATTATAAATAATCCAATTTTAGGCTCTTTAGCTATTAGTAAAAAAGCTGCATCACCCATTGTAGCAGTTAATGTTGCTACAACTGAACCAAAAGAAACTTTTCCACGAGAATATTGAGTTAAGACTATAATAGCCCCCCCACAACCGGGAAGCGCACCAAGAAATGAGCTAACAAATATTTCTAGTTTTGGTCTTTTATTAAGAACTTTTTCTAAATCAATTTTTAGATATTTTTCCAATGAATAGAAAAACAACAACGTTCCTGCAACAAAACTTGTCACTTGTATGTAAGCGTCAGCAATTGAAGATTTTATGATATCCCAAGTTTCATTACCTATATTAAAGAATAAGAAAACTCCTATTAGTAAAAAAATATAACTAAAAATCTTTTGATTTTTGATTACAAATTGGCCTGAAACTTGGTTAGTAGGATTGTTTATCATGTTTAATCTAAAAATTGTTAACACATTTTATATTGCACATGACATTATTCACGTCAATAGCCTAATAAAGTTAGTCTTAGCTAATTTATTTTCTCTTAGATTTATTTTCAGCTTTCCTTGAAACCCATAATGGAAAGATTATTAAAGCTATAAAAATTATTACTAAAAATATAATGATCATTATTTATACCACTAAAAGCTTTTAATTAAATTCGAGTTTATTAAGTAATTTTTAATATTTATCAAAAATAAGATTAATTAGTTAGCTAAAATATCATTTTCAAAACCTTAAAATTAAGGTTATAAATAAAGGGAATGATTGGAGAAAATTTAGCATGCAAATTGATAAAGATACACAAACTTTAATTGATGAACGTATTAAAAACAATGCACCTCCCTTGGAGAGCTTTTCTCCTCAAGAACTGAGAGCTTTGAGAGCTAAAATGGCAGAAACTCCTGAAAAACTTAGAGTATATATATCATATGTAGAAGACTTCACTATTAAGGGTTCCCTTGGGCCTATAACTGTTAGAAAATATTTTAACGAAAATTCAGATACACTTATAAACCAAAAACAACCATTAATTATTTATTTTCATGGTGGTGGTTTTGTAATGGGAGACCTTGAAAGTCATGATTTAGTTTGCAGACATTTATGTAAACAAACAAATGCAACTATAATAGCAGTTGATTACAAACTAGCCCCCGAACATAAATTTCCAGCAGCAATTACAGATACAATAGATGCTATAACTGAGATTATAAGTAGAGCAGATGAATTTAATATTGATCAAAATAAAGTTATTTTGTGTGGTGATAGTGCTGGAGGAGCTTTAGCTGCTGTTGGAACTATTATGTCCAGAGATAAATTAATTCCAAAAGTCCATGGTCAAATTCTAGTTTATCCATGGGTAGATATGACTATGTGTAGAAGATCAATGGATATAGACCTTGAAGGTATGATTTTAAATAAGAAAACTATAGAATATTTTGCAGACCATTACTTAAATTCTTATGAAGAGCAGGTAGATTGGAGAGCATCACCACTATTAACCCCTGACTTATCTGGCCTTCCCCCTACATATATTTTTGGAGCAGGACTGGATCCTCTAGTTGATGAAGGTGATGCATATAAAAGAAGACTTTTATCTTTTGGTAATGAAGTCCATTATCGATTATTTGAAGGACAGATGCATGCTTTTGTAAGTAATTCTGTCCAATTACCAACCGCCTTAGTATGCATAAAAGAAATGAGTGAAGCTGCAAAAGAAATATTTTCTAGGAAATAAATAAATTATTTTTTAAGGTCTCAGGCTTCATTTCTACTGAAAATCCACTTTCTTCTGGGAGCATATATGCTGCATTTTTTATTATACACGGATTGATAAAATGTTCATGAAGATGATCTACATACTCTATGACTTGTTTGTCTTTTCTACCTGATACGCATATATAATCAATCATTGCAAGATGTTGTGAATATTCACATAAACCTACACCACCTGCGTGAGGCCAAACTGGAAGATTATTTTTAGCAGCCATTAATTGTACTGCTAACACTTCATTTAGACCTCCCATTCTGCAGGCATCTACTTGGACTATATCAATAGCTTTCTCTGATATTAATTGTTTAAATATAATTCTATTTTGAACGGCTTCACCTGTAGCTACTTTTATAGGATAAATAGCTTCTCTTATTTTTTTATGACCTATAATATCGTCTGGACTTGTTGGTTCCTCTATGAAATATGGATTAAATTCAGAAAGAGATTTCATCCATTTAATTGCTTCATCAACTTCCCAAACCTGATTTGCATCAATCATAATTTTAATCTCAGGACCCAATGAGCTTCTTGCTATTTCTAGACGCCTCATATCATCCTTAAGATTTTTACCCACTTTTAATTTTACATATTCAAACCCTTTTTTCTTTGCATCAACACATAATCTTTTCAATTTTTCATCACTGTACCCAAGCCAGCCTGCAGAAGTTACATAACATGGGTAACCTTCTTTTTTTAATATAGAGATTCTTTTTGATTTTGATTGTTGATGAGACTTTAGAATATGATTAGCTTCATCCTGATTTAGAAAATCTGTTATGTGTCTGAAATCAATAGATCCAGATATTTCCTCTGGGCTCATATCTGAGACTTGTTTCCAAAGCGGTTTATTATTCATTTTTGCCAAAATATCCCAAACAGCATTTATAATTGCACCACTAGCCATATGGATTATACCCTTTTCTGGACCAACCCATCTTAGTTGTGAATCAGAGGTCATCATTCTTGAAAAAGAGGAAAGGTTATCTCTTATCCATTCTATATCAAGTCCTAGTACAATATGTTGTAATGCTCGGATTGCTTCACAACATAGGTCGTTGCCGCGACCAAGTGTAAAGGCAAAAGAATGACCTTTTAATAATTTATTTTCACTTTCAAGAATTACATATGCTGCAGAGTAATCGGGATCTGGGTTCATCGCATCAGAACCGTCAAGATTATCAGAAGTAGGGAACCTTAAATCATAAGTTATTAATTTTATTATTTTTGTCATTTAAATTTTTGCCTTATATAGATTATTTAGGCGTATAAATATTGTCCCTATTTAAATCATGGACATCTCGTTTTCCACATAGAGCCATAGTCATGTCTGCTTCTGTTTTGATAATGTCTAAAGCTTTGGTAACACCGTCTTTACCCAAAGCACCTAAACCATATAGAAAAGCTCTACCAATATACGTACCCTTTGCTCCTAGGCACATCGCTTTTATTACATCTTGACCAGATCTAATGCCTCCATCCAAATGGACTTCGACTAATTTGCCAACTTTGTCGACTACCTCTGGTAAAATATTTATTGTTGAAGATGCACCATCGAGTTGCCTCCCTCCATGATTAGAAACAATAATTGCGTCAGCTCCTGTTTTTGCTGCTAAAAGTGCATCTTCAGAATCTAAAATTCCTTTAATAATAAGTTTACCTCCCCACCTCTTTCTAATCCAGTCAACTTCTTTCCAATCAAGCTTTTGATCAAACTGAGTACTTATCCAAGAACCTAAAGATCTTACATCTTTTATTCCTTGAACATGTCCTACAATATTACCAAAAAAATGGTTTTTGGTAGTAAGCATTCTTAGACACCACATAGGTCTAGTTAAAACTTGATAAATGTGTTTTGGAATTAATTTAGGAGGAGTAGACAATCCATTTCTCACATCTTTGTGTCTTTGACCTAAAATTTGCAAATCTAATGTTAAAACTAAGGCACTACATTTAGCTTCTTTTGCTCTATCTATTAGACGAGCCATGAATTTTTTATCTTTCATCACATACAATTGAAACCAAAATGGTTTTTTTGTTTTTTCTGCTACAGCTTCTATAGAACACACACTCATGGTTGATAAAGTAAAAGGAATACCAAATTCTTCAGCTGCTTGGGCAGCTAATATTTCTCCATCTGCTCTTTGCATTCCGGTAAGACCTGTTGGAGCTATCGCGACAGGCATTGACACTGATTGATTAACCATTTTAGTTGCCAGGGTTCTATTTGACATATCAATTGCCACTCTTTGTCTTAGTTTTATTTTTTGAAAATCAGATATGTTTTCATTATATGTGGTTTCAGTCCAAGAACCTGAATTTACATAGTCGAAAAACATTTTTGGAACTCTTTTTTGAGCTAAAGTTTCTAAATCTTTGATTTCTAAAATATCCATTAAACTTCCTTATATTTTCTGATATGTAATTATTAGATAATAATAGAGAAAACTCAATCAGACTTTGTTATTTAAAAAGCCAAAAATTTCTTATTGGAGGATATATTGAACATTTTTGAATTAAGAACTTACACTTTGCATGTTGGCAAATTATCAAAAGCTATAGAGATTTATCAAGATTTAGGATGGCCTGCTCTTCAAAAATATAAAAAAAATATAATAAGATATTATATTGGTGATGTTGGTGCCTTAAACCAAATTATCCATATTTGGCAATTTGAGGACGATAATGCGAGAAGGGAATTATGGAAAATAATATATAAAGATAAAGATTTTATAAAATTTGCTACTGAATTTCGACCACTTGTATTAACTCAAGAAAATAAACTAATGACGGCTGCTCCATGGACACCATATCAAACTAATTAGGAATAGATTATGACAAAAAACAAATATAATATTGCAGTAATTCCAGGGGATGGAATAGGAACTGAGGTAATGCCAGAGGCATTAAAAGTGTTAGAAGTGATATCAAATAAATATGGTATTAATCTTCACTTTGACCACTTTGATTTCAGTTCATATGAGTATTTTTCTAAGCATGGTCAAATGATGCCAGATGACTGGAAAACTCAAATTGGATCTCATGATGCTCTATTTTTTGGGGCAGTTGGCTGGCCAGATAAAATCCCTGATCATATATCTCTTTGGGGATCATTATTAAAATTTAGAAGAGATTTTGATCAATATATTAATCTCAGACCAGTAAAATTAATGCCAGGTGTTCCTTCACCATTAGCGAATAGGAATCCTGGAGATATAAATTTTTATATTATTAGAGAAAATACTGAAGGAGAATATTCCTCAATAGGTGGAAAAATGTTTCCAGACACTGACAGAGAAATTGTTATGCAGGAAACCGTAATGTCAAGAGTTGGTGTAGATAGAGTGCTAAAATTTGCGTTTGAATTAGCCCAAAGTTCAGATAAAAAGCATTTAACATCAGCTACGAAATCTAATGGGATTTCAATTACCATGCCCTACTGGGACGAAAGAGTTGAGGAAATGGCTAAAAAATATACTGATGTAAAGTGGGATAAATATCATATCGATATTCTTTGTGCTCATTTTGTACTTAATCCTGATAAATTCAATGTAGTAGTAGCTTCAAATTTGTTTGGAGATATTTTATCAGATTTAGGCCCCGCTTGTACTGGAACAATAGGAATAGCTCCGTCTGGAAATATTAATCCAGAAAAAAAGTTTCCTTCATTATTTGAACCTGTTCATGGTTCTGCTCCTGATATTGCAGGTAAAGGTATTGCAAATCCTATTGGTCAAATTTGGGCCGGCGCAATGATGCTTGAGCATTTGGGTCATAAGCAGGCTTCAGATAATATTGTGAGCGCTATTGAAGAAGTTTTAGAAAAAGAAGAGTACAGAACTGTTGATTTAGCAGGTAAGGCAAATACTCATAGTTGTGGTTCAGCGATCGCTGATGCAATTTAATTTCTAAGATTTAAGTCTATTTTTTAATTTTTGCATTCCACCAATCCACCTTGAATAATTATTAGCTTTGTTTTGGAAATAACCAACAACCTCATTATGAGGAGAAATCAAAAAAACTTCATCTTTAATGGCGTTTATAACGTCTATTGCTACATCTTCAGGCTTCATCATACCATCCAAAGCAGAAACTTCTTTTTCTCGTCCTCTTGTCATTGCAGTTTCAACGGCCTGCGGACACAAAATTGATACACCAATTCCCTGTTTCCCATATGTAATTGCCAGCCATTCAGCTAGACCAATGGCCGCATGTTTTGTTGTAGAATATGTGATAGAATCAATATGACTTAATAACCCAGCAGCAGATGCAGTATTAACAAAATATCCACTGCCTCTTTTTAACATGTCAGGTAATAGTTTCTTTGCTGCAAAAACATGAGACATAACATGTAAATTCCAGTTTTTACTCCAATCTTCATTTGATGTTTGTTCACTCCCCAAAGAGAGTATTCCTGCATTAGAACAAAAAATATCAATTAACCCAAAATCAAGGTTTATTTCATCAATTAAATTTTGAACGCTCAATTCATTAGTTACGTCACATTTCTTACAAATTATTTTTTGATTTTTAAAATGAAATTCTTTAAAATTTATATCTACAAGAACTATTTTTTTTGGATTTTCTTTTAAAAAACTTTTTCCTAGAGCTAGCCCAATCCCTCCAGCTCCTCCAGTCACTACTATAACCTTATTTGTAATTTCCAAATTTTCTTCCTTTTAATCTCTTTAATCAGACCTTCTTTTGTCTAATAAGTCTAAGAAGTATCCCAAATTTTGAACTTCTTTCACATTAAAAATATTAGTTAAATAATCATTATTTTCTTTACTCGGGTTTAATATAACACCATTTTTTTTTGAATATGAAACCCAATTATTATCCTCTAATTTTTTTACTTGTCGTCTAACAGTTTCAATACTTAACGAAGTTAATTCCGATATTAAAGTGTATGTAAGTACGGTATTAGTTTCAAATCCAGTTTTACTGAATTTATACCATAGCTGGACAGCATCATCTCTGAACTTTGAGTTTGACTTTGCTGTTAAAATTACAACATGATGCCATGCAATCACTTGAAAAACTAAGTAACCATTTGCATTACCCCATGCTTTTACACCAGCTTTAGATCTTTCAATTTCAAATAATAGAAAATGATGCCAAACGGATAAAAAATTATTTTTTAGAAACTCACTTCCTTTTAAACCCAATTACTAATCCCCCAACTAGCTTAGGTAATATTATTTTAATAGATTACTTGAATTATAGCTATAGTTATTTATTCTTTTCAAAAAATGTGAACTCAGACGTGCTAGTTGGAAAAAATCTGAGCTCACGTTCACATTTAAAATAAAAACTTTTGTAAAAATCAACAATATGTATTCACGAAACGTGAAATATATAGGTAGACATTTAATTATAACTAATTATAGTCAATATTCTTATTTTAGGTGGCCGCTCCCTAGTAAAAAAAATGGTGTTGTAAAATTCTTTTGCAAAGGATATTCACTATGGCCGAAATTGAATTAAATACTAAAATTTTTAAAAAAGACAACCTAGATATAGTTTATTCTATAACTGGAAAAAAATTATTAAATGGAATACTGCATTATAAGCTTAAGTCTGAAAACTCTGAAGAAATTTATTTAAGCGAATTTGCAATTAATGACAGATTTATTACTCAAGCAAAACATTGTGAACAGCCAAAAAACTCAGTTTCTAGGTTATTTACTAAAATTATAAACAAAGGTTACACTACAGGAAAATCAAATGAATAAGAGAATTATTGCTTTAATAGGAGCTGTGGCTCTACTTTCAGCTTG